>Ga0209678_1000206_pt1 | contig 23740 bp, 17 predicted proteins | sample WorMetilvaeELBA1_FD_187404 | JGI IMG/M metagenome (GOLD analysis project Ga0209678, IMG submission 187404) | Marine gutless worms symbiont microbial communities from Max Planck institute for Marine Microbiology, Germany - Olavius ilvae ELBA.1... ...
CTAAAATCTGAGATTGCAATGATTGACTCTGGTTAATTGAATTTTCAAAGAACCGGCTCGGATCGGACCCGTGGAGTGTTGCCTAAAAAAAATTGAAATTTTTTGCTTGACTTCTTCTTGGTGCTCTACGTTAAAAGCGAACCGCAGAACCGCAGAATATCGAATATTGAATGTCGAAGGGTGGAATCGCTTCAGGCTTCGCCTTCGGCTACGACCCGACAGGTCGCTCAGTCTTTTTATAAAATAGACCGTTCGACACAAAAGCGCACGACAGGCAGAATACATTCCTTCGACATTCGACATTCATTATTCGATATTCGATATTCGCTTTTTCAAAGTTCCTTTTCCGATTTGACCGGCCGCTTGTTTGCCGGCGGCTTGGCTGACACCTGAAACCTGACACCTGACACCCTAAGCTTGCCCGAACCCGGTTGAATAGTGTTTCATAAGTAAATTAAAGGTATAGATTGTATAAAATAAATATAATAAACCATATTCAGGAAACTGAGTTGACAATCGCGGAACAAAATGGTTATATAGCCGTTTTATCACCGCGTAATATGGTTGATGGTCAGTGCGGAAATTATTTCAACATACGCTTTAGTCATTTGATTACATTATAATTAATTTTGACCTATAGCGGATAAGACTTAGGCGATCTTTATGGCAGAACTGATATTGGAAAATGTTTCAAAGCGATTTGGCGGCCTGCTGGCCGTCAATAGTCTGAATCTCAAAGTGCCGGAGGGCAAGATTCTGAGTTTGATCGGCCCCAACGGCGCCGGCAAGACCACCGTATTTAACATGATCACCGGGGTCTATCCTCCCACCGAAGGCGCAATTTCCTATGAGGGTAAAAAACTTAACGACCTGAGAAGCAACCGGATTATCTCCCAGGGGATTGCCCGCACTTTCCAGAATATCCGGTTGTTTAAATCCATGACAGTGCTTGAAAATGTCCAGGTCGGCATGCACTGCCGCACCAGTAGCGGACCGGTCCGGGCGCTGCTGAAAACCCGCCATGAGAAAAACGAAGAAAAGGAAATTGTCGCAAAATCGCAGAAAATTCTTAAATTTATCGGCCTGATCGACCATCAGAACGATTACGCATCCAACCTGGCATACGGCGAACAACGGCGGCTGGAAATTGCCAGGGCCCTGGCCACGCAACCGAAATTGCTGCTGCTGGATGAGCCGGCCGCCGGTATGAATCCCAAAGAAACAGCCGAATTGATGGATCTAATCCTCAAGCTGCGCGATACCGGTCTGACGATATTTTTAGTAGAGCATGACATGCGGTTGGTCATGGGCATTTCGGAGGTCGTCGTGGTGCTGGATTACGGCCAGAAAATCGCGGAGGGTACCCCCAAAGAGATCCAGCAAAACGAAACGGTGATTGAGGCCTACCTGGGAACCGGTGCCAAGTCACAGAACTAGGGTTTCTCAGGCCCAGAGAACTTTCATCAGTTACAAAGGGTTGTAATTTTTATTGAGGAAATGATCTAAAATTAAGGTATGCTGTCGATTTTGTAAAAAAGAGATAGAGCGTAGCGATACCATAGTTCGAAATTCAAAATTCCTTGTTCGATATTCGATATTCTTATGCTTTAGCAGCATAAAGGTAGCTCGGGTAATCATTCTAGTCAAAGCTTTTATGGCTTCAATTATCCGGGTGGGATTGAAAAAGACGTTAACAACGGAAAAAGGAGGTAGCATCATGAAAAAAGTTGGAATTATTGTTCTATGTTTAACCTTGATTGTGGGATTTCAGGCAATGGCCCTGGCCAAAACCCTGAAAATCGGTACCTTGAGCCCCCTGACCGGGCCTTATGCCCAGGACGGCACGGACATCCTCCAGGGCGTCAAAACAGCTGTGGCGGTTTACGGGCCTTTGAAAGGCTATGACAAGGTAGAAGTTTACCCCGGTGACAGCGCCTGCGACGGCGGCAAAGCCACCATGGCCGCCAACAAGCTGATCAACAGCGGCGTGAATGTCGTCATCGGTGCCTACTGCTCTTCGGCCACCGAACCGGCTCAAATACCGATAATGGAAGCTGAAATCGTCCAGATCACACCGGCTTCGACCAATGAGCGTTTGACCGCCAAAGGCTACAAGTATTTTTTCCGTATGCCGCCCCGGGACGATGTTCAGGCCTGGTCAACGGTCAAGTTTCTGGAAGACAAACTCAAAGCCAAGACCCTGGCGCTGATCGATGACAAGCAGACCTACACCGCCGGTCTGACAGCGAATATCACCAAATTCGCGAAGGAAAATGACAAGGTGAAAATCGTGGCCCATGAGTATATCACGCCCGGCGACAGTGATTTCACGGCCGTACTGACCAAGCTCAAAAGAGTCAACCCGGACGTCATCTATATGGGCGTGTATCAGCCCGAAGGATCCAAAATGATCCAGCAGGCCCGCAAGCTGGGCATGACGTCGGATTTCATGAGCGAAGACGCGGTTTATCATGCGAAGTTCCTGGAGGTTGCCGGCAAGAATGCCGACGGCGTTTACCTGACCTTTGCCCAGGCACCGGATACACCGGAAAGAAGACAGTTTGAGAAAACTTACAAGGCGATGTGGAAGGCTGATTTCGTCGGCTCTTACGCGTTTTATGCCTATGATGCCGGCATGATGGCCCTGGCCGCCATTGAAAAAGCCGGCACCACCAAGGCCGACCCGCTGCAGAAAACCCTGCGCGGCAACACCTGGTCGGGAGTCAGCGGCGACATCAAGTTCGACGCCCACGGGGATCGAAAACTGGCGCATATCGTCTGGCTCGTCAAAGACAACCAGTTTGTACCCTACTGGGATCCGCTGACCGGCAAGGATCTGTAATCTGTAAAAACAGACCGGGTGCCGCCGGCGCCCGGTCTTGATTTAGGAACAGAGGACAGAAGACAGAGGTCAGAGGACGGAAGACAGAGGTCAGAGGACAGAGGTCAGAGGACGGAAGACAGAGGTCAGAGGACAGAGGTCAGAGGACAGAAGACAGAGGTCAGAGGACAGAGGTCAGAGGACAGAAGACAGAGAATAGAAGAATTCGGAAGTCGGAATGCGGAATTCGGAAAAAAGGCATAGCGCAGAGAGCATAGGGCATAGCGTAAATGTCAATGGAAAAAATAGAAGCTGGAAGTAGATTTAGACTGAGCCGGGCGGCAAGCGACCGGATCTCAGTCTTTTACACGCTATGCGCCATGCTCTCTGCCCTTTGCTTTTCCATTCCGAATTCCGCATTCACACTTCCGAATTCAAATTAGGGAAGGATTTCAAATCCAATGGAGTTAGATTCTTTTATACTTCAGCAAATTATCAATGCCATCTTTCTGGGCAGCATTTATTCCCTGATCGCACTGGGCTACACCATGGTGTACGGCATCATCGAGTTGATCAATTTTGCCCATGGCGAGTTGTTTACGGCCGGTGCCTTTATCGGAGTCATTGTATTGACCGCGCTGCAGCAGATCGGGTTCGTGGAAACCCATTTCGTCCTGACCATGATTATTGTGTTCGGCATGGCCATGGCCTATGTGGCGGTTTTGGGTGTCGCCGTTGAGCATGTGGCCTACAAACCCCTGCGCAGGTCCTCGCGCCTGTCGGCCCTTTTAAGCGCCCTGGGCATGTCGATTTTTCTGTCCAACGGCATGATGCTCAGCCAGGGGGTTTCCGATCGGGCCTATCCCCAGGTATTCGGCATCGAAGGCATCGAATTCATGGGCGCCCGGATCAGCAACGGCCAGATTTTCATCATTATACTGGCTTTTGCCCTGATGGTTGGACTGCAATTGTTCGTACACCGCACCCGGCTGGGCAAGGCCATGCGGGCCACTGCCCAGAACAAAACCATGGCCCGCATCCTGGGCATCGACATCGATCAAACCATCCGCATAACCTTCATGATCGGTCCGGCCCTGGGAGCTGCGGCCGGTGTCATGGTCGGACTCCACTACGGTGCGGTGCGCTTCGACATGGGATTTATTTTCATGATCAAGGCCTTTGCAGCGGCCATTTTAGGCGGCATCGGCTCGATTCCCGGCGCGATGATCGGCGGGTTGACCATTGGCACCATCGAAGTCATGTGGGCCGCCTTTCTCCCCAGCGCCTGGAAGGATGTGACGACCTTTACGGTTCTGATCCTGGTTCTCTATCTCAAACCAGCCGGCCTTCTGGGTGAGGGTTCCACGGAGGTGCGCGTCTAATGATACAGCAAGAGCTCAAAAAACTCGTTGTCTACGGCTTCTTCCTGGCCATCCTGCTCATTCCCATGCTCGGATTCAAAAGCACGACCTTTGATCCCGGCCGAGCCTTTAAAACCCTGGGGGTTTTTATGGCCATCCTGATTTTAAACCTGTTCGTCAAATTAATTCGCAGCCGCAAAAAAGATCAGGGCGCCGTGCAAAAAACGCCATTAACCGAGCGGGTCGGCGAACAAATCAACCGTTTCCCTAAAATATATACGCTGGGCGGGCTGCTGGCCGTGGCCGCACTTTTTCCGTTGTTCGCAGACCGATACATGATAGACGTCGGTATTACCTGCCTGATCTATGTTTGCCTGGGACTGGGTTTGAACATCGTGGTCGGCCTGTGCGGACTGCTGGATCTGGGTTACATCGCCTTTTACGCCGTCGGGGCCTACACGTATTCACTGCTTAACCTCACCTTTGGGATATCCTTTTGGGCGGCATTGCCCCTGGGGATCGTCCTGGGCATGATTGCCGGCTGCATCATCGGCTACCCGACCTTGAAGATGCGCGGTGACTACCTGGCGATTGTCACCCTGGGCTTTGGCGAAATCGTGCGGCTGGTGCTAAACAACTGGGATTCGCTCACTGCCGGACCCAATGGTCTGTTCGGCATGAAACGACCGGCGTTGTATTATCCCAGCTTCGCCGAAGACGGCTTCGCCTGGGCCAGTTATTATTTGAAATCCCTGCCGGCCCTTTATTACTGCATCCTGGTCATTGCCATCCTGACGATTATCGGTGTCAGGCGCCTGGACAACTCGCGCATCGGCCGGGCCTGGATCGCCATCCGCGAAGACGAGGTGGCGGCAGAGTTGTCAGGTGTTCCGACGACCTGGATCAAGTTGTTGGCCTATGCCTTAGGGGCCGCTTTTGCATCGGTGGCCGGGGCCTTTTTTGCAGCCAAACTGAGCTACACCAACCCCAATTTCTTTCTGTTCATGGAATCGTGTATCGTGCTGTGCATCGTAGTACTCGGCGGGGTCGGCAGCATCCCGGGCATTGTGATCGCCGCCTTTGTCCTGATCGCAGCCCCTGAAGTATTCCGGGGTCTGGAAAATTATCGCATGCTGGCCTTTGGCGGGATCATGACCACCATGATGATCATTAAACCCGAAGGGCTGATTCCGGCATCGCGCCGCCGGCGGGAGTTGCATGAAAGTGAAGCTATAAAACCCAAGGACTGACTCAATGACGACCACCCAATCGATACTGGAGATTTCTGACGTACATACCTATTACGGCAATATCCACGCCTTAAAGGGCGTTTCCTGCTCAATAGCGCAAGGTGAAATTGCCTGCTTGATCGGTGCCAACGGCGCCGGCAAGTCGACCACCCTGATGACCATTTTTGGTGTCCAACCGGCATCTCAGGGCGAGATTCGATTCAAGGGTCAGCTCATCCACAATCTGCGCCCCGAAAAAGTGGCGGCGCTGGGCGTGTCTCAATCCCCCGAGGGGCGGCAGATTTTTCCCCGCATGTCGACTTACGAAAACCTGGAGATGGGGGCATTTTTACGCAAAGACAAGACCGAAGTCGAGCAAGACCTGGAGTGGGTATTCAGCCTGTTTCCGGTGTTGAAGGACCGCATGCGGCAGCTGGGCGGCACGCTAAGCGGCGGCGAGCAGCAGATGCTGGCCATCGGAAGGGCCTTGATGTCGCGCCCCGAATTGCTGCTGTTGGACGAGCCGTCCCTGGGCCTGGCCCCGAAGCTGGTCGAAAAAATATTCGAAACCATCCTTGAAATCAACAAAAGCGGAGTGACCATTTTCCTGGTCGAACAAAACGCCCATATGGCTTTGACCATCTCCGGCACGGGTTATGTGATGGAGACCGGCCGGGTCGTTTTGACCGATAAAGCTTCCGCCCTGCTGGAAAACGAACAGGTTAAAAAAGCCTATCTCGGCGAATAATTCGATTGCGGATTTCGGATGGCGGACAAAAAACCAATGGAGGCAATAATGTATCAGGTAGGAATTATCGGTTGGCGCGGTATGGTCGGCTCGGTACTGCTGGAGCGGATGCGCGAAGAGAATGATTTTCAGGGCTATGAGCCGGTTTTTTTCACCACTTCCCAGGCCGGACAGGATGGTCCGGACGTTGGCACCGGTGTGAAACCGCTTGAAGATGCGATGAACATCGAGAGGCTCGCAGAGATGGACGTCGTTGTTTCCTGCCAGGGCGGGGGCTACACCAGCACGGTTTACCCCAAATTGAGAGAGCAGTGGGATGGCTTTTGGATCGACGCTGCATCAACCCTCCGGATGCAGGATGACGCCATCATCGTGCTTGACCCGGTAAACCGATCCGTTATCGATAAAGCACTGTCGGATGGGATTAGAAGTTATATCGGCGGCAATTGCACGGTATCGCTGATGATGATGGCGCTGGGCGGGTTGTTTGATAGGGGACTGATTGAATGGATCAGTTCCATGACCTACCAGGCGGCGAGCGGCGCCGGAGCCAAAAACATGCGGGAGCTTATTACCCAAATGGGAGAACTCGAGGCCGGCGTGGCAGACCTGCTCGGCGACCCGGCTTCCGCCATCCTCGATATCGACAAAAAGGTATCTCAGAAACTTGGTGACGGCTCATTGACACTGGACAACTGGGGGGTGCCCCTGGCAGCCAGTCTCATCCCCTGGATCGACGCGCCGGTTGATGGCGGTCAGTCAAAGGAAGAATGGAAAGGGATCGCGGAAACCAATAAAATCCTTGGCAATCAGGCTGACCAAGTCATTCCCATCGACGGGCTCTGTATACGCATCGGGACCATGCGCTGCCATTCCCAGGCATTTACCATCAAGCTGTCCCGCGATGTGGCCGTCGATGAGATTGAATCGATCATCGCGACGCACAACGATTGGGTCAAGGTCATCCCGAACGATCGCCAGATCAGCATGGAAGAACTGACACCGGCCAAAGTATCGGGAACGCTGGCCGTTCCGGTAGGTCGAATTCACAAGTTGAATATCGGCCCGCAATATCTTACTGCTTTCACAGTTGGAGATCAGCTCCTCTGGGGAGCGGCGGAACCCCTGCGCAGGATGCTTAAGATTGCACTGAATTACCTGGGAAATTCCTAAACCTGGCCCCCTGTCAAGTTTAAGGTGTTATAATTCAAAGGAAGGTAATCCACCGCGGGCTTCAACTATTTATAAATTTCGAAGTATTGGAGTACTGGAGTATTGGCTGTTTATCCCCGCCCGCAGGTGTTTGAGCATTGACTCTCCAGTCGGATAAGTTCTAGGTTTTCAATTGCGGGATTCAGGTATTCATTGTCAGGTACCTGGTTGTAATAAAACAAAATACATCATTCAGGAGAAATCGTATGCCACAAGATTCGAAATGGGAAAAATGTCGAATTACCTGCCCGGAAGACAAGGTGGAGGCAGAGCTTTTGGTCGAATGGCGCAAGGAAGACGGTAAATTATCGGCCAATAGCATCAGCTGTAGTAATTCCAAACTAATGGATCTAAAACCGGTCGATTGTCAGTGGTCCTGCTGGGAGGAAGTTGAAAAGAAAAATAAGTAAAAAACAGATGCGTTTAGATCCGGCAGGCGGATAAAAGCTCTCTGGCTGCCAGCGTTCTGTATGATCGAAAAGAAACTAATGAACATTGAACATCGAACGCTGAACATCCAACATCGAATAATGAATTTTGTCTATTTTAAAAAGGTTGAGAGAAACGATTCCTTATTGGACGTTCGATGTTGAATGTTCGATGTTCGATGTTCGATGTTCAATCTTTTCGGTGCGGATGTCATGAATTTTTATAGGAGGATTGAGTGGATAGCACACGGAGCCAATGGTTGCTGACTGAGTTGGATGAAATGAGGAGAGGGAACACAATGAAAGGATTTCTAAATTCGAAACACCTTCGGCGGACCATTCGACATTCGACACTCCCAGGTGTCTTGGTTGTGCTCTTAGTTTGTTGTCTTTTTATATCACCCGCGGCATTCGCAGCCGATGCTCAAATTAATTGTGATGCGCACCAGGGCGCTTGTTCACAATCCTTGGGCACTCGCACCGTATCGCTGGATATTTCGCCGCGCCCGGTCAAAGCCATGCAGGACCTGGTCTTTAAGGTATCGATTTCCGGCAGTCCCCCTGACAAATCCCCCTACATCGATCTGGGCATGCCGGCCATGAAAATGGGTCCCAACCGGGTGGTGCTCAAGCCAGCCGGGCAGGGTAATTACGAGGGCCAGGGAGTCATCGTGCGCTGCAAAAGCGGCCGCAGAACCTGGTTTGGCAATGTTGTAATCCCCGAAGCGGGTGAAGTAAAATTTGTCTTCGATGTCGTTTATTGATCCCCTTTACCTTATTTTTTTAACCACCGGATTCACCGTGGGTTTCGGTCACTGTATCGGGATGTGCGGTCCGATTGTGGTTTCTTTATCACTCAACCTCAAGGGAAAAAATCTTTTCCTACCCCACCTGCTCTACAACGCGGGCAGGGTCGTCACCTACACCGTGCTGGGCGGTTTTATGGGCGCCACCGGCTCATTTACCCTGGTGGCCGCCCACCTGGCCGGCATCCAGCAAGGCGTCCTGATTGTTGCCGGAATCATCATCATTGTCATGGCTCTGGCCATGAGCGGCTGGCTGCCTCTGGGACGAGTATTCGGCGATAATTACAATCCCGACGGTATCATCTCCAAAGGGTTTCGGAAGCTGTCCCGGGTAAAATCCACGGCAGCCTATTTCCCGGTCGGCTTGCTGCTGGGCCTGCTTCCCTGCGGCCCGGTCTATACGGCGTTGTTGGCGGCCGCCGGGGCCGGCATGGATGCGGCTGACACCCTGGAAGGTATCGGCAAAGGCATGGCCGTCATGATGTCTTTTGGAATCGGCACGATTCCGGCACTGTTTCTCGTCGCCAAGCTGGTTGACATGGGCTGGTTAAAAAATCGCCGTATCATTTACCGCATCGGCACCATCCTCATGATTGTCGTGGGGCTTTATTTTATCGTACAGGGGATTAGGTACTAAGGTCTGGACGTTTAAAGGTGACGAAAAGGTATACGGTATAAGTTGTGGGGTATAAGGGATTGGTTTTCGGCATTCGGTTCACGGCTTTCGGTGGGGGCATGATTAGTGAGGTGGAAGGCCATCGTGACCGCTTAACTTAGGTGTATTAATCGTCCTCGTCGTCGTACTCGTTCTCGTCCTCGAGATACAAAACCGCCAAAATTCATGCTGCAAAAAGACCAACACGAAACTGCTAACGATCTAAATCAGATCTCAATTCGTCTGCCGAATGCCGTGCGCCGAAAACCAAATGCCGAACGCCGAAAACCGAACGCCAAAAACCGAAAGCCGAATGCCGCAAGTCCTACACCTTACACCTTAGACCCTAAACCTTATACCTCATACCATATACCCTATACCTGCTAGATGACAAATTCCTAACCCTGCATTAGATTTGTGAGACAAATCAATCCTGTACCTTTTGAGCAATCTCACTTGTAAAAGAACGGAAGCCATGAACGATACCGACAAACTCGTTGCGGACGCGGTGCTACTGGCCACCAAATGGCAAAATCGAGCCAATCAGCTGCAGACTCCCCGGGAAAAAACCCGCCACAATAAGCTCGCCCGATTGTTTACCAATCCCAAGGACAAAGTTATTTTGACCGCATTGATCGATCAGTGTTTTCGATCGGCCGACAACCGGCGGGTGGCGGACCAGCTTCATTTTTTGCTGACCGATATCGGAATCCCCACTTTTTTTTCACCGGTTGAAAAATTTCTGATATTTCTTTTTCTCCATGCCGGGCGGTTCATTCCCGGGCTTACCGTCCCCCGCATTATCAAAAAGATGCGCCGGGACAGCAGTCACTTGATCATACCGGGTGAAAGGCAAACCCTGGAGACCTACCTGCAAAGGCGCAAAAGCCAGGGTCTCAAGACCAATATCAACCATATCGGGGAAGAGGTGCTGGGGGAAGAAGATGCCGCAGGGCAGCTGAAAATGTATACGGCTGATTTAAAAAATCCTGCAGTCGAGCACATCTCCGTCAAAATATCAACGATCTTTTCGCAAATCCAGCCTCTGGCCTTTGATCAAACCGTCGGCATTCTGACAGAACGCCTTGCTTCACTCTATCGCACCGCCGCCGAGACCGAGTACGTGCGGCCGGACGGAACTCGGGTTCAAAAATTCGTGCACCTGGACATGGAGGCCTATCGCGACCTGGCCATCACGGCGGAAGCTTTCATGCAGACGCTGGATCAGGCGGAATTTAAAAATTTTTCAGCCGGCATGGCCCTGCAGGCCTACTTGCCGGATTCCTATCACATTCTTCAGAAGATTACCGCCTGGGCCGGCCAACGCCTGAAAAACGGAGGCAGCCCGGTTAAAATAAGAATTGTCAAGGGGGCCAACATGGAAATGGAGCTGATTGAGTCGGCGCTCTTTGATTGGCCCCTGGCGCCGTTTGACGGCAAAGTTGAAACGGATGCCAACTGGAAACGGATGGTCGGCTACGGGATGCAGCCGGAGAACATCAAGGCCGTGCGCCTGGGAATCGCATCCCACAATCTGTTCGATATCGCCTATGCCTACCTGGTAGCTCAACGTAACAAAGTCACTGATTATTTTAACTTCGAAATGATCGAAGGTATGGCCAATCACGTACGCCGTACCATTCAGGAAACCGGTCAGGAACTGGTGGTATACGCGCCGGTGGCCACTGAAAAGCAATTCATTCACGCGATTGCATACCTGATCAGAAGACTGGATGAAAATACGGGCCCCAAGAATTTCCTGCAGCACCTAAACCGGCTGCAGACGGAAAACAGGTCCTGGCAATTTTTAACGAACCATTTCAAAACTTCCATTAAACAAATGCAGCATTCCGCCGGATCGCCGCACCGTCGCCAGAACCGGCTTAAAGAAAATTTTTCAGGCAAAACCGGCACGTACTACGAAGCGCAGTTTAAGAATGAACCGAATACGGATTGGTCGCTGGCAGTCAATCGACAATGGGCGGCTGAGATTCGAAAAAAATGGAAAAAGCAGCTCGGGGACGAACCGCTGGAAATTCCCCTGGTGGTCGATGGGCAGGAAATTTTTGCCGGACGCCGCATGCGTGAAATCATTGACCCTTCCCGTGTTAAGCGGAAAGTCGTCGTGGCCCGTTTCGCCATGGCCAATGCCGCAGACATCGATAATGCAGTCAAGACTGCCGGGGATGATCCCGACGGCTGGCGCCGCAAAACCCATAGACAGCGTCATCGGATTCTGGCCAAAGTCGCCGTGGAGCTGCGCCGGGCGCGGGGAGACCTGATCGGCGCGGCGGCCGCCAACACCGGCAAAGTATTCACCGAGGCCGATGTCGAGGTTTCCGAGGCGGTGGATTTTGCCGAGTACTATCCGCACTCCGCCGGCGCGTTTTTCGACATCGATCATCTCCAGTGCCGCGGCAAGGGTGTCGGGGTGGTGATCTCGCCCTGGAATTTTCCGATTGCCATCCCCTGCGGCGGCATTGCCGCCTCCCTGGCCGCCGGCAACACTGTCATTTTCAAACCCGCTTCGGATGCCGTATTGGTGGCCTGGGAGGTGTGCCAATGTTTCTGGCGGGCCGGCGTGCCCAAATCGGTATTGCAGTTTGTGCCCTGCTCCGGATCCACCACCGGCGTTAAATTGACCAATCATCCGGGGGTTGATTATATTATCCTGACCGGCGGCACGGAAACCGGTCTTGCTATATTAAATCAAAGACCCGATATTTTCCTGGCCGCTGAAACCGGGGGTAAAAACGCCACCATCGTCACGGATATGTCGGACCGCGATCAGGCCGTCAGCGAGGTGATTTATTCGGCCTTCGGCAATTGCGGCCAGAAATGTTCGGCAACTTCGCTGCTGATTCTGGAGCGGGCGGTTTATGAAGATCCAGCGTTCAAGCGCCAGCTGGTGGATGCCGCCCGCAGCTTCGCCACCGGTTCGGCCTGGGATTTCTCAAATAAAATGGGGCCCCTGATCCACCCCCCGCGGGATGACCTGGCCCGGGCGTTGACGGTTCTCGAAAACGGGGAAACCTGGGCCTTGAAGCCGGAGAATGTGGCCGGCAACCCCAACCTGTGGACCCCCGGGATTAAATGGGCCGTCAAAACCGGCAGCACCACCCACCTGACGGAATTTTTCGGCCCCCTGCTCGGCGTTTTGCCGGCCCGGGATCTAAAACAGGCCATCAAAATTGTCAACCAGACCGGCTACGGCTTGACTTCCGGTATCGAGACCCTCGACCGGCGCGAACAGGACTACTGGTCGCAACGGATCAAAGCCGGCAATCTATATATCAACCGCGGAACCACCGGGGCCGTCACCTTGCGCCAGCCCTTTGGTGGGATCGGCAAATCCGCTTTGGGCGCCGGTATCAAGGCCGGCAGCCCCAAGTATGTGGCCCAATTTATGGAGTATCAGGAAAAGGGCCTGCCCGTGGTGGGACCCGTTCAACAAAACCATACCATGTTCAAACTGGCCCAACGGTGGCAGCGCCAATTAGACTGGGGGGATTTTGACGGGATCGAGCCGGACATACAAAAGAGTATCCACGCCATCAAAAGCTATCTCTACCATTGCGAACAGGAGTTTTCGCGTGAGATCGACTATTTTCACCTACGGGGGCAGGACAATATTCTGCGCTATCTTCCAGTAGGAACCGTGGTTGTACGCCTGCACTCGGCGGACAGCCTGTTCGATGCCCTGGCTCGCATCGCGGCAGCGAAAATCACCGGCTGCAAACTTTGGGTCAGCATCCCCTCGGGCCTGGACGACGCTGTTACCCGATTTTTGCAGGGCAAGGAAGGCCAACGCCTGCTTGGTGACGATCCCGTGTCCAGCGAGCCGGACGACCGCTTAATCAAAAGCATCCCGCAAGTGAACCGTATTCGTTATGCGGCCCCGGATAGAGTTCCCGCGGCGGTATTCAAAGCGGCGGCTGAAACCGGATTTTACATTTCACGGACCCCGGTGTATGTGGACGGCAGGCTCGAACTGCTGCAATACTATCAGCAACAGAGCATCTGCCGCAATTACCATCGCTATGGCAACCTGGGAGATAGAGCATTGGAATAGAAGGCCGCAGAGGTACCCGGATGGAAGCATGATTGATGATTTGTTGAATGTAGAAAATTATTTCTAAAACCAAAAATTCCAAACACCAAATCACAAATAACAAACAAATCACAATGATCCAAATCCAAAATGCCAAACCAAGATTTCGTCTCGATGTATTCCCGTTAGTATCCTCTTCCACTATCATGAATTTGAAAAGCGATGCGAAATATGGCACTCGATGTTTTGGTCATTGCATAATCGGATTTGAAATTTAATTGCAATTTGATGCTTGAGATTTGGTTATTTTTTTGATTTATATTACGTTATTTTATCGGTTTCGGCTGTCAGGGAACCGAGGAACAAAATCCTGACACCTGAAACCTGACACCTGAAACCTTCATTTTCTGACAACAAGTTATCAGAAAAAAAGTCCCGCTGGCCTAGAAAAGGACAAGCCTTATGCCCATTCATCTGGATGCCCACGTATTTGATTTGCCGGTTCAGGAATTGCGCCGCGGCTACCTCAGCGACATTTATTTCTGGCGCGAGAAGGTCACCCTCGAACACCACAACCTGCACCCGGCTGTCACCATGCAGGTGTTTCAAAAAAAAGATGCCGTGCTGTGCGGGATCGATGAGGCCGTGGCGGTCCTCAAATTGGCGGCCGGCCGTTATACCGACTATCCCAAAGCCTACAAGTTGTTCGACAGATTGATAGAACTCAAGAGCAAAGCCCGCCAGCAATTTATCGGCGACCACAAAGCCTATGTTGAAGCCATAGACCAGAAGATGGAAGTTTCCAGTCAACTGGACGAACTGTGGGAAAGCGGCTTCGAAGATCTCAAGGTGGAGGCTCTGTGCGACGGCACCCGCATCGCTCCCTGGGAAACGGTCATGCACATTTCCGGCGACGCCAGCCTGTTTGCCCACCTGGAGACCGTCTACCTGGGTATTCTGGCCCGCCGCACCAAGATTGCCAGCAATGTTCGCAGCGTGGTGGAGGCAGCCGGCGGCAAGATCGTTCTTTACTTCCCGGCCCGCTTCGATCACTGGGCCGTCCAGGGCGGCGACGGGTATGCGGCGCACATCGGCGGCGCTTCCGGCGTATCCACCGACGCCCAGGCCCAGTGGTGGGGCGCCAAGGCTTCCGGCACGGTCCCGCACGCGTTGATTGCCGCCGTGGGCGGCGATACGGTACGAGCCATAACGCTGTTCGGAGATACTTATCCGGACGTTGATCTGGTGGCCCTGGTGGATTTCGACAATGACAGTGTCGGCACCTCGTTAAAATGCTGTGAAGCCCTGGGAGACAGGCTCTGGGGCGTGAGGTTGGACACGTCCAACACCCTGGTCGACCAATCCATTCTGCCGGTCATGCAAAACTTCAAACCGACCGGTGTCACCCCGAAATTGGTGGAGATGACGCGCCGGGAGTTGGACAAAAATGGCTTTAAAAACGTAAAGATTATCGTTTCGGGGGGGTTCAATCCGGATCGCATTGCCGAGTTCGAAAAGCGGCAGGTACCCGTGGACGCCTACGGTGTTGGCAGCTACCTGATGCGCGGCGTCAACGCTTTCACCGCCGATATCGTCATGCTGGAGGGCAAATCATGTGCCAAAGTCGGCCGCCGGTTCTCGCCGAATCCGCGGCTTGAATTGGTAAGGATAAATCAATAGCGGAACTACGGAGGCCGGAATGATTGGGCAGCATCCAAGACCGAAGGTCCGCATATACTGACAGGCGAGCGAATTCATTCGAATATATCTACACCGGGATAATGTTCTTTTACACAGTCAGGGCAGATGCCGTGGCTAATGTTAGCCTCTGAGTATTTTTGGATATAGACATGAAGCGGTTCCCAATGGCCTTTGTCATCCCGAACATTTTTACAAAAGGAGCAAATCGGCAGTATTCCTTTCAATGTTCTGATCTCATTTAACGCTTCCTGAAGGTTCTCGATAAGCTTTTCCCGTTCTGCTTCTACCTGCTTACGCCTTGTAATATCACGCCAAACCGATCTGCTCTGTAAAATATTACCGTTCTCATCACGGACAGCCGAAACATTTAGTGATACATCAATACTGCTTCCATCTTTTCGTTGGAGCTGCAATTCCTCGCCTTTAATGGTTCCAGTCTTCAAAAATTTTGGAAACACTTCTGTTTTTGCACGATCTGCACTATCGGCGGCATAAAAATCAAAGATCGGACGGCCAATGATTTCTTCTTTTGCATAGCCTAATAATTCGGCGGTTGTCCGGTTGCATTGGTGAACAGTCGCAGTCTTCGCATCAACTGAAACGAACATATCAGGAGCGTTGTCATAAAGATCTTGATACTTCCTTTCACTCTCTCGCAAAGCCTTCTCTGCAAGCTTTGTTTCAGTAAGGTCGCGTACTGCAGTAACCCTGACCTGCCGCCCTTTATATGAGAACATCTTGGCCTGGACTTCTATCGGAAACATAGTCCCATCTTTCTTTATCCCGATAGAATCATAAGGTTTTTCATCACCGGATAGTATCTTATTTAAAACCTTTCCTCGCATATCCGGAACGACTACATCGGTTGCCGCTTTTCCGATCATCTCTGTTGCCTGGTAGCCGAACATTTTGGCCAGTGTCTTATTGACTTCAAGGAAAGTGCCCTTTTCCGAGATGACAATTCCTTCAAACGCAGCGTCAGAAAGGCTGCGGTATCTATTCTCGCTGTCTCGTAATTCTCGATTTGCATCGGAGATTTGCGCAATGGCCTCCTGCAGCTTATCTCTCTCCAACAGCAATGCCTCGCCTTTCAATGCGGTCTGGATCACATGTGAGGTCGTATTTGCAAGTCCTTCAAGCAGAGCGCCGGTATCAGAAGATATAGTTTGTTTGCTGAAAAGAGCCAGAACGCCAATGGGCTCTCCAAACTCTGAAAGAAGCCTGTAGCCTGCACAAGATATCAATCCAAGTTTTCGGATCCACTCCTTATCATGAAAGCCCGGAGCATGCGTTAGGTCATTGACAACGAATTGGGTATCCGCTCCCGAGGCTATTCGCCCAATCCTATGCCTGTCGAACGGTATTCGACTGTGTTCTCCGTTTATATGGCTATAACGGCCTGAACTGGCTAGTAGATGAAGGCATATGCCGCGCTTTTTGCATCCATGTGGACCTTCCTCAACCTGGGCGTGAATGCATCCTGAATTACACAAATCTCCGGGTTTCATTACCCATATCCTTGCTAAATCGGCGTCAAAGATTTCTACTATACCATCCGTTATGCGTTTGAGCTTATCATTCAGGTCGCCGGAAAAAAGGAGATTCTGGTTTAATAAATTCAATTTTTGATTTGTCAAGGTCAAATGGGTTCCTAACATACGGCTGGATTTGCCGGCATGCACATCTTTTCGTATTTGCTCAGCTGATTCTTTTTTTAAATAACGGGATTTAGGCTTCATATTTCGTATCTATAAAATTAGCGACCTCCAGCAGTGCTGAGAGTATGAGTGGGCTTTTCAATTCCCATCCCGCCATTTATGGGGGGATGGCTTATGAACGAAAGTTGGTATAAAAAGGACTCAAACGATCATATCGGCAAATTTGGGATAATCTTAAAGAACCTGAGAATTGAGCACTCTGAAAAATGTTTAGGGGCTAAAGCCAGGTAGCTTGATAACTGGCATGACAAATGGCTAGAGCGCACAATATTTTTCGTAGACCTCCTCGGATAGCTCATCGATCGTACTTTCGTGGCAGACGCTGCCCTGGTATATGAGATAGGCCCGATCACAAATAAACCTGGCAAAATTTAAATTTTGTTCGGCCAGCAAGATCGAGACGCCTTCATCTTTTAATTTTTGAATGGTTAGGGCCAGTTGGTCCACGATGACAGGAGCCAGCCCCTCGGAGGGTTCGTCCAGAATGATCATTTCGGGGTTGCCCATCAGGGTGCGGGCAATGGTCAGCATCTGCTGCTCACCGCCGCTGAGGGTTCCCCCGGCCTGACTGCGGCGTTCGGCCAGGTTCGGAAACAATTCGAACAGGCGCTCCGGGGTCCAGGCCTCAGCCCCCGGCCTGGCCGACTGGCGGCCCACCTCCAGGTTTTCCAGAATGGTCAGACCGCTGAAAATCCGCCGATCCTCCGGCACGTAGCCCAGTCCCAGGGCACAGGTTTTGAACGGCGGCAGTTTCTCGATCGAAACGCCCTTGTATTTGATACTGCCGCTCTTGGGCGGAACGATCCCGATAATGCTCTTAAAAGTCGTCGTCTTGCCGGCGCCGTTGCGCCCGAGCAGGACGACCACTTCGCCTCTGCTCATTTCAAGCTTTAAATCAAAAAGAATTTGAGCTTTGCCGTAAAATGTATTTAGCGCGCTCACCTGGAGCATTGTACCATTTTCCTGAGTTTCCATAGTTTATAAATCCTTGCTGCTATGTTAGAAGAAGAAGTTGGGAAGTTAAGAGGTTAAGAAGTTGAGAAAAAAACAGAAAAAAGCCTAATTCCCCAATTCTCTTTGCGCCTTGCTCCATGAATCATGAGCCAAAAGGCTCCCGGTCTCCCTACCTCATAACTTCTCAACTTCTTATCTTCTGAGCTTCTTAACTTCTTATCTTCTCAATGCTGGCTCCCCAGATATATTTCCTGGACTTTCTTATCGGTGCGAACTTCAGCCGGTGTACCTTCGGCGACCAGTTCGCCCCGGTTGAGCACTATGATGCGATCGGCATGGGTGAAAACAGCATCCATATCATGCTCGGTAAACAGTACCCCGATGTTACGGGTTCGAACGATATCGGAAGTCAGCTCCATCATGGACTTGCGTTCGGCCGGGCCCATGCCGGCGGTCGGTTCATCCATCAGCAGTAATTTGGGTTTGTTGGCCAGTGCGACGGCCAGCTCAACGCGCTTTAAATCCCCGTAAGCCAGCACACCGCAGGACCGGCTGTGCTGCTCTGCGATGCCGACCAACTTGAGCAGTTCCATTGATTCATCTGTATACACCTTGCGAACCCGCTTGAACAGGGATCGGGATTGCCGATGATACGAAAGAAGCGCCATTTTAATATTTTCCAGCACGGTCATCGATGCAAACGTGGCTGTAATCTGGAACGTGCGCCCCACGCCCAGCTGCCAGACCTGTCGCGGCTGAAATCCATTGATTTTTGTGCCCACAATGACCACGCTGCCGCCGTCCGGACGCAGTTGGCCGTTGATCAGGTTGAAGCAGGTCGATTTGCCGGCGCCGTTGGGACCGATCATGGCCAGCAGTTGACCTTCACCCAAATTAAAGCTTAGATTTTTAACCGCCTGAACCCCGCCAAAGGATTTGGCAAGCTCATGGACTTCGAGTACGTTTGCCATGGAAAATGCTACCTCAATAGTAGGAAAAATGATCTAAATGAACTAAGAATGAACTAAAATGAACTAAAATTCTAAAATGACTAAAATTAAGGTGTCGCTGCGCTCCGTTCTTTTTAAATGTCAGAATTCCTTAATTTGTCATTTGTCATTAGTCATTAGTCATTTCTCTCGGTCTGCGAAATATTTGCCGAATCGGTTGTGAATCGATCCGGCAATACCCTGGGGAAACGCCACCACCAGGACGATGAATATCATGCCCAGAATAAGCTGCCAGAAATTAACGCGCGAAATCTCGTCGTGCAGCCAGGTAAAGGCCGCGGAACCGGCAACGGGCCCGAATATGGTTTCGATGCCGCCGAGCAGCACCATATACAATAAATCAAAAGATCGCGGAATGGCCATCTCATCCGGGAATACGCTGCCTTTGGAAAACACGTAAATCCCCCCGGCCAGCCCGGTAAAAGCTCCGGAGATCACAAAGGCCAACCACTGGTGCAGACGCAGGTTGATCCCAATGGAATCAACCCTCAGTGTTGAATCCCGGCAAGCCCGCATGGTGTAGCCAAACGGCGTAAATATGAAATAGCGCAGCACCAGTATCCCGCTGATACAAATAATCATCGTCAGGTAGTAATAGACGATTTTGCTGTCGGCCCACTGAGACGGCCAGATACTTAATATTCCGTCGTCACCGCCGGTAAAGGCGCCCCATTGGAAGACAATCGACCACAGAATCTGGGCAAAAGCCAGGGTCAGCATGGCAAGATATACGCCTGATAAGCGCACACAAAACCAGCCGATAATTAGCGCCAGCAGACCAACAATCACTGGCGCCAGAAAGAGTGTAATTTCCATGGGAGTCTGCAGGTAGTGCACCAGCAGGGCCGCCGCATAAGCACCACCACCGAAAAATGCCGCATGACCGAAGGAAGTCATGCCGCCGGGGCTGACGATAAAAAAGAGGCTCATGCTCGCCAGGGCGAAAATTCCGATTTCAGTCATCAACACCAGTTGAAAGGAGTCGACGAACAAGGGCAACAATAAAATCAGAATCAGCAGGGCCAGACCCATAAGCCGCAACCGTTTCGATGCCGGTTGCAAAAGGGTTCCGGCCAGTTCTGTAGAGCCCTGCTCGGTTGCTTCAGCTTTACCCAGCAGGCCATGGGGGCGAATCACCAACACCACCGCCATCACTAAGAACATCAACACCAGCGTACTTTCAGGGAAAACCAACACCCCGAATGAACTCAGCTCGCCGATAATGACCGCTGCCAAATAGGCTCCGGGGATGCTACCCATCCCGCCGACCACCACCACCACAAAGGCTGCTGCAATGAGGTTTAAATCCATCAGGAGGTCCGCCCCGCCTTTCGGCAACTGGATCGCGCCGCCCAAGCCGGCCAGAAAGGAACCCAGAAAAAAAACGCTGGTAAACAGTCGGGTTTGATTGACACCCAGGGCATCCGACATCTCCCGATCTTCGGTCGCCGCCCGGACTAAAATTCCCCAGCGAGTTCGATTCAGCAGGAGCCAGAGCCCACCGAGAATCAGGGGGGCAATCAGGATGAGGGCAATGTCATACTCGGGCAGCAAGGTCCCCATGATGTTGATGCTGCTGTCCAGACCCGGTGCCAGGGGACCGAGAATATCCTCGGCCCCGAACAGCCAGCGGGACAGGTCCTGGATCATCAATACCACGCCGAAGGTGGCAAACAGGATAAACAGATGGGGCGCATGATACAACCGCCTCAGCAGCACCACTTCCACCACCACACCGATCAGTCCCACGGCCAGGGCGGCAACCACGATGCCGGTCCAAAAGGAAAAAATGCCGCGCGGCAGGTAAGCGATTATAAAATACGCCAAATAGGCGCCGACCATATAAAAGGAACCGTGGGCCAGATTGACGATGCGGGACACACCGAATATAAGGGACAAACCACAGGCCACAAGAAACAAGCCGGATGCATCCGACAAACCGGTTAAGAACTGTACGATGTAGAAGCCCAAGACGATATCCTGTGTTGGAAATTAAATCTATGAAAGGTTAACTGTTACCCTAATTGAACGATTAACGCTCAATTCGGCGTAATTTGTTATTAGTTATTCGTTATTAGAATTGGCTGAAACCTGATTTTAGACTTTTGAATTTGAATTTTTAGTTTAAGGAATTCTGAGCATTATAATTGACAGAGCGTAGCGATTCCGCCAATCCGAAATCCGCAATCTAAAATCCAAAATTATACTCATGACGTCATAGGAGTAAAGAATCCGAGCCCAGAGGGCCCGGCTTTGGTCCACCCCGGAGGGGTGATGAAGTTCGCAACTTTTACGAGTAGTGTTCAGGTGTCAGGTGTCAGGTGTCAGCAACCGAAGTCGACCCGCTGGATGGGAATCGCTCATGATTTTTTTTCACCACTGTTGACTTTCAGCCTCAACCCATTCCGGGTTCAGATCTCAGGGTTCGTTTTTTACTGACACCTGACACCCGACACCTGAAACCATAATGATCTTGGACAGATGGCATAGCCGACTGTCTCTGACCTGGCCCAGAGGACCAGGTTTTCTGCGACCAAATAAAAACGGGTTGAATTTGTAAATGCCGATGCTGCAAATATTCATCACTCCACTCCATTACTCCATTACTCCAATACTCCCTTTGCCGACTGAAGAAAAAATCTCTTATTATAAAAACAAATGACTATCAACCTATCAACTACTCTAACATCGATTTACTTCTGCGGCCGCATTTTCATCACCTCGGCATCACTCGGCAGATAGTTTTTGCCGTCGGCATACTCCCAGTCGACCATGACCCCCTTGCCGCCCTGTAAAGCGGTAAGTCCGACATAGGCGCCCATCGTGGACTGGCGGTCGATTGCACGGTAAGTAATCGGTCCGACGATGGACTCAAATGTAAGGCCTTCCATGGCCTTTATCATGGTTTCGGTGTCGGTGGAGCCGGCCTTTTTCAACATGTGGTAGACGCTCATCATGGTGTTGTAGCCGACAATCGATCCGGTGCGCGGGTAGTCGTTGAATTTTTTCTGGTATGCTTCGACGAACTTTACGTGGGCCGGAGTTTTTATATCGTTCCAGGGGTAGCCGGTGACCAGCCATCCTTCCGGCGCTTCGCCCTTGAGTGGGTCGATGTATTCCGGCTCACCGGTCAACAGACTGACGACATATACATTATCAAAAAATCCTCTCAATTTACCTTCCCGCACGAATTTGGCCAGATCGCCGCCGAAGGTTACATTGTAGATGGCCTCGGGTTTGGCATCAGCCAGGGCCTGGATTTCGGCACCGGCGTTGATTTTGAAGAGGGCCGGCCACTGCTCGGCCACGAATTCGACATCCGGACGCTTGGCCTTCAACACCTTTTTAAACGACTTGACGGCGTCTTTGCCGTAAGCATAATTCGGTGCTATGGTTGCCCAGCGTTTGGCCGGATTCTTGGCAGCGCCTTCAGCCAGCATCGCCGCCTGCATGTAGGTTGACGGCCGCAGCCGGAAAGTGTAGCGGTTGCCTTTAGCCCACACGACCGCATCCGACAGCGGCTCGGCGGCAACGAAGAGCACTTTATTGCGTTTGGCAAAATCCGTCACGGCCAGCCCCACGTGCGAAAAAAAAGTACCCATCAGCAGAGCGACTTTATCTTTACGAACGAGTTCTTCGGCCACTGTTACGGCGGTTCCCGGTTTGCCGGCATCATCGCGGGATATCACTTCGATTTTCTTGCCCAATACGCCCCCGGCATTGTTGATTTCTTCCAGGGCCAGCTGCCAGCCGTTGCGATAAGGGAAGGTAAAATTGGTCAATTTGCTGTAGGTTTGAATTTCACCGATTTTGATGGTATCGGCGGCCGGCGCACTGGAAGCCATTCCCAACATTAATATGGAAGCCGTCATCAAAGCCGCAAGAACTAATTTGGTCGTTTTCATTTCTTCTTCTCCTTTCAGCATTAGTGGTTATCGATTCGCCTGCATGAGTATCATATCCTCAAAACCGTCTCAGCACATTTATCGTCCGCCATATGATTCATCTACCGGGCGGACATAAGGTTCCAAACCATCGGATATCGCAATTTCATTTTGCAGTGCAATAAACGCTCCGAGAATGGTTCCGTGCATCGTCAGCCGTTCTGCCCGCTGCCGGGCGTTTTCAATAGCCTTTAAAACGTTTCCGGGCTGTAATTCACCGACGCCGGTGGTTACCAGCAATCCGGCAATATCCGTGTGTGGGTCAAGACTCTCGGCCGGCGACTGCAAGACGCCTTTATCTTCCACGAAACAGGCGTTCCCAATCGCCGTCGCCGCAGCATCTGCCACGGATGCCCTGGTTGCCAATACCGTCACCGCCGATGCAATCCCCCGGGTTAAACTCCTGCCTCCGACGCCGCTGGTCGTCACTCCCCAGGCCGGTTGGCTGCCCTCCAGCCGAATCACGTGAGAAATGCGCCGGCTGTTTATCTGCGGCCGGATGCCGACATTGGCGGATTCACCTTCGACCAGCCTGACGGCAATGTCGCCGCCATTTTCCACGATAACCCGGATGGCTCCCTGATCAAAAAGCCAGTCTGCCACGGCATCGGCAATGGTACCGGCCACCGCGGCCAGTGGGGTTAGATCGTCCTCACCAATGGATTTGGTACTGGCAAACATAACGAGGGCAAGTTCGTCCTGGGGCAGTTCTCCTATCTGCGGGACAGGCCGACTGAGTTGCGGCCTGCACCGGGCGAGGCGCTCCAGGAACGAAATTGACTCTTCCGCAGCCTGATGGGCAAGCGCTAACAGCGGTTGATTTTGACTCCATGCCCGAATGACCAACCGCATGGGACCGCATTCAACCAATACCGATTCATCATCAATCGCACCGATGTAATGTTCATAAGTCATATTTGCTACTACGACTCTGGATGGATTTCAGTTCTAAGCTAGGTTCCGGCGCTCTAGTGGCCGGGGATAAACCCCATAAGCGCTAAGTTATTTTAAGCCGTTTTTTCATTTAAAAATATTTTGATAACTGATAGTTACGTCTTCGTGTAGACTCAGAAAGCAATTTTGAAATTTCGTTCCAGCGTGC
>Ga0209678_1000209_pt1 | contig 23539 bp, 17 predicted proteins | sample WorMetilvaeELBA1_FD_187404 | JGI IMG/M metagenome (GOLD analysis project Ga0209678, IMG submission 187404) | Marine gutless worms symbiont microbial communities from Max Planck institute for Marine Microbiology, Germany - Olavius ilvae ELBA.1... ...
AAGAAATGGAATATAGGTTTGTAGCACAACAAATACCTCCTAATCTGTTGCACTCCAATTTACGCTATATTTATGCTCCTGTCAAGTAAAATCAACAGGTTATTCACCAGAGATCAAGAGTTCTGAATTTTCTAACACCAGGAAACTCGAGTGAAACCGCTTATTTCAGAAATGTAGGGCGGGCCACTGTGCCCGCCGAGACCGGTCGGCACGGTGGCCGACCCTACTTTTCAATCCATGTCGACGGGTATGCTTTTCCACCAAACGGAATATTGGAATAATGGAGAAATGGAATTTTGGGTATCAAAAGCGGACGGTGGTCTAATTTTATCTTCCGATCCGTGCCATTCTAATAAAACAGAATCCAAACCGCCAAACCCAATTTTCCAGCATTCCAGTGTTCCATCATTCCATAACGTATATCCACGACACAGCCAATTTTCTATAGCTTTGCGCAGTAAACCAAATTATTAATGTCACATCTAAGGACCTAGTCATGCTGATCGACAAATTCTTTGAAAGGGGCCGTCGGTTTTTAGGCTGCAAATATCCCATCATGTGCGGTGCAATGACGTGGGTCAGCGATCCCAGGCTGGTCAGCGCCATCGGCAACGCCGGCGGTTTTGGATTGCTGGCCGGCGGCAACACGCCGGTTGATATTCTCGAAAAGCAAATATTGGAGACCGGGGAACTGACCGAAAATCCATTTGGCATCAATCTCATTACCCTGGCGCCGGTCTATAAGGAACAGCTTGAACTGGTCTGCCGATTGGGCAGCCCGCTGGTAGTATTTGCCGGCGGCATCCCTAAAAAAAGTGAGATCGCAAAAGCCAAAGACCATGGGGCCAAAGTAGTATGTTTTGCTTCGACGGCGCCCCTGGCCCACCAGTTGATTGATCGGGGGGCCGATGCCTTGATTCTTGAGGGTTCGGAGGCCGGCGGCCACATCGGGCCGGTGGCACTATCAGTGCTGATTCAACAAATACTTTTCAATGTCGACTCAGTACCGATCTTCATCGCCGGAGGAGTCGCCACGGGACGAATGATGGCGCATCTGTTGATGATGGGTGCGGCGGGCATCCAGATGGGAACCCGCTTTATCATGGCAGAGGAGTGCCTTGCCCATCCAAAATTCAAGGAAACCTTTCGCAAGGCCAAGGCCAAAGACGCCATCGCCACCCCGCAGTTTGACAGCCGGCTTCCGGTCATCCCCGTGCGGGCCCTTAAAAACGAGGGATCCATCGAGTTCGCCAAGCTTCAGTTGGAGCTGCTGAATAAATTGGACAACAATCAGCTGGACAAACTGGAGGCCCAGTACAAGGTGGAAGAATTCTGGGTCGGTGCGTTGCGCAACGCAGTAATCGACGGCGATACCGTCCGGGGCTCTCTCATGGCCGGACAATCGGTGGGACTGGTGGACAAAGTGCAGCCGCTTCAGGTAATCATGGAGGAGATGGTCAGCCAGGCTGAATCGGAAATGCAGCGCCTGAAAAGCGTATTTGATCAGTAAACACCAGCGATGCAGAAGTCGACGGACCCCCGCAAACCGGAACCCGGGCGGATTTCACCCTAGGAAAACCAATTCCCACGGAATCTTGCTTAGCTAGCTTTTCGATATGAGCGACGCCGTCTAAACCGGCTCAACACTCGCGGCTGCAGGACCTTTATCGCCCTCTTCGATCTCAAATTGCACACGCTGCCCTTCATCCAGGGATTTAAAACCCTCGCCTTTGATGGCGGAGTAATGTACAAAGATATCTTCCCCGTCTTCTTTAACGATAAAACCCCAACCCCTCTTGTTATTGAACCACTTGACTGTTCCCTGAGGCATGACTCATAACTCCTAAAAGACTTCTTTTGAAAAATGCTGTCGACCAAATACCTATTCCTAAAAAAGGCAGGGTCAATATTGACTCTGCCTGAAAAGCCTGTATGAATATTATGGTTGGCAATACATATTTATGGATCTGGCAAAAAATCATCAGCCTGGAGCAGTTTAGGAGATTGGAACCGGCCGATCCCCTTAGTTAATTATGACGGATATTATATCGCGAAAAAACTGAAGAGTGTCAAGAAAAAATTATTCAACTATTCTCTGAATACCGGTGCAGCGAATTGTCCGCCGCGTCAAGTGTTCACGCGTGATCTTTGATTTCACGATTAGCTAATTGCCTGCCAACAACAGCAAACGGATTTAAGTAATTTAAGTTTGCCAAATATTAAAAATTTTCATATGATGACGTCCTCAGTCGAAAACCACGAGATGGTGTCCATCAGGTCCTGCTCCGGGCAGAACGTGATGGGAGCCGGTTTAGATGATACCGGAGGGATCCACACATGGGTAAAAATGAGTGCATTTGTCGATTAACCGTGTTGTTCTTCATATTATCAGCCCTATCCCTGGCCGCAGGGTGTGCGCCAACCGGTCAGCAGAAGCCCGACCCCGGCTTCATTCCACCTGATAAAAATATTTTGCGGGTTGGCGTATCGACCGGTTCACCGCCGCTTATTTTCAGGCAGGGCGGCAAAATAGTCGGCCTGGAAGCAGACCTTGCAAGGGAGTTGGCAGCGTACCTGGGCCGAGAGTTGCGCTTTGTCGAGCTTAAATGGGAAGACCAGATTCCGGCCCTGCTGCAAAACCGGATTGATATTATCATGTCCGGGATGACAATTACCACGCTCAGAGAAGTAAGAATCGCCTTTGCGATTCCTTATTTTGAAAGTGGCCAGATGGCATTGATTCGCAGAAAAGACGCCGCCCGCTATAGCACGGGCTTGTTTTCTTTCGCAACCAGTTCGGCCATGGGGGCCATTAAAGACACGACCGGTGAATTCTTCGTGGAAACCCAATTCAGCAGCATTAAAAGAAAGCTGTACAGCAATACAGGCGCTGCCGTAAAGGACCTGATCAATAAGAACATCGACATGTTTGTCTATGATGGTCCCATGGTACTTTATTTGGCCTCTGAAAATGAGAACAAAGGTTTGACGGCCTTGTTCACCCCGCTGACGAGAGAATATTTGGCATGGGGGATTAGAAAAGATAATTCCGGATTGTTGGATAGGGCCAATAACTTTTTGCGATCCTTCAATGAGACGGGCAAACTGAGCAAGGTAATTAAATTCTGGATTCCCTTGGCCAAGTAGAAATATGGTTTCACTACCGTAGCTCAATCCCCAATTCCAGGCGATGGATCTGAATTCTGCCCTGCAGGCCGGCGAATACGAGCAGAAAATCGACAATTTTTATGTCATCCTGGACAGCTCCGGTTCCAAAGATGAAACGTATCGGGGGAACTCGAAATTCGCTATTGCCAATGATTTCGTGCATCGCATGAATGTGGCTATCCCCGACCTGGACCTGACGGCGGGAATGCGAAATTTCGGCGCCACCCGCAGCCCGTTTGCCAAAAAAACGCAATTGATTTACGGCACCACCAAATACACCAAAGACGGTTTTGAAACGGCGCTGGACACCGTACCCTGGGGCGGCGGCGAAAGCCCGGCCGAAATGGCTTTAGATGCATCCAGCGCCGATATGTCGATTTTCGACGACAAGACGGCCTTAATTTTTGTCGGCGACGGTGAATACGCCGACAATGATCCGGCAGCCGCCGTCAGGCGATTGAAAGAACGCTACGGGGCCGACCTTTGTGTTTATACGGTCCTGGTTGGCAGCGAGGATCCTGCGTCGATTCATACCATGAAGGCGGTCAGCGATGCCGGCCAATGCGGTTTCTACCAGAGTGCCAAATACCTGGAGTCGCCCCAGGACCTGGCTGGCTGGATTGCAAAGGTCTTTCTATCCAGGGTTGACAAAGTGGCCGGCGACAGCGACGGCGACGGGGTAGCCGATAATATCGACCAATGTCCGGACACCCCGGCCGGGGCTCCGGTAAATGACAAAGGCTGCTGGATCGTAGACAACGTCGAATTTGATTTCAATAAATTCAATATCAAGTCCGAATTTATTCCCGGCCTGGTTGAAATCGCAGACGTAATGCAAAGCGATGCCAGGGTCATCGTACGAATCAATGGACACACCGACAACATCGGTACCGAAAAATACAATATGCAGCTCGGCCACAAAAGAGCGATGGCTGCCAAGCAATTCCTGATTAATCAGGGCATTGCAACAGAACGCATATCTACCGAATCTTTTGGCTATTCCCGCCCCACCGCCACCAATGGTACGGAATGGGGCCGTGCCCGCAACCGCCGTAGCGAGTTTAAATGGGCGCGTTAACCCTATAAACTACGCGGTCAGCGTGATACAATAAAGGGGTCGGACAATTAGATTGTCCGGCCCCTTTTTTTTGGCAGGTGAAGCTTGCACAACCAAAGGGAATCCATGGTGGGGCTTTAAATTTTTTTAAGAATTTAGATTATTTTTTTTCTCAAATGGCCGATATGAAATTAACGAAGGGAAGGCGATGTCATTGTATAAAAAAAAATCGTTCTGGATTCTGGGTTCTGTTTTTCTGCTGGGATTCATAACGCTATTTATGATACGGCTGGATTTGATCCAAAAGTATTTTTTCCGCCCCCAAATCCTGGCAATTTCTGCCATAAAATCATCCGGCGACCAGGAAACCTGGATGAACATTGTGCAGGGCAGCCGCAAAATCGGTTTTTCGCACTCGAGGCTTGCTGCAGAGGGAAGTGGCTATCGTTTCCAGGAAACCGTGCGCATGCGCATCAATACCATGGGTATGGTCCAGGACATCAACCTGGAGACTGGTGGACGGCTAAATCTTGATTTCAGCCTGGCGGATTTTGATTTCACTATAAAATCGGGTCGCTTCAGTTTTAACGTAAGCGGGTCGGTTTCCGGCGACGTGCTGACGGTCCGAACGCAGAGTGCCGGCACCAGCCGCAATGCCAGGATTGAATTGGAAGCCAAACCCTATCTGTTGCCGGGGGTCACGGCGGCCATGTCGGCCGTCGAGCTTCAACCCGGCGACCACTATAGCTTTGATATATTTGATCCGGCCACCATGGGGCAGGCCTCGGTGACCGCGGAAGTCATCGGGCGGGAGGATCTGCCGGTCATGGGAAAAATTCAATCCGCCACCAAAGTTGCCTTGAATTTTAAAGGCAACTCCCAGTTGGCCTGGTTCGGGGACAACGGCCAGATCTTGAAAGAAAAAGGCATCCTGGGAATCCAAATGGAAAAAACCACCCGGGAAGACGCATTGCAGGATCTGGCCGACGCAGCCAGCGCGGATCTGACCCGCACCGCTTCAGTGGCATCCAATGTGATGTTGGAAGATCTTGCCCATCTTTCAACCCTGCGGGTTGAAATCAGCGGTATCCCCATGCAAACGGTTCAACTAAACGGTGGTCGCCAGGCCTTGCAAGCGAATATCCTGACGGTTGAAAAGGAGGCCATGACCAATTTAGCAGCCAATATTCAGGAGGGTAACCTGCAGAATCTTGAAAAAATATTTCTGAAGCCGGGACCTTTTATTCAGTCGGATGATGTCAAAATTCAAACCCTGGCGCAGGAGATTACAGGCGACCAAACCGCAGCGGTGGATAAAGTCCGCAAGTTGGTGGCATGGGTGCATCAGCATATTGATAAGCGTCCGGTGCTGTCGCTGCCCGATGCCCTTTCCACGCTGGAAAATCGTGTGGGCGACTGCAATGAGCATGCGGTTTTGCTGGCGGCCCTGGCAAGGGCCGCCGGAATTCCTTGCCGGGTAGAAGCCGGGCTGGTGTATTTAAAGGGGCGGTTTTACTATCACGCCTGGAACCTAGTGTATCTGGGGCGTTGGATAACCGTCGATGCCGTTTTCGACCAGGTCCCGGCGGATGTCAGCCACATCAGGCTCGTCACCGGCTCACCCAGCAAGCAACTTGACTTGATGGGCATCATCGGCAAATTGAAGTTAGAGGTAGTTGAGAATGATCGAACTTAAAAACATTACTAAAAAATACGGTGACTTTTGTGCCGTTGACAACCTGAACCTGACGGTGTCGCACGGTGAAACATTCGGTTTTCTGGGACCCAACGGCGCCGGCAAGACCACGACCATAAAAATGATCGCCGGAATTCTCGAACCTTCGGCCGGCACGGTTACCGTCAGTGGCATTGATATGTATAAACAGCCCGAGGCCGCCAAACACAAGATCGGGTATATTCCGGATCGGCCATACCTTTATGAAAAGCTGACCGGCATGGAGTTTTTAAAATTCACCGCCGATCTATATGACGTCCCGGATAAAATTTACCGCCGGAATGCCAGCAAAAACCTGGCCATGTTCTCCCTGTCCGACTGGGCCGATGAACTGATCGAATCGTATTCCCACGGCATGAAACAAAGACTGATCATGTCGGCCGCATTAATGCATGAGCCGGAAATCATCATTGTGGATGAACCGATGGTCGGTCTCGATCCGGCGGCGATTATCATGGTCAAAGACCTTTTTCAAAGCCTGGCCCGCAGCGGTGTTTCCGTGTTCATGTCTACGCATACCTTGGCCGTGGCCGAGGATGTCTGTGATCGAGTCGGAATTATCCATCGCGGGCGCCTGATCGCCAGCGGCACAACAGCCGACCTGCAACGCGAAGCCGATGTGACCGATGCCGATCTCGAGAAGGTCTTTTTGAATCTGACGAATACGGCAAATTAGTAGAAGAAAGAGGACTGAGGACAGAAGTCAGAGGTCAGATGACAGATGACAGAAGACAGAGGTCAGAGGTCAGATGACAGAGGTCAGAGGTCAGATGACAGAGGACAGATGACAGAGGACAGAGGACAGATGACAGAGGACAGAGGGCAGATGACAGATGACAGAGGACAGATGACAGATGACAGAGGACAGATGACAGATGACAGATGACAGAAGACAGAAGACAGATAACAGAGGGCAGAGGGCAGAAGGCGGGAGAGGTTGAATTCGGAAGTCGGAAGACAGATAATAGATGACAGAAAAAAGAGGGCTGGCTCAGCCTTATACCCTATACCTTAAACCGTAAACCGAATACCTTATACCGAATGGTTTTTACCGAATGCCGAAAGTCGAACACCGAATGCCTTTTACCGAACACCGAACGCCGTGCGCCGAAAGCCGAAGGCCATGCGGCTATTATCATAACCCGTAGCCCGGAACCCGGAACTCGTAGCCCGGAACTCGTAACCCGAAACCCGGATCTCGTAACCCGGAACCCGTAACCCGAAACCCGGATCTCGTAACCCGGAACTCGTAACCCGTAACCCGTAACCCGAAACCCGGATCTCGTAACCCGGAACTCGTAACCCGTAACTCGTAACTCGTAACCCGTAACTCGTAACTCGTAACCCGCAACACGTAACGCATATGAACGACATTATAACACTGCTTAAACCCCGCATCTGGCCTGTCACAAATTACAGGGTCCGCAAGGGTCGGCCCGGCAGCATCGCGAGGTTGAGTTTTTTTGGCCTGATCGGCTTTTTTTTCTGGGGCGCGATATTTGCCGTGGCCATCCGTGTTCTGACTTACTTCAAGGGAATCGAGGAAATCGGTGATATACTGGGCTACAAGCTGTTGTCGATGATCTTGATTGTCTCCTTTTCGCTACTGGTTTTCAGCAGTATTCTGACGGCGCTCTCCAAACTTTACCTGTCACGAGACCTTTTACTGGTCCATTCCATGCCGGTTTCAAGCTACAAAGTATTTATCTCCCGCTGGATCGACAGCACCGTAGAAAGCGCCTGGATGGTTGTCATTTTCACACTGCCAATTTTTTTATCCTATGGAATTGTCTATCGGGCCGGCGCGTTTTACTATGCCAACATGCTGCTGGTCCTGGTGCCGCTTGCAATCAATGCCTCGGCCATCAGCACCCTGATGGTTATGGTGGCGGTCATTATCGTTCCCGCCAACCGCTTGAAAAGTATTTTTATATTATTGGGAATTCTTTTTTTCGTGGTGATTTACCTGGCGATACGGCTATCACGACCGGAACTTCTGGTAGACCCGGAAGTCTTTGACAGCGCCATGGTGTATATCACCTCGTTGCAGACACCGTCGTCACCGTTCCTTCCCAGTACCTGGGCCTATGACAGCTTCAGGGCTGCGCTGGCAGGCGGGATTGGCAGCGCCCTGTTCAACACGGCCCTTGCCTGGTGTTTTGCCGGCAGCATGATATTCATCCTGGCAGTGGTGTCCGATGCCGTTTACTTCAAAGGATTTTCCAAGACCCAGGCGGCCGCTGTTCGCTTATTCAGAAACCGGACCACGAACTGGTCCTTTCTCAATTTTCTACCGGGCCCGGTCAAATCATTTACCACCAAAGAAATAAAAACCTTTCTGCGCGACCAGACCCAGTGGTCGCAACTTTTTTTGATTGCCGCCCTGGTTGTGATCTATGTTTACAATTTCAAAGTGCTTCCCATTGATAAATCTCCGATCAAAACCGTTTACCTGCAAAACTTGTTTTCATTTCTGAACATGGGACTGGCGCTTTTTGTGCTGACCGCTATATCCGCCCGATTCGCCTACCCGGCCGTCAGTATGGAAAGAGAGGCTTTCTGGCTGGTCAAAACATCGCCCCTGTCATTGAAAGCCTTTTTATGGATTAAGTTTTTTATTTATTACCTGCCGCTGCTGATACTTACCGAAATTTTAATTATCTCCACCAATCTCCTGCTGAATGTCACCCCTTTCATGATGGCCCTGTCCACCATTACCGTTTTTTTGCTGGTCCCCGGCATCGTGGCCATGGGCATCGGGTTTGGCGCGGCCTACCCGAATTTCAAGGCTGAAAATCCAACCCAGTCCGTTACCAGCTTCGGAGGACTGGTTTTCATGATTGTGGGCGCCGGCTATATTGGTGCGATCATTCTGCTTGAGGCCGGCCCGGTTTACAATCTGTTTATGGCAGACATGCGTGGAGAAGTTCTCACGGTTGGAATCTGGCTTTGGATCGTCGGCTCTTTCAGTGCCGTCCTGGCTTTCAGTGTCTTCGCGATCATCCTGCCCATGCGCTTCGGTGCCTCACGCCTTTCGAAATTGCGCATCTAGTTGGATTTGTTTCCGGCTTTGAAGAACAAAAAATGACAAATACCAACAAATTTGCTCAGGAATTTGTAAATTACTCCTTAAGCAGCTGATTGTAAAACCGATTAATCAAATCATCGATGAGATTGCGTTTCAAACCAATCTGCTTGCCTTAAATGCAGCGGTCGAGGCAGCTCGGGCAGGCGAGGCCGGGACCGGTTTTGCTGTGGTGGCTGATGAAGTACGCAATCTTGCCCTGCGAGCGGCAGATGCTGCAAAGAACACAACCAGCCTAATGGACGACACGACCCAAAAAGTCAAAACCGGCACCAACTTTCTGTCAGCCACCAATGAATCTTTTCAAATGGTCACGAACAGCACCGCAAAGTCGGTGAGCTGGTGGCCGAGATTGCTGCCGCTTCCAACGAGCAAGCCCAGGGCATCGTGCAGGTCAGCACTGCGATCACCGAAATGGACAAAGTGATCCAGCAAACTGCAGCCAATGCGCAGGAATCCGCCGGGTCATCGCAAGAAATGAATTCCGAAGCGGATAATATGAAAAGCATCGTCGGTCAATTGGTCATGTTGGTGGAAGGGTCTGTAAACCAAGAGCCTCAAAGGACACGGTCCAAAAGCATGACCGAAACTCCCCAATCGGGTCTTAGCAGACCTTTAACTGATTCGGTAGTAAATACATTTAAATCAACTCCATCACCGGCAGGCAATAAGACTACTCCGGCAGAAATTGATGATTTTGATGATTTTTGAAACGCAGTTAACCATCTCGGCGGCTTTACGATGCGGATACAGGTTTTCGCATGCAATAATTTGCTTATAATGTAAATCCTGCCAACCTCCCTGAATTGTTCCCGTCAACGGCGGGGCCGGTGATTCAGACCTCAGATACGGTTTAGTCACTAACGCTTTTGGAATGATGAAACTCGTCCTGCGTCCTGTCCTGCCGAAGCTCTAGCAAAGCACGAAATTTTGAACCCCTGACCTTTGAACCTCTGAACCCTGAACCTCTCAAATGAAGCTACCTTAAAAGCGAACCGCAGAATATCGAACAAGAAATATCGAATAATGAAGTGTGGAATCGCTTCGCTCTATCATTTTCAGCAAAAATCGATAGGATTGCTTACTTCGACATTCTTTATTCCTTGTTCGATTTTCGATATTCGCTTTTTCAGAGTTTCTTTCTCGATTTGACTGGACGCTCGCGGCCAAAGGCAGCGCTGAAACTTGAACCTCCGAACCCTGAACCTTTGAACCTCTGACCCTTGAACCCTGAACCTCTGAACCCTGAACCTCTGAACCCTGAACCTCTGAACCCTGAACCTCTGAACCCTGAACCTCTGAACCTCTGAACCCTGAACCTCTGAACCTCTGAACCCTGAACCTCTGAACCTCCAACCCCTGAACCTTGAACCTCTGAACCCCTGAATCCTGAACCTCCAACCCTTGAACCTTGAACCTCGAATTCACTTTACATATCCTACACTTGCCAAACTTTGAATTTTACATTGACATTTACATTTTGATCAATTATATTAGACCCAGAGAAACAGATCAGGAATATCGGGGGAAGAAAATCGGATTTACGCTTTTTCATAAATCCGCATTCCGCAATCTGAAATCCGCAATCAAATTGGAGGTTTCCATGCAGCTTGCCCTAACTCAAAAACAGCAGCGTGTTTTAGACTATCTGCAGAACGAAATCGCAAGCAGCGGACAGGCTCCCAGCCTGCGCCAGGCAGCAGCCGACATCGGGGTCAGCCACGCCGCCATCGCTCAAATCATCAAGGCTCTGGAGCAAAAAGGTTATCTGAAGCGGGAGGGGCGCTACAGCCGGACGGTCTATCTGTTAAACCGCGCCAGCGAACCGTCGGCGGCCCAGCGCTGGCGGGAGATCCCCATCATCGGCCGGGTCATGGCCGGTCTGCCGATGTACGCCCAGACGGATTGGGACGGCAGCACGGTGCTGGATGCCGCGGTCTTTCGCGGCCAAAATCTCTTTGCCTTGCGGGTCAAGGGCCACTCGATGAAAGATGTCGGAATCCTGGACGGCGATTTGGCGATCTGCGAGCCGCGTCAGTACGCCCAGAACGGTGAAATCGTTGTGGCGCTCATCGGCAGCGAGGAAGCCACCGTCAAGCGTTTTTACCTGCGCAAAAAATATGTCGAGCTGCGCCCGGCCAATGCCCGATTCAAACCCATGCGCTACGGTTTCAGTGAAGTACTGATTCAAGGCAAAGTCATCGGCATCCAGCGCGGACCGGAAGGGATAAAGTAGCTCATAGGTCATAGCTCATGGCTCATAGCAAAAAAGGATTTGTTCATCCGGCTACCAATCCGCCGCGGCGGGCTATGAGCTATCAGCTAACAGCTATGAGCTTTTAATATGTTAATTGCGGAAATTGAAGCACGTCGAATGTACAACAAAAAAGAACCAATACGTGGATGTCAACTCCGGGTCGGTACGAGCGGCTATTCGTATGCGGAATGGACCGATGCCGGGTTTTATCCACCGGGCACCAGATCAGGCAACATGCTGCCCATTTACGCCCGGAACTTTCCGATCACCGAACTGAACTTCACCTGGTATCAAATGCCCAAAGCGCAAACGCTCGAGCGCATGCACCGGCAGGCACCAACCGGTTTTCGTTTCGCCGCCAAACTGACCCGTACCTTAACCCATGAAATCGATCCGGGCCAGTGGCGCGGGCAGGCCGCCCGCTACCGGGACGGCATCGCACCGCTTTTGCAGGCCCGCAAGCTGGTGGCGGTTCTGCTGCAATTTCCGCCGTCCTTTGTGCGTGCCCCTCAAAACCGCCGCTATCTGGCCGCCCTGCTGGATGAGTTGGACGGCCTGCCCCTGGCGGTGGAGTTTCGCCATGCATCCTGGGCCACGGACCGGGTCTTCGCCGAATTGGAACGCCGCCGCACCACGCTGGTGGCGGTGGATGAACCGGATTTGCCCGGTCTGTTTCCAAGACTCGATATCGTCACCAATCCAGCACTTTTCTACATCCGCTTTCACGGCCGCAACGCCAAAGGCTGGCGCTCAGGCAACATGCAAAAGCAATTTGACTATGATTACGGGGAAGCGGAATTGCGCGAGTGGGTTGATGTCGGAATCGATAAAATGGCCCGGCAGGCCGCCGCCGGCGTCGTTTTCTTCAACAACCACGTACGGGCCCAAGCGCCACGCAATGCGGTACGGCTCATTAATCTTTTAATCGAACGGGGGCTGATGGAAGCGGAGGTTCAAGGGTTCAGAGGTTCAGGGTTCAGAGGTTCAGGGTTCAGAGGTTCAGGGCTGAAGCCCGATTTAAACAGCTGAATTGTAAATTCTGAAAAATCGAACGTCGAACATTGAACGTCCAACATCGAACATCCAATATTGATGGCGCTGCGCTTTATCTATTTTATCACAAGCGATTGGCTTATTTTCGAAGAATAGCCCCGCTTTCAACCTTCGCAACCTTTCGCGAAGTAAGCTTGCTGAATCTATCTATAAAATGACAGGCTACATTATTCGATGTTCAATGTTGGATGTTCGTTCGTTTCTTTTTCGATTTGACCGGCCTTTTTTTTGGGCCGGCGGCCGGGCTGAACCTCTGAACCCTGAACCTCTGAACCCTGAACCTTTGAACCTTTGAACCTCTGACCCGTGAACCCTGAACCCTGAACCCTGAACCTCTGAACCTCTGAACCCTGAACCTTTGAACCTTTGAACCCTGAACCTTTGAACCTCTGAACCCAAAGCTAAGCGGTGAACCTTTGAACCTTGAACCTTTGAACGCTCACGAACGCTCAATTATCCACCTGAATATCGCCGACTTCGCCGTGGCGGTGGAGCGGGCGGTGGACGGCCGCCTCAGGGACCGGCCGGTGATCATCGCACCCGAGGGTGCCGCCCGGGCGGCGGTTTATGATATGAGCCAGGAAGCGTATCTGAATGGCATCCGCAAGGGTATGCCGCTGCGCCGGGCCGCGCGCTTGTGCAAGGACGCCCGCATCCTGCCGCCCCACCCGGACCGCTACGAACACACCATGGGTGCGCTGCTCCAGCAGGCGCTGCCGTATTCACCGCTCATCGAAAGCGGTGAAACCGACGGTCACCTGTTTGTGGACGTCACCGGCACCGCCCGCCTTTTCGGCCCCCCCATGGATGTTGCCTGGCGGCTGCGCCGGCAGGTAAGAAAAGATCTCGGCCTGGATCCGATCTGGTCGGTGGCCCCCAACAAGCTGGTGGCCAAAGTCGCCACACGCCTGGTTAAGCCCGACGGGGAGTACATTGTCGGTGCCGGCGAGGAAGAAGCGCTGCTGGCGCCGCTGCCGCTCGGCCTGGTACCTGGCATTGAACGCAATGATCTGTTGCGGCTGCGGGAATTCAACCTCCGCCGGGTGTCGCATCTCACGGCCCTGAACCTGGAACAGTTGCAGATCCCCTTCGGCGCTCGCGCCCGGTTTCTGTATGAAGCCGCGCGCGGCATCGATCCGTCTCCCGTCCTGCCGATCGGACAGAAACCGCCGAGAATTATTGTCGATCACGAGTTCGGCAATGACACCAACCACAAGTCCTCCCTGGAAAGCGCCCTGTATTGTCTGGTCGAACAGGCCGGTGATCAACTGCGCCGGCGCCGGCGGGCCGCCCGTCGGGTTGCCGTCGTCCTGGACTACTCGGACGGCCTGCGTTGCGCCCGTCAGCTGGCCGCCAAACCGGCCACGGCCAACGATCTCACCCTTTTCGAACTGGCCCGGCGCACCCTGCGGCTGGCCTGGACCCGGCGCATCCGCGTCCGGCATGTACGCCTGATCTGCGACCGGCTGATCTTCCCCCCGACCCAGCTGCCGTTGTTTGCCGACGACCAAAAGCAAACCGACCAGCGCGACAATCTGATCAGCGCCATCGACCGCATTCGCCAACGCTATGGAGGAGAGGCAATTCAACTGGGACGAACATTGGCGGCATAAGGAGCACCTAAATGAGCACTTCGTTTGAAGAGCGCTACGCTTGAGGAGCACTACGCGCAGTTCCTGCGCTCCGTTTGATGAGCGCTTCGCTTGAGGGATTCATTTTTTACGACTACCCTCGAGGCCGCAGGCCGCTCCTCAAGCGCAGCGCTCTTTTACGGAGTAAAACAACGCATGATACCTCTGACCGTCCGATCCAGCTACTCCCTCATGTGGGGCACGGCCTACGTCAAACAGGTTTGCCGGGCGGCCAAACGCCTGGGCTACGATCGCCTGGCCTTGACCGACACCGACAACCTGTATGGTTTGTGGCCGTTTCTGCGCACCTGCCGGGAGGAAGGCCTGATCCCGATCGTCGGTGCCGAAGTCACGGACCCGGGGCGTAAACAGCGGGCCGTGTGCCTGGTGGAAGACGAAAACGGCTATCGCAATCTCTGCCGCCTGCTCACCTGCCGTCACATGGATGACGATTTCGACCTGGCAGCGGTCCTGCCCCAATACGCAGCCGGCCTGGTGGTACTGACCCAAAATGCCGATCTGCTGCAGGCCTGGCATGGGGCCGGTGTGGCATTGGCCGCCGCCATGCCGCGCCGGCCCCTGGCACCCACCCATGTCCTGCGCCGCACGGCCCAACGGCTGGCCGTCCCCCTGGTGGCCACCCCGGGCAGTTTCTTTTTGCAGCCCCGGGATGCGGCCGTCCACCGCCTGCTGCGGGCCATCGACCGCAACACATCCTTGTCCCGCCTGGCAGCCAACGATGTCGCCCCGGCCGACGCCTGGCTGGCCCCGCCTGCCGATTATGAACGCCGGTTTGCCATCTGTCCGGAGGCGGTGCGGGCCACCCATGAAATTGCCGAACGCCTGGCGTTCAGCGGTCCGCAGTTCGGCATTGTCATGCCGCCTTTGCATAACCGTAACGGCAGCGATCCGGCCCGGCGCCTGTGCCATGCCGCCTATGCCGGCGCCCGCCGACGCTACGGCCGGGAGCTGTCCGAAGCGGTGGTCGACCGGCTCGAGCATGAACTGCGCAGCATCGCGGACATGGGGTTTGCCGCCTATTTTCTAATCGTGCGTGACATTGTCAAACACAGCCCCCGCACCTGCGGCCGCGGCTCGGGCGCCGCCTCGCTGGTGGCCTATTGCCTGGGTATCACCAATGTCTGCCCCCTCAAGCACAACCTGTATTTCGAACGCTTTTTAAATCCGGGGCGCACGGATCCGCCTGACATCGATGTCGATTTCGCCTGGGACGAACGCGATGATGTACTGGATGCGGTGCTCGACCGCCACCGGGGGCATGCCGCCATGGTGTGCAACCACGTGCTGTTTCAGCCCCGCATGGCCATCCGCGAAGTCGCCAAGGTCTATGGTTTGACGGATGCTGAAATCGGACGGGTGTCCAAACGTTTGCCACGCTTCTGGCGCGCCAGGGAATCGGACCCTGAACTGCTTGGCGGCATTAAAACGCGCCCGGAGTCCCGGGCCCTCGAATTTCCGGCGCCCTGGCCGGAAATCCTGTCACTGGCCCAGCGGATCATCGGCACCCCCCGCTACCTGTCTGTGCATCCCGGCGGCGTGGTGATCACCCCCCGGCCGATCGACGAGTACGTGCCCCTGCAGCGAGCGCCCAAGGGGGTGCCCATCATCCAGTGGGAAAAAGATGCCACCGAAGATGCCGGCCTGGTCAAAATTGATCTGCTGGGCAACCGCAGCCTGGGCGTCATTCGGGACGCCATCGGCAACCTGCAGACCAACGGGGTCGCATTCGATGATTTCCACTGGGAGCCGGAAGACGATCTGCCCACCCAGCAGTCCCTGGCCCAGGGCCGCACCATGGGCTGCTTTTATATCGAAAGCCCGGCCATGCGGCTGCTGCAGCAAAAATCCAAAGTCGGCGATTTTGAGCACCTGGTGATCCACAGCAGCATCATTCGCCCGGCCGCCAACGAGTTCATCCGCGAGTACATCCGGCGCCTGCACGGCGGGCCCTGGGACCCGATCCACCCCCTGTTGACCGAGGTCCTGGAAGAGACCTTCGGCATCATGGTCTACCAGGAAGACGTGTCCCGCGCGGCCCTGGCCCTGGCCGGCTTTTCCCATGCCGAAGCCGACAGCCTGCGCAAGGTCATGACCAAAAAAGACCGCCAACACCAACTGCGGGATTTCCAAAAACGCTTTTACGCCGGTGCCCGCCGGCGCAATGTCTCGGAAGAACAGGTGGCCGCCGTCTGGGACATGATGATGAGTTTCAGCGGCTATTCTTTCTGCAAGCCCCACAGCGCATCCTACGCCCGGGTATCCTTCCAGGCCGCCTACCTCAAACTCCACCACCCGGCCGAATTCATGGCCGCCGTCATCAGCAACCAGGGCGGCTTCTACAGCGCCTTTGCCTATGTCTCCGAATCCCGTCGCCTGGGGCTGACCATCCTGCCGCCGGACATCAACGCCAGCGAAATTCGCTGGACCGGCCGGGACCGCGCCGTCCGGGTGGGCTTGCTTTCCATCAAAGGGTTGGCGACCCAGACCCAGCAGCGCATCGTGGCTTGCCGCCGGCAGGGCCGTTATCGAAAATTTCACGATCTGTTAGAGCGCGTAAGTCCGGCTGAAGACGAGGTCCGGGCCCTGATCCACTGCGGCGCCCTGGATGGATTGAATCCTTCCGGCAACCGGGCGTCGTTGATGTGGCAATTGGCCTGCCGGCTCAAAGCCCGATCAAGCAAAGCGACTCCCCAAAACCGGTCGCTTTTCGGCCACAACGATCAGGTCCAAGACGATCTTCCCCCGCCCCTGCCCCCGGAGGACAAACGTGAAAAGCTGCGGCGCGAATTTGCCGTCCTGGGTTTTCTGTGCGACCGGCATCCTATGGAGCTTTATGCCGCCATTTTACAGAAAATGCACACCGTCAAGGCCGTCGACCTGCCGCGTCATATCGGCCGGCGGGTGCGGCTGGCGGGCTGGTTGATCACCGGCAAGGTGGTCATCACCAAGCACGGCGACCCCATGGAGTTTTTGACCTTCGAGGACGAAACCGGTATCGTCGAGACCACTTTTTTTCCCCAAACCTACCACCGCTTCTGCCACATGATCGACCGCAACCGCCCCTATCTGCTCTCGGGCAAAGTGGATGAGGATTGGGGAGCCATCACGCTGACGGTGGACCGGGTGGAGACAGTTCAAGTATAGGGTGATGAAAATCCCTGACGAGATGGCTTAAACGGACATGCAGATTTTAAAGACTATTTTGGATTTTGGATTTCGGAGAAACCGTGTGGCAATAATTGAGATGATCACTGTAGCCGCCCCAACTTCAAAAGTGCCAGCGGTAAAGGCTCCGTCGGCAATCCCTGGATCTCCCCCTTTATTTTGGACTGAGTCAGGATGCGTCCATTCGGATAGGCGGCAATCTGCTTAATCTGTTTGGGGCGGAGTTGACGGGACCACTTTATCTCAACCGGCCAGAAACGATTATCTTTGACATAGGCCACATCAACCTCTCCTTTTGCTTTGATATAAAAGGTCGGAAATTTCCTTCTGTAGTGCGTCACGGCACAGGCCTCGGTCAACTTGGAAGACCACTGCCGATCGGCCAATACCGGTTTGAGCTGCCGGTTGAACGGATCATCAACCGGTTTTAACCAAAAATTTATGGCATGAAAAATAAATGGGTCGGTAAAAACGACCTTCTTGGCCTTCTTAGGGGCTGCCGAAAGCTTGTCTTCCCGGATGGCGGGCTGAACGAAAACGGCATCCATGGAAGCTAGCAGTTCAATGTAATCCGCTACGGTCTTGGGATGGTCAATAGAAAGATCGCCGGCCAGGGCATTCCAGGTGAGTTGGCTGCCGTAACGTTTAATAATGGCGCCCAATATTTCCAGGAGATAATGTTCGCGTTTGTTGCGTTTGAGCACATCACCCCGTATCCAGTCACTGTAGGTTGCTAATGTAGCAGGTAGAATCTGTTGGTGTTGTGCAAAATCATTGATCGCCGTCAAAAAGCCGCCATGGGCAAGATAGTTTTCAAAATCAATAAACAGACGACCCATCAGGTCAGCAGAAGGATCTACCTTGGTATCCTCAAAACAACTGAATTCATCAGGATCAAAGCTCGACTTTAATTTAACACACTCGTAAAAACTAAGGGGATAAAGATGAAAATCAACGGTTTCCGAAGGCCCCCGCCGGCCGGGCAAGCGCATGCGGGCTTCCCTAATTATTACCAAATCTGAGCCCGTCAGCACCATAACGATATTCTCCAATAACCCCGCATCAGCCAGATATTTAACCGCTTTGTCCCAGTCTTTGATGTAGGTGACTTCATCCACAATGAGATATTTTAACCGCTCTTTCGGCAAATCATCCAACAAATCTCCAATCACTCTGACCAGGGAATGATGGTCATCGATCAGTTCACCCGTCAAAAAAGCGATTGTTGCCGGATCGACGCCGTTTTTGATCAGCTTTGCCATCCACTGCTTTAAAAGAGTGGTTTTCCCTACCTGCCGCGCCCCGCTAATAGTGAAGATCCCCGTATCCAACTTGGAAAGCCGGGAAATCAAATCTGAACGGTGAATAAGCGGAAGTTTATTCAATCGCCTGAGATGAGGATCGAGTTGGCTAAAAGCAGCGGGCTCCTCGAGATGCGTATTGTGCGGTAAAAACCGGGGGTCCATTTCTGTCACCTTATATGCAAATTTTTATTCATTATTCATTGACTAAATTTATTCATTATTGATTATACAAAAATAGAATAAATGTCAACTCTTCTCTTTGTTACAAATGAATATCGGGTCTTCTGGACCCGGATTGTTTGCTTCTCATGAATCAGATAAACTCACAGAAAATGGGGTCAGGGCTTGATCTGTGATTATATAATCACAGATCAAGCCCTGACCCCATTTTCTATTCATAAACCGGATAGTTCACACCACCGAATCGACCGATTGCCTGATCCGCTAACGCCAGTTTCTGGATCGGGCGACAGCCTCGTCAAAACGGTCTTTGAGGTAGGTTAAATCCTTGCGCGGTGTGATGATCTTTTGAGGTTCTGGAGCCGGAGTCAAAGCGGCAAGATCTTTCGCAATACCGCTGCCGATCAAAGCCAGGCGGCCGGTGCCGAAGGCCGTAATGTCCGGTGAAACCGGCACGACAATGTCGCACTGGGTAACGTCAGCCAAAAATCGGCAGAAATAGGCGTTGTTGATCAGGCCGCCGTCCACCGAAAGGCTGTCCTGTTGGCCGGTCAGGTGAAAAATTGCATCCAACAATTGGGCGGTACGCAAGGCGATTCCCTCCAGGACGGCCTGGCACAGATCTTCTCTGGTGGTCTCCAGGCTCATCCCCAGCCACAGGCCCGCCGCCGACCGGTCCCAATAGGGGCAGGCCAGTCCGGACAACGCCGGCACGAAGACGAGTCCCCTTGAAATCGCACTCGGTTTACCGAAATGATCGATGTGGTCAAATTCCGCGAAAAGGCCGAGATTTTTGGTCCAGTTTACGGCGGAGCCGGCGTTATACACACCGGCATCAACGGCATAAACCGGCTTGCGGCCGGCTAGCTGCCAGGCCACCGTCGACAAGATACCCCGCTCGTGATCACTTCGAACCTGCTCGCCGACATTGGCCAGCGCAAATACACCGGTCCCGAAGGTCGCCTTGATTTGACCGGGTGTAAAGCAGCCGTGGCCCAGCAGGGCCGCCTGTTGATCGACGATGCTGGCGGTAATGGGAATCTCGCGTCCTTTGGCGGTCACCACACCAAAAGGGCCCGTGGCGGGTCTGATTTGCGGCAGCACTTCAATTGGAATTTCAAAAATCTGACACAGATCCGGATCCCAGTCACAGGTTGCAAGGTTCATTAGACTGGTGCGCGAGGCCGTCGTCACATCCGTAGCATATTCGCCGGTCAGCCGGTGGATAAAAAAACTGTCGGAGGTCCCCAGCCTCAGTTGTCCTTTTTTGAGCAGCTTGCCGGCCTCGGGAACATTTTTCAATATCCAGCGCAGCTTGGAGGCTGAAAAATAGGGATCCAGCGGCAGCCCGGCCCGCTCGAGGGTCAGCTGTTCGGCACCCCGGTTTTTGAGTGCTTCGGTAAATTCGGTCGTACGCTGGTCCTGCCAGACAATGGCATTGTATACCGGCATTCCGCTTGCTCCATCCCAGGCAATGACCGTCTCACCCTGGTTGTCGATACCGATGGTCTCGATATCGCTTGTCGTCTCGATGGATTTTTGAACGTTGGACAGGAGGGTTGCCGGATCATGCTCCACCCAACCGGGCTGCGGATAAATTTGGCGGTGTTCGATCGACCGGCAGAAAGCAAAATGCCCGTCGCTGTCCAGCGTGTAGGTCTTGGTGGCGGTCGTGCCCTGGTCGATAGCGAGGATGCGTTTCATTCCAAACTCCAATACTCCAACACTCCAGTACTCCAATACTCTAATACTCCAAGCTCCAGTACTCCAGTACTCCAACACTCCACTAGTCCAACACTCCATACACTTTACATTCCGCAATCCGCAATCCCAAATCCGCAATCCCAAATCCGCAATCCAATCACTCCCCCCGGTATCCCAGCCGGACCAGTCCCAATCGGATAAGAAAAAAAAGAATGATCAGGATAAAGATGACCAACCCGTTGATAATCGCCGCCAATGAATATAGTTCGGGTTCGATACCGTGCCGCAGGGTGCCCCAGGCAATCGTGGGCAGGGTCGGGATCGCCCCGATGCTGTAAAATGTAATATCGAGATTGTTAAAGGCCAAAATGAAACTGACCAGAAATGCGCCCAGAATCGACGGCCAGATGGTCGGCAGGGTAACTTCCCAAAAGCAGCGTGCCGGACGGGCACCGAATACCATGGCGGCTTCATCCATCCGCCAATCATAACGGGTGAGCTGCGCCAAAATTACCAGAAACGCAAAGGACAGCGCCTGGGTGGTGTTGGCCAGCACGGCCGAAAAGAGATTGCCCGGCAATCCCAATATGTTGCGGTGGAACATCAGCGATGAAATTCCGATCAGGATACCGGCCACAAATAGTGGTGACAGGTAAAGGACGGCAAAAAGACCCCGCAGGCGCGACTGATATTTCAGCAGCCCGATTGCCGCCGAAGCAGCGAAGATGCAGGCCAGCGCCCCGGTCCCGGCTCCGATCAAAAAACTGTTGAGCAGCCCCAGATGAAAGTCGCTCATAATCCACAAACGCTCATACCATTCCAAGGTAAACTCCGGTGGAAACGGCCAGACGGTATTGTCCACAAAAGAAACGTAAATTATGAAGAAAATGGGGAAATAAAGAAACACATACAGAAAAATGAGCAAACCCGTTTGGGTTGCCACAACGGCTCGTTCTCTGGGGCCGACAGCCGTCATATCAAAATTCCTTCCCGGTATAACCGCTGCGCTGCAGGTTTATGGTGCGCCAGACGATCAGAATAAATATCAGGCAGATGATAAATAATACGACCCCCATGGCCGAACCCAGGGCCCAGGTGCCGGTGGCTCCGAACTGATGTTCGAGAATATTGCCGTAAAGCGCTCCGTTGACACCGCCCAGAAAACGAGGCGTGACGAAAGCAGCGAAGGTGGGGATAAACACCAGCACGATGCCGATGGCGGTGCCGATCCAGTTCAAGGGCCAGGTGATTTCCACAAATGCCCGCCAGGGCTTGGCCCCGTTGACATAGGCCACCTCCAAAAGTTGAAAATTGAAATTGAGCAGCGAAAGATAGATGGCCAGCACCATAAACGGAATCCAGAGATAGACCAGCCCGATAGCGGATGCGACATTGGAATACATCAGGATTCGGATCGGTTCAAAGCCGAAGGTCTGCAGCACCATGTTCAACAGCCCGATGGGGCCCAAGATTTGCTGAATCGCCGTCACCCGCAAAATGATGCCGGTAAAAAAAGGTGCGGCGGTCAACAGCACCAGAATCAAACGATAGCGCCCGCCGCGTTTGGCGACCAGATAAGCCACCGGATAGGCATAGATCAGACATACCAGAGATACGGATACCGCCATGACCAGAGAACGCCAGATAAATGTTAAATAGGTCTTCTCACCCAGGATGGTTTTATAATTTTCAATGTTCCAATCGGCGATCAGTTCGTAGCTTTCGGTTCGCCAGAAACTGAAAATCAAAATGGAGATCAGGGGCAGAATTAAAAAAATGAGCAAAAAAAAGGCCCCCGGCAAAGTCAGCAATGCAAAGCGAAAATTTTTGTTTTGGCGCCATTTCGCAAAGGACTTCATTTTTAATGGCCCTCCGCTAAGTATGCATCGCCGGCTTGCGGCAGCCAGGATACCTCAACGGCAGAGCGAATTTGCAAAGATTCGGCCTCAGCTGCTGCACTGCCGACCAATTCCTTACCGTTTTCCAATACGACAAAGTAATCTGAATGCTGCCCTTTGAAAATGATATCCCTCAGGGTACCTTTAATCCGGTTTTCACCCGGCACGGGATCGGTTGCCTGGGGTAGTTGAATCAGGATTCTTTCATGTTTCAGGAAATAATCGATTTCATCGCCGCTCTTGGCCTTGGCGGGCGCCGGAATTTGCATAGCAAGCCCCTTCCAATCCAGGAGGGCGATATTGTCCTTGACACTTTTTACTTGCCCCCGGATATGGTTGGGTGACCCCAGAAAAGAGGCCACAAAACGGGTTTGCGGGTTGTTGTAAAGGTCAAGTTTGGCGCCGACCTGTTCAAATCTGCCATTTTGCATCACGGCCATGCGGGAGCTCAGCGTCAGGGCTTCCTCCTGATTGTGGGTGACATAGATAAACGGTATATCCAGTTCGGCCTGGAAGCGCCGCATCTCCACTTCCATCTCTTTGCGCAGCTCGAGGTCCAGATTGGCCAAGGGTTCATCCAGCAGCAAAATATCGGGCCGGGCCACCAATCCCCGGGCCAGGGCCACGCGCTGTTTTTGTCCGCCCGACAGCTGATGGGGGTATCGATTCTCGAATCCTTCCATCCTGACCAGCGCCAGAACCCAATCGAGTTGTTCTTTTTGTTGGCTGGCCGGTAATTTCTGCATCTTCAGGGGGAAAGTGATATTTTCGGCCACTATTTTATGGGGAAAGAGCAGAAAATCCTGAAATACCATGCCGATACCCCGGGCATAGGGCGGCAGCCGGGTGACGTCCCGGCCGCCGATGTGAACCGTCCCGTTACCCGGTGTTTCCAGGCCGGCAATAACTCTCAGCAGCGTCGTTTTGCCGGACCCGCTCGGACCGAGAAGTGAAAAAAATTCGCTTTGACCGACATCGAGGCTGACTTGGTCGACTGCGCGAACTTTACCGAAAGTCTTTTCAACATGTTCCAGTTTTAAAGCAGGCTCGGTCATTTATGATTTCCGAAGCGTTGAAGGTTACGATGATTTAATATTTTTTATTTCGCCTTTGAGCTTTGAGCTTTCTTGTCTGACACCTGAGACCTTCTGTGTAGAGCACCAAGAAGAAGTCAAGCAAAAAATTTCAATTTTTTTTAGGCAACACTCCACGGGTCCGATCCGAGCCGGTTCTTTGAAAATTCAATTAACCAGAGTCAATCATTGCAATCTCAGATTTTAG
>Ga0209678_1000210_pt1 | contig 23529 bp, 23 predicted proteins | sample WorMetilvaeELBA1_FD_187404 | JGI IMG/M metagenome (GOLD analysis project Ga0209678, IMG submission 187404) | Marine gutless worms symbiont microbial communities from Max Planck institute for Marine Microbiology, Germany - Olavius ilvae ELBA.1... ...
AAGATAACTACCGTTTACGAGTTTTTAATGCAAGTAAAAAATGCATTAAACTGGAAAATCTTCGTTTTCCTTTTATGCGATATTAATCAGCAATATCAAAGAGTTCTGGATACCCGTTCGAACACTATTTAATCCTAAAAAAGGGTGTTTAAATCGTACTCGTACTCGAAACTGAATGCGGTCCAAAAGCCTCGAGGACGAGGACGAGCACGAGGACGAGGACGAAACGTCGGATGCGCTTATGTGATACCTCGCCGATTTGGCACAGTTTCTTTATTCGATTCGACCGGCCGCTTGTTTGCCGGCGGCTGGGCTGACACCTGAAACTATAGATAACTAAGACAGATAGCGTTGCTGAGTGTCTCTGACTTGGCCCGGAGAACCAGGTTTTCTGCGACAAAATAAAAAACCAGTTTCCATCTGCCGGTTCTATTGCCGGCGGATTGAGTGACGACGAAAAAAAGCTCCTGGATACTATCCTGGACAAAAACGAACCGGACCAATTCTGTTTGACAGTTTTCCCCAATTTTAGTTATACCTCCACTTGTTAATCTTCAGACTGCAATTCTAGTGGCAGAAAGGTGCGAATGATGGTTGCCAAGTCCGCAAAAAGCAATTCCGCGAGTAAACCGAGAATTTCCTCGAAAAAAAAGCGGGAATTAGACATCGCCAAGGAGGCACTGCGCGAAGTTGAAGAAAAATGTCAGGCCATTATCGACAACATTGAAGACGGCTATTACGAAGTGGATCTGGAAGGCCATTTTATCGATTTCAATGATGCCATGACCCGCATCGCGGGACGCTCCCGCCAGGAATTAATGGGCATGAATGCCCGCGAAATCATGGACAAATTCAACGGTGAGCAGGCGTTTAAGGTGTTTGAAAAAGTCTACTATACCGAGATGGCTGCCAAGGCCGTCGACTGGGAGTTGATCAGAAAAAGCGGCTCCAAACGCATCGTAGAGGTATCCGTGTCTCTAAAGAGAGACCAGGACTCCCGGCCCACGGGATTTTTGGGAATCGCACGCGATATCACGCATCGCCGTTTTATTGAGCAGGCTCTGAAAGAAAGTGAAGAAAAATACCGCACCATCATCGAAAATATTGAGGACGGATATTATGAGGTCGACCTCGCCGGCAACTTCACATTTTTCAATACGGCCCTGGAGAAGATTACCGGGTTCTCCCGCAATGAGCTGATGGGGATGAACAACCGTATAATCATGGATGAATACAATGCCGGCCTGGTTTATAAAGTTTTCCACAATGTCTATCAAACCGGCATGGCGACCAAAGCGGTCGATTGGGAACTGCGGACCAAAGACGGTTCCCGGCGTTTTGTCGAGGTGTCGGTGACATTGAAGAGAGACCTGAATTCCAAGCCGGTTGGATTTATGGGTATCGCCCGTGATATCACTGAGCGCAGGGAGCACATGGAAACCCTGGTCGCCAGAGAAAAGGAGCTGGAAATAAAAACCAAGGATCTCGAGGATCTCAACACGGCCTTAACCGTTCTGCTGGAACGACGGGAGCGGGATAAAATCGAACTTCAAGATACGGTAATCAGCAATGTCAACGATATTGTAATGCCTTATCTGGCAAGGGTTAAAAAAAAGGCGGCCGATAAAAAGCAAAAAGAGTATCTGGTTATACTCGAGCACAATCTAAATAACATCACCTCATCCTTTTATCGCAAGATATCAACAAAATACTCCAACCTCACCACGACTGAGGTCGAAGTGGCAAACCTGGTCAAACTCGGCAAAAGCATCAAAGAGATCGCAGATATGCTAAACGTATCCGGCAAGACCGTCGAAGTTCACCGCATGAATATTCGCAAAAAAGTCGGAATCGCCAATACCAAAACCAGCCTCAGAACCCACCTTCTGTCCCTCGGGTAACGCAATGGGAAATGACTATTGACAAATGAATAATTATGGAATGCTGTCTATTTCAAATTCATTACTCGAGTTCGTTTTTGATAAACCGATGTGACTGGTAATGTGCCCTTTTTTATTGATCCGGATCAACAAAAAAGATCGTTTAAGCTTAGGTCTCGCAATAATAGGGATAGAATACCCTCATTATTCATTTCTCAATATTCATTAGTCATCTGCTAAGTGGTTCCTTTAATATTCAATCTTCAATATTCATTATTCATTTTAACACCCCCTAGAGAAGCTAAGTGATAATTACGGGTTTTTGCGGGGTTGAACTTACCATCGTCATGGGGTTTAGTGTAAACTATCAGAGAATACTTCAGCGAGAATTGTAGGGCTAAGCCAATGTGTATTTTCGAACCCTGATATTGCAATTTTATGGTGGATAAATTTGCAGAAAGGCGGTGGCTATGGATTCTTTCAAGAAGCTGGCGGACTTAAACACCCTGCTCATTGACGATAATGCGGTAATCCGAAACACCCTGACAAGGGTTTATGCGTTTTTCAATTGCCCCATTAAAGCGGTCGCCACCGCCGAGGAAGGCCTGCGTGCCCTGCAAGGGGAATATTTTGATGTCATCATATGTGATTTCCATTTGCCCGGTATCAACGGCGTCGAATTTTTCAGGCAGATAACCGACTCACACCCTCAGGCCGTAAAAGTACTCATCTCCGGACATGGCAATGAAGAAACCATCGCCGGGGCAGTTGAGGCGGGTATACACGAATTCTTGAAAAAGCCTTTTTCGCTGGCAACCTTTATAGAGCGTTTGGCACCGCATGTTGATGAATACCTTGTCCGAAGCCTCCATCATCATCAACCGGTCCCCGGAAACAGTGTCGGAAGATGCAGCGACAGCTAAACTGACAATACGGATTTCAGATCGAGCAGCTGCTCGAGGTCTGTAATCACAGGCAGTGAAGTTCGAACATCCGGCCAATTTCGCTGCACACTGTGATGTTTGAGCCATATCGGGTGCAGACCGGCATTCTCAGACCCGCAAACATCGATGCGCCAGTCATCTCCCACGTATATCGCCTCATCGGGGGCGACGCCCAACTGCTCCAAACATCGGCGGAACGGATCGGGGTCGGGCTTGGGCGGTATTCCGCCTTCCCCGGCGACGATGATCGCGGCAAAATATTTTTCCAGCTCCGGATAGAGGCTGATGCGATGGGTCCCGGCGGTTTTCTGGCCCTGGGTGTTGGTGATTAAAGCCACCTGATAGCCATCATTCAGGCATTGGAGCACTTTTAGCGCCTCCGGGAACAATGACGTGTGAGACTTTACCATTTCCCAGTATTCGGTTTCCCATTGTTCAAGCATGGGCTCATCCGGTGTGCGACAATAGTAGTAATAAACTTCATGAAAGAGGAATTTGCGGGAAAAGTTGGACTGGCCATGAAGCTCCTTGCGCAGACGCCGGTAAATATTCATGAAATCTTCTCGTAGCGTGAGCCCCAGATCTGAAAATAGTTTGCCCTGGGCTTCTTTTTCAGCCGCCCGAAATCCATCAGCCGAATTCACCAGGGTTTGTCCGAAATCGAAAATAACAGCTTTGATCATGGTAGTAGTTTTTGGTGTTTAGTGGTGTCTAAGGTTGAAGTATTTAATCAATTCTATTTTATTAAAACGGCAATGTTCCCTATCATCAATCCGAAATCCAAAATCAGCAATCCGCAATCATATATGTTTCCCAGGCCGCGTTCTGCAGCAGTCGCGCCTGGTCTTGATCCTGGTCCGGGCGCTTCTTGCCTTCTATGTTAAAGGCGGCCGGCAGTCCCAGAGGACTATTGCGAGTCAAAACCGCATAGAACACGCAGGCTGTCAAGTATGCACCGATCGGGCTTGCGTGACGTCCGTCTTTGTGGTGCAGGACCAATCCAGGGGAAGATTTATGGACACCGGTCCAGGCCATTCCCACCGGCGCCAGACCGGCTTTGAGTTCGGTGGCCGTTTGCCGGTAGGCATCTGCCAGAACGCCGGCGTCGCCCGGCCGGTTTTGATTGGCCCAGGTCATATATAAAATAGTTGCGGCACCCAGCGTTTTTATTTCTGAATCCAGCAGCCGGGCATGCTCCCGGAAGGATTTCAAATCTTCCAGGGGTCCGCCGCTGCGCTCCTGCAACACAATGTAATCCCAGTTGCGACTGCGCATTTTACTCCGGGTGGACTCACTGTTCCAGTGCCACTCCAGGCTGACGCCCTCACCGACGCTTTGGTCCGCTTCCAGCTCGAAATTGCAGTCCCCGGCTAAAACCAGCTGCCCCAGCATCTGAGGCATATAGTGCAAGTAAGTGTGGCTGTTGCCGATAAATAGTATATTAAGCTTCATTTTGTCGTACTTTCAGTTTGAAGAACTGGAAGTCAGAACCTTTGGGGACGAAGAGGGACAAAAGAAGAAGGTGAGAAGGTAAGAGGATCAGAAGATCAGACTCGATCCGCTTTTTAGTGCTTTTCCACCCTTGAGCTTTGAGCTTTCAACTTTAAGCTTTGAGCTTCCCGCTTTGAGCTTTCAGCTTTAAGCTTCTCTTCCTCAGTCCGATCTTATCTCCCACCATCGCAATCGTTTCTCCGCTTTTCCAAATTTCTCACCTTCTAATCTTCTTTTTAGTCCACCTTCTCGAACTTCTCACCTTCTCAACTTCCCATCTTCTTATTCGTCCCAGCCTCCCAGCCTCCCAGCCTCCCGGCTTCCTCGCCTCAGCGTGCCATCGAAATTAAAAAGCCACCGCTGAATATAATCAGGGCGCCGGCCAGACGGATGCCCCTGTGTTTTTCTTTAAGCCAGAAACTTCCCATCAAGACCGCGAATACCACGCTCAACTGGCGCAGGCCGACGATGTAGCTGACCCGCTCAATGGTAAACGCAATCAGGATCATCGAATGCCCCGTGATCCCGATTACGCCGGCCATGATAATCCGCCCATGGCCCCGTGACCACTCCGCCCGAATCACATCCGCGCGCTTGGTCAACGCAATGTAGGGCGTATAATAGCACATTCCGCAAAATAGATGAAAAAAAGCGAACAGGATCGGATGAATGTAATCGACTGCCATTTTGTCCACAATCGAGTAGCCGGCCACTGAAATCAGGGTTAAAAAAGCCAATTGGGTGGCGCGGTCATTGACAACGGCTTTGACTGGTGCCAGCAGTTCGGCGCCGGAAATATGCTTCATATTAATAATGTAAACCCCGCCGGCTACCAGTAAAATGCCTGCCGCACCCTGAACCGACACCTGCTCCCCCAAAAAAAGGACGGCAATCAGAAGTACCAGCGCCGGTGATGAGCGCATGATCGGATATACATGGGAGAGATCGCCTTGTTTGTAGGCATGGGTTAAAAACAACCAGTATAAAAAGTGAATGAAGCCGGAGCCCGCGCACCAGACATAGGCCGCGGGATTGGTGATGCCGACCCGCAAAAGGAAGTACATAAACAGGGGCAAAAAAAAGAGCAGTGCCACCAGGGAGTACAGCCAGAGAAAAACCTGTTTGTCGCCGGATTCCTTGGTAAACAGACTTCGCAGCGCGTGGAACAGGGCGGAAAGCAGCACTAGTAATATAGCCAAGGCGCTCATGAATTTTCTTTAAAACTTTTCTCGAGTCCGAAGAAAAGACGCAAACCGGGGAATGCCCGATTTGTGGTAGCCATAGTACTTAAAAGTAATAATACTTCCAACAGGCGGTGGATTTTCGCGTTCCAGGTCAGAAAAACCGGTTCCAATTGCAAATTGGATCCCATTCGGTAGTTTTACCAAGAGCGCACCGAGACGGCCTGAGTGTTTCCCTTTTCCGGGTAGATGGGCAATGACAGTCGCCTCAGTGTCCTCATAGGTTTTGACTTTCAGCAGATTGTAAGATCGCCCGACTTCGTATGGAGAATTTGGTTTTCTTAACATCAGCCCTTCGCCTCCAAATGACTCGATTTCGCGCAGCTTTTTTCGCAGATGGGCCTCATTTTCACAAATTTGCTGCTTGAGTACCTCAGCATAGGGATTTGAATGTTGTTGAAACCATACTCGGACAAAATCAAGTCGTTTTTCAAATCCTCCATTCACCTGGGGTGCATCAAAGATCAAATAACGCACTTTTTTCCAATTGGCATCCGGTATCTTGCGGCGAACAATACTGACGAGTTCCGAAAATTGCTGCCTCCCTAACCAAAGTTCACCATCCAAGGGGGTTGGCGGAAAATTCCTGGTAAACCATTCGGGCACTTGATAGGGAATGCCTGACCTGGATATCATCTTCTTGCCGGTCCAGTAACCACGCACCCCATCGAGTTTTTCACTCATCCACCATCCTTTTATATCAACTTTTTGATCCCAACGCTGCGCAAGCATGACAGGCGCCTCGGAAAGATTTTTTTCGGCAGAGGCAGAAATTGACATGGGAGGATCGGCCAAAGCGGGAAGTGACAAAACTGCGACGGCCATCAATAGTCTAAACCAGGCTGACAGGACAGTACGATACATTTTCATAGCTCCCAATAAAAAAAACGAACCTGAATAATTACCGGCTCTATTATTGATTTTCCTTATAACTGCTTTTTGCTGTTAGACAGGCGGTTATATACTACCCCCGTATAAGAGTAATTTAGCAGTCGATTTTATTGGAGATTCAGGCATTCATTTCGCAATACCCAGGTCAGGGCAGCCTATATACAACCCCGCCCCAGGTGAGGCCGGCACCCAGGCCGATGAACAAAACGTTGTCCCCGGATCTCAGTATTTGTTTTTCCATCAGTTCATCCAGGGCAATGGGAATCGTGGCCCCTGTAGTATTGCCGTATTGCTGAATATTGTTGTAGACTTTTTCCGCCGGGATCTTCATGCGCTCTCTGAACGCTTCATTTATTCGCAAGTTGGCCTGGTGGGGAACGACCATGTCCAGATCCTCCGGTTGAATACCCGCTTTTTCCAGCAGTTCCAAGGCCAATTCAGGCAGCCGGTTAACCGCCAGTTTGAATACGGTTCTGCCATCCATGTAAGGGAAATACTCTTGCCTGGCCAGGACCTCTGCATTCATAACCGGTCCGCTTTTCCGGGCCGGAACGCCCGCGTGCAAAACTCCGGCATAGTTTCCATCAGCATGGAAGACAGATGCCAGGATACCCGTTTCTGCGTCTGTCTCTTCGGCCTCAATGCAAACGGCGCCGGCACCGTCGGCAAAAATAACGGCCGTATCGCGATTCTGTGTGGTAAGTTCCAGAAACCGGCTCTGGGTCTCGGCCCCGACCATCAGGATTTTCTGGGCCTTGCCGCTCTGTATATAAGCATCACACAGCTCCAAACCATGCAGAAAACCGGTGCATTGCTGGCGAATATCAAGCGCCGGAACGTTTATAGCCCCCAGTTTATGCTGCAAAATGACACCCGCCCCGGGAATATATACATCTGAAGTCATGGTGGCTAATATAATCAGATCGAGATCGGTGGATTCCCAACCGGCTCTCTCAAGCGCGATCTTTGATGCCTCCAATGCCAGGTCGGAGGTCCCCTGATCATCGCCTTCTTTTACCCAATACCTGGCCTCAATTCCCGTGCGTTGCCGGATCCATTCATCCGAAGTGTCTAAAATTTCGGCTAAATCGTCATTGGTTACATGACGATCCGGTACGAACCGCCCGGTGCTTTTTATAAATGATCGTAACATAATTCTACAGCAATCCTTTGTGCTTTAACCGCCTGACGCAATTGATGTCAATATCCAGGATTTCAGCGAGGCGAATCTTGGCCTCCAGTCCTTTGGCGCAGCCGGGCAGTGGATTTATGAATCCAATTTCTAAATCCTGCCTGACTTCCGTCATGATAACCGGATCGGTCAGGTCGGCAACTGATATGCTTAGTTTGTCAGCCACATAAGCTTTGGCTTCGTCGATTTTCATGCCGCGGGTCATTTGCATGCGGGCCACCAGATCTCCGGCCGCTCGCATTCCGCCCATGCCCGAGGCAATCGCGTGGGAAATAGCCATGCCCATGGGATCGCCCGCGCCAACCTACAATCCGTCGAGGCGGCAGATTTCAACCATGGCCTTGGATGCACGGGAGACGACGTCTATTGGCGGATGGGCAGTCATGGGCACACCACCGACCCCCATTCCCACGTTGGCATGAATGGGGATGTTCGCCACCTCGCAACAGGCCTTGGTAAAAGTGATGGTTCGCGACAGGTTCCAGGGGATGGAGCGGCTAGTCTTGATATTTACCACAGGCCCGAAAATCGTAAAGCCGGCCTTTTCCGCCAATTTTACCTGATCGTGGGGATACAGGCCGGCCAAACGTTTTCCGTGGTATTCCATTTCACCGTGCAGACCCAGGACGAATTCTCCGGCCATACCCAGTTCGATGCAGATATCCGGATATTTTTCCTTCAGGATTTCAGCAGCCAGAAGGCCCGCCAGAAAGTCAGGATCACCGGCCGCGCCCGTGGTGTCCATATTGATTCCGTCTGCCCCGGATTCTACCATGGCACCGGCCACATAGACGATATCCTTGACGGCGTCTTGAACTGACAGTTCATATGATTCCCTCGCTGCAGTGATCTTTCCGAGGGGCAGCAGTTCCGACGGGTTGGGATGCGGGCCGTCCGGCTGGCTGTATAAACCGAGATTCGGCATGGCCCCGTAAAATAACGGTACATGGGTGGCCATTAGGGTTTGCTCCAGGGTGGTTTGCTCCGTGCCTACGATGGGCTTTACCGGTTTAAAGCTATAATCGACATGGCCCAGTTCAATCGTATCGGCACCCAGGATTTTTTCGTGAATCTGCATGGATTGAACCCGATCGACGTTCACCGCAGCACGCCTGATTTTGAGGTCGCCGCCGTCATAGGATAGCACGACCTCGTTGCCTGCATCGACGCTGATAAATCGATACGGGACTGCAAAAAGGTCATACAGATATTGCAGCTCTTCCCGGGAAAGCGGGTCTATCTTCCCGCGATCGGCGGCATCTTCAGTTCCGGCTTCCAGATCGCGCCGGACCTCGCTTTCACTCATTTCAACTGGGAACCCGTCTCCCATCCGCGTCTTAATTTTTCCCATGTGACCTCCCAACCCGGACAAGCCGGTCGCCGCATAGCGGTCATCCCGCTAGTTCGGGGAATTGAAGATTGAAGATTTGTGGTATCCCTTCAGCCTTGGGGCTTCGCTCTTCGAGCTACGACCCCACAAGACGACCCGACAGGTCGCTCTGTCTATCATATTACAATCGATAGTTTAATTCTTATCCTACCCAATGCGCCTTGTCAGCACCTTATTCGGACAGTTCAACAGATTTGTCAAGTAAAGATCCTGAGCCGGAACACCCGGCATTGAATTCACACCTGCGGGATTAATTTTAATTTATCCACCGATTCGGGAGATTCCTACAAATTCATTACTTGACAATGGCCATGCGCCGGCAATAAGAACTGATGGGAGATAATCGAGCCCAGAGGGCCCGGCGATTGGAGACAAGATGATCCAACCCATTTACCCGGATAGAAAAGAGTTCCTTGCCCTTGCATCTGCCAAAATGCCGTATGGCAAATATAAGGGTATATCTTTGGTCGATCTTCCTGAACCTTATCTGGTGTGGTTTTCGCGAAAAGGATTCCCAAAAGGCAGGCTGGGGGAAATGCTGCAGGCCGTATATGAAATTAAATTGAACGGTCTTGAGTATCTTTTCAAATCCAGGTTTCTCTCAACAGACGAATAGACCTTCCCGGATGCCGGATTTTCCACATCGGTTTTTTATGGGCGAGCTTGATTTCAATTCTGCCCGGTGATGTAGGAGATCACTGGTCGCGAATCGAAATAGAGTATGGCATGATTTGGGATGGACGCCCAGGCAAGTTAAAACGGCCGCCTTCACGACATCTGCTCAACGTACTTACCCTAACATTGCGAAAATTATTTATCGTAGGGTGGGCTGTGCCCACCAAAGATCGGCGAATTCATCTGTCAAAGGTGGGCAGAGCCCACCCTACAATTGCTTCAAGCTGAAGGTCCAAGCAAATAAAAACCGCTGCTTTCACCCAGTCTGCTCAGCGTATTCCTTAGACGATAACCCGTCAATCTTCCGTTGCAGAAACCAGCAGAACCATCCCTTGTATTTTATTTGCAGCTCTTTTTTCATCCAATCCTTGCCGGTGATGATGCCCCGGCATTTAGCACTTCCACAGTTGCAGCGCATCTCATAATCCAAGTCGTCGGTAGTGGCCCAGTCATGGGTCAACTCCTCATTCGGCGCAATATCCCGCATAGCAACCAGCACGATCTGACCCTGCAGGGCGATATTCGGATCGCAGGAATGATTGGTCCACAGCATGGCGCCGTCCTTCTCGTCCGGGTGCACGGGAGCAATGAAAAGGTCCTCTGCAATTTGTATTTCGGCAGACCCCAGTACCGGCTCGATAGCGTCCCATTGCTGATGGTTTAGGATATAGCCCCCTTTAACGGCCACGACTTCACCGCATTCAATCGATTCTTTGGCAAAGAGGCCCTGGCCGTGAATTGAGCTCTGGCGCACCTCGGTTTTGGGAGACCGATAAGTCAAATCTGTCATTTTAAGATTGTCCAACACCGCCGTTGAGCAGCGGCCTAAATAATTTCCGGGTTTGCAAGGCCTTTGCGCAAAAACGTTTTCATTCCAGATAGACTGAAAAAGGAATTGGAGGAATTGGGGCGGATCACGATGAACACATGTTATATCAACCAGCATACCCCGCAGTTAGGTCGAAATCCAGGTCTCATGCAGGTGTACCCACCGAACCTTATTTTCTTTTTCTGGTTTCCTAAACAGCACGGAACTGACTCGGCCGGTGGTGGTATTGCCGAACTGCCACTCCTCGTAGTTAACTAGAGCAAAGTCCCCGAACATCAGCCTGGGATTAAGATTTCGTATTTCAATGGCAAAGGTTTTTTCTCTGACACCATGCGCTGACCAGAAGCTCTTAACCAACTCTTCGCGGTGTTCTGCAACTCCAGTCGGATGTATGATTACAAAATCGACATCGAGGGCATCTCTGAAACAAGAAAAAGCCGTTTCAGTTTTCGGCACAGATCCCGTCAACCAATCCTGGATAAACTTGTGGATATTTTTAACCTCATCAATAAACATCTGTGGTTCCATGTGAACTCTTGCCTCGCTGGCGTAAACCACGGCCTAAAGAAGGACAGTTAAAATAATGATGGGCAGCAACTCACTTCGCGAAGCGAGTGATTTCCTTTCGCCTCGGCTTTGGCGAAATCTTTGAGGTATTTCGGAACCGGGCGATTTGCAGCCATCAGGGCTTCGATCATGCGTGATGCGACGCCGCTTGTGGTCCAAACACGATCCTTGCGCGGAATTACGTCGTCACCAGCGGCATTGAAAAACCTGATAACCTGATAATTCCAAGCCGGCTCCTGGAAACGATTAAGAAGTTCCTGATCCCTGCCGCCTTGGCGATTGTTGTAAACGAGCACCGGAATGAATTCATTTTCGATGGCCGCAACGAGAATAGGATTTGTCAGAACTTCGCGGCCGAATTCTTGAACGCCCGAGCAACCCGGAACTTCCTGGAAAAGAACGAGCATGGGTTTGCCGGTTTCGGCACTATTCTCTGAAGCGGCATTAAAGTCGCGTCCCCATCGAACGTCACCGACCTCGATGGGATTTTTTTTCGTTTCGCCGCCGAAAGCTGCAACACTGTTAGCCATTATCATAAGAAATACGATCACTCTCATTTTTGTTATTTTCCTCTTAGAAAGATTCACCTGCTAAATTATGCATTCATTGGCCTTTTGTCGAACTCGCCTTGAGGAACCGCTCGTTACTATGCAGCCAATTGATCCTTTCGTTTTCCCGAATCGTAGGGTGGGCTGTGCCCACCAAATATGGCTCAATTCATCTACCAAAGGTGGGCAGAGCCCACCCTACACAAATTACACTTTCAGCTGGATTTTTTCCTTCGGTAAAACGATACAAATATGAAAGACAATAATATCGTAAGCCCTAAGGCAATGATAGAGGGGACATTCAATCGGACTTGCCATCCTCAGTATTGCTGCCCGTCGCGTTCTGACCCCATAAGTCCTCCTCTAAATCGTTAGTCGTAAATTGCTATCGATCAATTTGAGCAGGGGTTGCGGCACTTCGTGTTCCGCGGCCAAGCGCTTCCATGTTGAAAAACGCGCCGTAGTCTCTTCTATGACCCGATCAATTTTCCGTTTCGTAAAAATAGGGCTTATTTTTCTGAAGCTGTATAGGTCTTCCCGGGTAAAGTTGTCTTGTTTTCCATTGAGCCGCATCCAGTGGCTATTTACCCAGGGGCTTCCAGGTTTGTAGCTGTAAGCTAAATCGTAGGCAGGGCTCAATTTCCACTGATGTTGATCATTGAGCATGAATGCGAAATTCTTGGAATGATCGTCATGGTTGCGTGCAACGACATTAAAAACCATGCGTTTATATAGCTGCATTGCATCATCAGGGCTTAAACTAAGTTCTCGCGCCAAGGAGAACAATTCGGCATATGAGTAAGAACCGACTTTTTTGTAGCTGACATGCGCGATGCCGTTCAGGGTCTGTACATGACGCTTTGTGTTCCCATCTCGATCAAACCGCTGAGTAATAAAGTGACGTCGCTTTCCCTCGTTCAGCAAGCGACAGGGCATCATGTCTATGCCACACGCTGTTGCAATGAGGTGATACACATACTCCATTGCCCCGTAGCCCATTGGATCTCCAAAAGCTTCTTTATCCTGGTTATGTTCACTGACGCCATCAAATTTCATTATGAAATGCGTAAACCCCTGCGGTGCATCTGTTTGCCCCGATCGCACCTGGGTAAAATCATCGTTAAACGCGAGCACGGCTTTCGGTCTGGCACCACCGGCACTCATACCGACCGACATTAGCGCCATCATGGCTTCTATATCTTCCTGGCCTTGGGCATTCAGGGTTACGCTGAATTGCTCCCGTTTATCCAATATTTCCTGAGCAATGGAAACCAGAGACTCAATTTCGACCAGCTGGGAAGCGTTTAAGAATTTTCTCTGGGTTGCTGGATGATAAGTTAAGGCCCCCATGCCCCGCTTTCCGGTATATTGCAGACGCTGCAAAGGGGTGATGTCAGCGGTCGATTTACCCTGGCTCGCGATCCAGGCATTCATCACAACATTGCCGAAATCATCGGGCAACGAGTCCGCTATCATACCGGGTAGTCCTTTGAACGCCGCCGCATCAATTTCCGGGAATGAATAAATCCTGCTGGATAAAGGCATCTTAATCGGTGATAACTCAATACCTGTTTCGATAAAGCGAGGCTCGTATTCGAATGAGCCGATACCGGTTTCCGTATCGAAACTGACGGCGCCGACATCAGTCTCTCTGTATTTTACACGGACAACGTCCATTACCATGAGGGCTTATCCTCTTTGATCCGGGCTTTCCTGTTCTTGGATCTCGATGCCCGCTGCCGCTTTTTGCCTTTGAGTTTTGCCAGCTGGATGGGGGATACCTCTTGGACCGGCAAAAACAGATTGAGTTGGTCTGCCATACCCAGGGAAACCAATATGGCGACAAGATTTTCCAACTGAACTTTTCCTTTTTCAGCATTGAGAATGGTCCTTCGATTTAAGCCGGCACCTGATGCGACCTCAGCCTGGGTTAAATCGGCGTTTAGCCTTGCCTGCTTGAGTCGATTACCCAATTCCTCCGCGATTGCGGCGGGCGACATTTTTCCGAGTATCATAATGTTATCCATATTGTATATTAAGTGGATAAATGACCATTAAGGTTCAATTTTGATCACATTATAAGATACATACTTGATAAAATCAATAAGTTTTACAAAATACAAAAAAAGTAACATTAAATACCAAATCTTTTATTAATATACAATAATTAGTACTTTATGTATTTCAAATTTTTAAGTCGGGAACAAATAGGATGTTGATTATCATTTAATAATGATACGCCTTGGACAACCTGCCATAAACGACAAAAACCCTGATCGAGTCGCAATGCATGACCGGGGTTTTTATTGGTCATGGCGGGTTGTCAACTGACAATAGATAATTTCTACAGACTCGATCCTGAAATTGTGATAGAGTGCAGTGGATCACATAACGATATGTATTTATGGAGGAAAACATGAAACAAATTAAGATAGTTGTCGAAAAACATCCTGATACATACGTTGCTTATCCGCTTGGCATCAAAGGCGTTGTAGTTGGGCAAGGGGAGACATATGAGGCCGCATTAGCTGATGTCAAATCGGCTATTAAATTCCATATTGATGCTTTTGGCCTTGACCAAATCGAAATTGATCCACCGATTTTGGAAGCTTTTATTGCCGAAACAGGGATAGTTGTTTGATGTCGAAATTTCCTGCAGATGCTCCAATTAAATAAGTGATGAAAGCCTTGGAGCGTTTAGGATTCATTGTTGTTCGTGAGGGGTATCATATCGCAATGATAAAAGAAAATCCCGATGGAACTCGAACTCCCCTTACAATGCCCAATCATTCTACTATAAAAAAATCCACCCTACGAACTATCCTGACTCAGGCAAAAATTTCAAGAAACGACTTTCTTGAAACATACTATTCCTAATCGTGCTATAAAGGTCGATGAGGGTGTCTGTCGTTTGTTGCTTCATAACATTGGAAACCTACTACTACCGACAAAAAAAACCTGACCGAGCCTTACGACTCGATCAGGGTTTCAATTGCCTTTCGGTTATAGTCCGTTTGAAAATGACTACTTTTCTCAATCAATGAAAAATAGTGGGACAACCGCTCTCAATCAAACACGCCAAACAACAACAAACAATCTACAACACGCTTACTCAGTCCCCCACTTCTCAAGATACTCCCCGCAAAGCTCCTCCACGGTGGGGACGTACTCTTCTTTAGGAATGGACAACAGGGTGTAGTTGAGAAAGTTTTCCCAGTTGATGTTGCCGCTGAAGATGTTGCCCGCCCAGCTGCCGCAGCCGAGAGTGTCGGTGGTGGGCAGGCCGGTGGTCCAACCGCCGCTGTTGGCATGGGCGTGGGGCTGGTTGCAGACCACCCGGCCGACATTGGCCCGCAGCGCCAGTTTGACCCGCTTTTCATCGTCTTCCGAATGCAGGGATACAGAATGGCCTTCGCCGGAAAATTTCAGAATTTTTACCAGACGGTCCAACATTTCGTCATAGTCCGTCCATTTCCAGATGGTCAGAACCGGTGATATTTTTTCCCCCGAGAATCGATCCTCCGATCCGATTTTTTCGCCGTATACCATCAGAAAGCGGGTATCCTCCGGGACATCGATACCGGCCTGCTCGGCAATGAATGTTGCGGTCCGGGCCACGATGTCGCGGTTCAGATGGAATCCGTCCGGCCACATGTATTTTCTCAATTTTTCGCGCTCGTCCGTGCTGCACAGATAGCCGCCTTCGGCCTTGAGGCACTCGATCATCGCTTCATGAATCGGCTCATACAGCGCCACCGCATTTTCGGAAGAACACGAGGCCGAATTGTTGGCAACCTTGGAAAGACGGATTTTATTGGCGGCTGTCGCCAGATCGATCGTATCATCCACAAAGGATACCACGTTGCCGGCTCCCACGGTCTGGGCGGGCTTGCCGGCATTATAAACCACGTCTACCAGGGCTGCCCCACCGGTGGCTACGGCATAATCACAATTTGCCATCAGTTCGGAAGTCTTGGCATGGTTGGTTTTTTTGATGCATTGCACCAGGTCCACCGGGGCTCCGACTTTTTCAAGGGCCTTGCGCACGTGCTGCACGGTTTCGTAGGATGTCTTCTGGGTGCGCGGATGGGGCGAAACGATCTGGGCGTTGCGGGTCTTCAACGTGCTCAGGGCCAGGCAGCAGATGGTCGATTCCGGGTTGGTGCAGGGCACGACGTTGGCGATGACACCGATGGGTTTGGCGTATTTGCGGATGCCCAGGGCCCTGTTTTCTTCGATCATGCCGCAGGTTTTGGCATCGCGCATGTCATACAGGGTTCCCAGGGTTTTGTTCTTGATTTTGTTCACTTTGTCTTCGGCATTGCCGATGTTGGATTCGTCCACGGCCATATGCCCCAGCTTATGGCGCACGTCGTCTTTCATCAACTCCCAGGCCACGGCCTGCACCATTTCATCCACTTTATCCTGGGACCAGAATTCGACTTCTTTAAAGGCCTTTCTGGCCCTTGCATACATTTCCTGAATGTTGTCTTCCATGATTTTTTTCCTCCGTAGTTCTATGATAGAATTTAGGTATTTCTTTGAATCCTGATTTATACGGTAACAATGATATAAAATGATCTAAAATGAACTAAAATTGTAAAATGACTAAAATTATGGTGTCGCTGCGCTCCGTCAGTCTAAACATGTTTGAAGTATAAAACCCAAATCTGCTATAAATAAAAATATTGGTATCCATGCCCTTCAGCTATTATATAATCGATAGGATACCTCAATTTTAGTCACTTTAGGCATTTTCTAACTTTAGGCATTTCCTTAATCTATTTTACCGGTAGCGTATACCCCATCTCCTGGAATGCCTCCTCGGCCACCACGAAAAAATCATCGATATCTTGGGCGGTAATCCAGCCCAGATTGCACAGCCGGAAAGTGGCCACCCCAAACATTTTGCCCGGGTAAATGGTGAAGCCGCGCTCATAGCAGTAATCGTGCAGCCTGGTAAAATCGAAGCGATCGTCCTCGGGCGCCTTGACGGTGATCACCAGGTGCCCCTGGATGTCTTTGTCGATCACGGTGCCCAGGCCGATTTCCTCCAATCCTTTGTGAATAGCTTCCCAGCAGCCGGTAATACGTTCGTAGCGGGCCTGCTCTCCTTCCTGAAAGTACTCCTTGATGGCCTGCTGCAGGGCATAAAGCACCTGAACCGGCGGGGTGAAATGCATTTCGCCCACCCGGTCGAAAAAGTCGTATTGCATGAACAGGTTGCAGTAATACGAACGCGTCGGGTAGTCTTTGGATTTGACGATCTCGTCGATCTTGCCCACCAGCCAGGAAACACCGGTCATGCCGCACAATCCCTTCTGGGCCGAGGACATGCAGAAATCAATATTTTCCGCTTCCAAATCGATGGGCAACAGGCCGTAGGTCGAAATCGTATCGGCGATAAAAATGCAATCATGGTCATGGGCCAATTGGCCGATCTCGCGCACCGGGTTCAGAACCCCGGTGCCCGTTTCATGATGAGTGGTGGCCACCACCGCGATGTCTTTATCGTTTTCGAGGGTCTCTTCCAGCACCTTCAGGTCCGGCAAGCCCGTGGTTGGAAATTCGAGGTTGACACAGGGAATGTGATAATAGCCGGCGATTTCGACCATGCGACTGGAATAGGCCCCGTTGTTGACGACACAGATCTTTTTCCCTTCGGGCACCAGTGAATTCACCAGCACATCCTGGATAATGGTGCCGGAGCCGGTGAACAGCACGGCGGTGTATTTTTCCGGATCGGCGTGCACGACTCTGACCAGTTCGCGGCGTGTTTCATCCATTATTTCTACAAACTCGTTTTCCCGCGGGCAGATATCGGGCACCACCTGGGCATACTTGACGGTATCGGTGGTGGTGGCCGGCCCCGGGTTCAGCAATACGTTGCGTTTGACAGGTTTGACGACTTCCATTGTTGTTCTCCTTTAGATATAACCTAATCCACAAAAGTGTAGGTCACCTAAGATTATTCAAAATGAATCTCGATTAGGTTTCAGGTGTCAGTGTTCAGGTGTCAGCATCTAATTTACTCAGACCTCATATGGGAATTAAACGAGGAGTAGAGCTGCAAACCGCATGTCCGCCGATTTAGGTCGGCACGGTGGCCGACCCTACGTTGGCTCACGAACTAAGTTTCCATTGTTGATCAGACTGCACCCTCTCAACCAGGGGTTGGGCTGACACCTGAAACCTGACACCTGAAACCTTAATCTTTGCATTTAACATCTATAGTTTCCCTACCTTCTTGATTCCCGACTTCTTGCTGGGGTCCTCGATCTCTTCAACGATGCTGAAGCCGCTGCCGCGCACATTTTTCATTTCCTCAAAGCGCGCCGACCACTCTTCGGGGGTACGGCAAATAGCGGCTTTAGCATGCTTGTCTCGCTCCGACAGGGGCGGCACCGGTCGCTCGGCCGGTCCGTCGTAATCTTCTTGCGGCGTTAATACCTGACCCAGCCGGTTTGATCCTTCCCTTTCGACTTCTTCAATGTAATGGGCACCGGCGGCAAAAGAGCGGGTGACCGCCAGGATCGCCCATGTTGCCTCAGGGGTAAAACCCAGATCCAGCATGGCGGCGCCCGTGGCGCCGAGCATATCCAGATCCACGGGCCCGTCAAAAGCATTTTGCGCCGCTTTGACGACTTCTTTGGTGAAGGCGATATATTTGCCTGCCACACCGAGTTTTTCCGCCCGCGCGATCATGCGTTTGGCCGCAGGATCTTTGAGCATCAGGTCAGAAACGCCAAGGGCTTCGTCATGCACGTTTTCTTTAACAAGCAGCTCGGCGGCCGCTTCCAGCGAGATTTCCCCTTGGTCGACCCGGTTAAGATAGTGATCGAGCCGATTGCCGAAAGCCGAATAGGCGCCGTAGGCATGGCCAAAGGCCATGATGGATGCACCGCAGGCCTGGGTCAAAAAGGTCTTGGATCTGGCGACGATTCTGGAAATGGCTGCCGGTGCCGAGAGGCCGTCTTCCAATGCCATAATCATGACATAATTAAGCATCTGGCCCTCTTCAACGGTGGGGATCCGTGCCTGATAGTCAACAAACAGGACTTCAATGACGCCATAGCCCTCTTCCATCAGCTCTGTCGTGTCATAACCCCTGGCAACAATGCGGTGAACGTTTTTGTAGGCCACTTCGGACACCCATTGAAATGGCGCCCTTTCCGTATCGCGCGGCACGGTGCCATATTCTCTTTCATAATAGTCAAAAGGATTCTTGGGGCTGTCCAGATTTCCGATTTGGCGTTCCCTTTTTATTTTATTCAGCTCATTCGTCTTTTCTTTATCTAGATAACCCATTTCTTGTATTCTCCTTCTTCCTTTTGTTTCCTGGCGTATTCCTGCTGTTCTTCCTTTTTGGGGACAATCCGGTCTTCAGGTCCGGTATACTTGATCATGGAAAGATCGATCATTTGAACCATGGGCTCGTTCCTGGATGCGCCCCAGGCCCGGCCCTTTTTCATATTGAAAAGGGCATGGGCGGCGCAGCTGAACCCCCGCACAACGCTGCCGATACACCAGCCGGCATTGGGAGAGAATCCAATTTCCATCAGAGCCGTATTCCCGGAACCAACCACGTTTACCCCCACATAGGAGCGTCCCGCTTCTTTGCGGCGGGCATGAAAATACTTTTCAAGGGCCCTTTGAAATTCAAGGTAGACACCTTCAAGCTCAAGCTCTTCCTGCCGCAGGTGAATCGGTTCGGCCCGGGGATCACTGTCAATGTGCTGGGGTTGTCCCATGCCCATGACCGGTCGACCGGCATCCATGTATTCATCGACCAGGGTTTTGGCCATTTCATCCACGGTCTTGCCTTCTTTTTTGGCTCGCTCGAGGTACTTGTTCAACATGTATCCATGAGCTGCGCCCGGCCCGTGGACACCACCGAAGGTCGAAACCGCTGCGGCCACACAAACCGGAAGGTTGGGCCGGCCGGCACTGACACCAATGGCACCGACGGCTGAGGGCGACATTGAATGCTCCAGAAAAACGCCCATTTCGTATTTGAGCATTTTTTCCTCTTTTTCGGTGGGGATGCGGTTCTGAAACAATACAAACATTGCATCATAAAAAGAATAGCCCTCTTCCGCCAAATCGCTTAAATTGTAGCCGCGCATGACGGTTTTTTCTTCCGTCTTATAGGAGATGGCGGTCTTTCTGCGAATCAATGGGTCTCTATCCATTATTTCCTCCTGATATTATTTCGTTTTTTTAGTTCTGATGATCATGCAATAATTCAAATATCCTGTTAACTTTGAACCCATTCCAACTATAAGTCAAAATAATAATTTTTATGTTTTTGATAATTTTAGGTAATGGTTTATATCCGGCTGAATTGAGACGATATCCTTATTTGAAATAGGTTGAACCCTGAACCTTTATTTATTTGCTCATCCCAATAAAAACCACCCCAATGGCGATCAGCGCAGAGCCGGCAATTTTTTGCGGCGCATGGGCTTCCCTCAGCCAGAAAATTCCGAGCAGGGCTGAAAAGACAATGCTGACTTCGCGCGCGGCCACGACATAGCTGACCTTGCTGAGCCGAAATGCGAAAAGGATCATCATATAGGTGAATAGTACTAGAAATCCATCCACTAAAATCGGAACCCGGTTCACCTGCCATTCCTTTTTCAGTGCCGGACGCCCCTTTGTCAGTACATATGGCGACAGCAAAAGCAGCGAAATAACAAACATCAAATAAATGTAGGCCGGTGGGTAAACGAGGCCGACCCCCACTTTATCAACCAGGGAATAACCGGCAATGGTTCCGCCGGTGCAAAGCGCCCAGATAGATGCACTGCCCCGCAGGGCCCGCAGAGGCTCAAAAAAGGAGTCGACCGTAAATGATCTCAGGTGAATGATATAGATCCCGAAAACGACCAGGACGATACCGCTGATCCCGGTTGCCGAGAGGCGTTCCTGCAGGAAGATGACGGCCAGAATCGGCACGAACAGAGGGCCCGAACCCCTTGAGAGCGGATAGACGAGAGAGAGATCGCCCCTTTCATAGGCGCCTCCCATGAACCAGAAATACAAGGCATGCAGGATACCCGTGGCAACGATGCAGGACCACCCGGCCGGCGTGACCGTCATGTCGCCCCAGAAGTACAAAAACATCGGCAGATAGCCGATGCAGGCGATCAGCAGAAACCACCAGATAAAAGCCAGTTTGCTGCGGCTTTTTTTTGCTAAAAAGTTCCAGACGGCGTGAAATAGTGCCGCCAGCAAGACAATGCCCAGGGCCAGGCCGCTCATATTTGTGACTCGATTCGGATATTGGTTGCAGGTGTATTGGCCATCGCACCATTTGAGCGAGAATATATAATTAAAAAGTTAGCAGTTATTTGTTATTGGTTATTGGCCTAAGATTATTAACCTGGTGACTAAATAGTCAACTCCGTCATGCCGGACTTGATCCGGCATCCAGTGCTTTGCTGGATTGCCGCCTGCGCGGCAATGACGAACTTCGGGTATTTCTCCGCCTGAACAATTAAACCGGCCAACAAGTTCTTATAACAAATAACGGATAACTAATAACCACCAGCCGTTAGGGCTGGGAAGCACGAAAGCTGGGAAGCACGAAAGCTGGGAGGCTGGGAGGCCTGGAAGCCTGGAGGCATATAACCCGATCGTGGTTTTCCCCTCCAAGCTTCCTAGCTTCCCGGCCTCCTTGCATCCCAGCTTCCTGGCCTTCTAGCATCCCAGCTTCCCGGCCTCCTTGCATCCCAGCTTCCCGGCCTCCTTGCATCCTCGCTTCCCGGCCTCCTTGCATCCCAGCTTCCCGGCCTCCTTGCATCCTCGCTTCCTGGCCTCCTTGCATCCCAGCTTCCCGGCCTTCTAGCATCCTCGCTTCCTGGCCTCCAAGCTTCCCAGCCTATGGTCGCACTGCCACCCGTATGGCTTTGCCGGAATCCGCCAGCCGCAGTCCGTCGTTGATATTCTTCAAACTCACCCGGTGGGTGACGATATCTTTAAATGGAAATTGATCGCGGGTCATGGCCAGAAAATCCACGCCGGCCTGCAAATGCCGGGCGTCGTAGTTGTGGATACCTTTGAGGGTCAGTCGGCGCCAAACGATATCACAGGCATCATAGGTGAAATCGGCCCCCGGCGCGGAGTTGCCGACTTCCACATAGCGGCCCCCGGTTCTCAGGCACTTCAAGCCGATTGGAATAAGGCCCGGAAGCCCCGCCACCTCCAGGACGCAATCCACGCCAAACCCACCGGTTAAGTCACGCACCGTCTGAATAATTTTTTCGTCGGACATCCCGCCGACATTGACCGCATCAGTGGCGCCGAAGGCCTTGATGAAGTCGAGCCGGTGATCCAAAATGTCTGTCACGATGATACGCCGACAGCCATAATGTTTGGCCAACGCCGCTGCATAGAAGCCGAGCGCGCCGGCGCCCTGGATCAGGACGTTTTCAAAAGGCTGCACGTCAGCGGCTTCCCAGCCGGCAACCACCGTCGCCAGGGCGCAGTTGGCCGGCGCCACCTCCTCATCGCTTAGATTTTCAGGAATATTGACGACACAGGTACCCGGGGTAATGTAGCAATATTCGGCAAAACCGCCGATAAAATGCGGCGGATCATCGCAGCGGTCGTGGCCGTATTTTTTTAGATGCCGGCATTTCATCATCAACCCTTTTTCGCGGCAGTAGTAACACTTGCCGCAGTTGTCCATAATGGTCCAGGTGATGCGATCGCCGATCTGCAGCGGCCGGTCGCCGGTGTCATGGGTAACCCCTTCCCCGAGTCCGACAATCCGACCGACAATCTCATGGCCCGGAATCATCGGTGTCGGCGCTGCCCGGCGGCCGGTCCATGAATGCACATCGGACCCGCAGATCGTGCAGCAGGTGACTTCGACCAGGATACAGCCCTTTTCCACCCGGGGCAGCGGATATTCTCTAATTTCCAAATCTTTGCCGGCCGCCGTCATCACGGCCGCCCTGGCGGTTTTCGTCATTTTTTCATCCTCGATATGGATTCTCGTTCTCTTCGTTTTCAACCTTCAAGTTTCCAGGCCTACCTGGCAGCTTAGAAACTTACGAACTTACTAACTTACCAACATATCAACTCAATAATCTTACTCCAGCAATGCCATTTCCTTCAGCCTGCTTTCAAGCTGCGCTGCATTTGTAAACGCAATGACCTCCAGGCCCATTTTTTTAGCCGGTACCAGATATTCGGGTTTATCGTCAATATAAACACAGTCGGCCGCCGGGTGCGCCGCTTTGCCCAGCAAGAGCTCATAAACCATCGGGTCCGGTTTGCGGCAGTTAACAAGGTAGGAAAATATACCGCCATCGAATTTTTGCAAAAAGCTGTATTTGCGGTCCAGGTAGGCAACCCTTTCGGCAGTGTTGTCCGAAAGGTACAGGAGTTCGTGACCGGCGTTTTTCAAGCGTTCAACCAACCTGACGGTTCCCCCGATGGGCTGGTAACTCGAGTTCCACAGCAGTGATAGTTCGTCAGACGGAGCCTCGATATGCCAGGACGTTTTTGCCCGCTGCCAAAACTGCCCGGTCGACAGCATTCCGATCCGATATTGTTCACCCAAATCTCCATTTAGAATATCTTCCACCGCATCCCGTGCCACATCATATCCGGCCGCGATGGCATCGATGGCAGACCGGGTGCCGTCAGTGAAATAAACACCGCCAAGATCGAAGATGATTGTTTTCTTCATAATGTTATCAACCGCCATTGAGGGTTATTTAGAAAACCTCACCCATGGCAGGCAGGGATAAACCCCATAAGCGCTAAGTTATTTTAAGCCGTTTTTTCATTTAAAAATATTTTGATAACTGATAGTTACGTCTTCGTGTAGACTCAGAAAGCAATTTTGAAATTTCGTTCCAGCGTGCTA
>Ga0209678_1000213_pt1 | contig 23401 bp, 25 predicted proteins | sample WorMetilvaeELBA1_FD_187404 | JGI IMG/M metagenome (GOLD analysis project Ga0209678, IMG submission 187404) | Marine gutless worms symbiont microbial communities from Max Planck institute for Marine Microbiology, Germany - Olavius ilvae ELBA.1... ...
ATCATGCTTCGCCCGAAAAGGGAATCCCCTTTATGGGTCCGGACCTTAATGCACCACGATCACCAAAAGCATGCCGACAGCAGAGAGGATCAGCGCAATCGCAAATAGCACATAGACACTAGTCCAGGGGGTGCCTCCCATACCGAGGGTGACGGTGCACGGCACGCCAGGGTCGATCTGCGCGCCGATGCGCAGGGCGCGCATACCCAGCGCGCCAATCACGGCGCCCGAGGTCTCGCCGCCCGCCACCACCAGCCGCCGCACGCCGCGCGCCACGAGGCCGGCGCCCAGTGCCGCCATCGCGGTCTCGACCACCTCCCCTGCCTTGCTTCGGCCCAGCTTCTCCTGCACCGCGGCGACCTCCTCCGGCGCGGCGCTGGCGTAGATCAGCACCGGGCCGTCGTCGAGCCGCTCCGCTGCCCAGGCGAGCGCGGCCTCGACCGCACCGGGCTCCACCGCCAGCTTGAGCGGGTCCAATCGGTAACTAGGCCGCGTGGCGGCGAAGCGGGCGACCTGGCCGCGCGTCGCCACCGAACAGCTGCCCGACAGCACGGCCGCCAGGCCCGCGACCGCCGGCAGGTTCGTCGCGGCGTCGGCGCCGACCAGCCCGGCGCGGCGGAAGTTCGCCGGTAGCCCCATGGCGACGCCGGAGCCGCCCGTGACCAGCTTCAGGTTGGCGGCGGCGGCGCCGATGTCGTGCAGGTGCTCGTCGGTCAGCGCATCGACGATGGCGATGCCGGGGCCGAGCGCCGCGGCGATCGCGGCGGGCCCTTGCGCCACCGTCTCGACCGGCACCAGCCCGATGTCGCGCGTCGTCTGCGCCGCCAGCACCCGCACCAGGTTCGAATCGGTCATCGGCGTAAGCGGGTGGCTCTCCATGCCCGATTCCGAGAGCAGCGCGTCGCCGACGAACAGGTGCCCGCGATAGACCGTGCGGCCGGCCTGCGGGAATGCCGGACAGGCGATCAAGACGTCGGTCGAGAGGCGCGCCATCAGCGCCTCGGCGACGGGGCCGATGTTGCCGGCGGGCGTCGAATCGAAGGTCGAGCAGTACTTGAAGAAGAGCTGCCGCGCGCCGGCCGCCAACAGCCAGTCCGCCGCCGCCAGCGACTGCGCCACGGCCTCGGCCGCCGGGATGGTGCGCGACTTGAGCGCGACGACGACCGCCTCGGCGTCCGGCGCGGGCGTGTCGTCCGGCAGCCCCAGGAGCTGCACCGTGCGTAGGCCGCCGCGCACCAGCGTATTGGCGAGGTCGGTCGCCCCGGTGAAGTCGTCGGCGATGCAGCCGAGCAGCACGGTCTCCTCCCCACCCCCGGCCGTTCTCGTGGGGCCGGTGGGACCGGCGTATTATGGCGCACGCAAACCGGCGCCGCGACACGGCGCCGGGCACGGGAGGCCAAGGGGGAGGACCGCCATGCCACGCTTCGCTTCGAACCTGAGCCTGATGTTCCAGGAACACGCCTTCGCCGACCGCCTGGCTGCCGCAGCGCAGGCCGGTTTCCGCGCCGTGGAGTGCCAGTTCCCCTACGAGGTCCCGGCCGAGGAACTGGCGCGGCGGCGCGCGGAGCTGGGCATCCCGTTCGTGGCGCTGAACCTGCCGCCCGGCGACTGGGACGCCGGCGACCGCGGTTTGTCCGCCCAGCCCGGCCGCGAGTCGGAGTTCGAGGCGGCGTTCGACCGCGCGCTCGCCTACGCGACGGCGCTCGACTGCCCGAAGATGCACGCAATGACCGGCAACATCTGCGCCAACGACCCGGCGGAAATGCGTGCGACCCTGGTCGCAAACCTGCGCGCCGCCGCGCCGCGCGCGGCCGTCGAGGGCGTGACCATCGTCGTCGAGCCGCTGAACACCCGCGACAACCCCGGCTACTACCTGACCAGCTGGCGGCTGGCGCGGGAGATCATCGAGGAGGTCGCGGCCGACAATGTTGGGCTGATGCTCGACCTCTACCACTGCCAGATCATGGAGGGGGACCTGGCGGCGCACCTCGACGACTACGCCGACATCACGCGCCACATCCAGGTCGCCGGCGTGCCCGGCCGCCACGAGCCGGACGTGGGCGAGATCAACTATCCCTACCTGTTCGGGCGCATCGACGCGTCGGGCTACGACGGCTGGGTCGGCTGCGAGTACAAGCCGCGCGGCGACACGGTCGCCGGCCTGGGCTGGCTCGACGCCGTCAGTTGATGCGGGTGCCGCTCGCCACGTCGTAGAGGTGCACCTGCTCGAGCCGCGGCGCCATGTGCACCGCCGTGCCCGGCGACAGGCTGACGCGCTCGCTCAGCTCCAGGCAGGTCATCTGACCGGCGAGGTCGCAGAACACCAGCGTGTCCGAGCCGGTCGGCTCGACGACCGAGACCCTGGCGTCGACGCCGGCGTCGCGCAGGTCGATGTGCTCCGGCCGGATGCCGTAGATCACGCCGGTGCCGTCGCCGAGGTCGATGCCGGCCGGCAGCGGCAGCTGCGCGCCGCCCTCCGTCTCCACCGTCGCCGCGCCGTTCGCGCCGCGCACCGTGCCTTGGATCAGGTTCATCGCCGGCGAGCCGATGAAGCTGGCGACGAACAGGTTCGTCGGCCGGTCGTAGAGGTCCAGCGGGGCGCCGATCTGCTCGATGACGCCCTCGTTCATGACGACGATGCGGTCGGCCATGGTCATGGCCTCGACCTGGTCGTGGGTGACATAGACCGAGGTGGTCTTGAGCCGCTGGTGCAGCTCCTTGATCTCGGTGCGCATCTGCACGCGCAGCTTGGCGTCGAGGTTGGAGAGCGGCTCGTCGAACAGGAACAGCTGCGGGTCGCGCACGATGGCGCGGCCCATGGCGACGCGCTGGCGCTGGCCGCCCGAGAGCTGGCGCGGGTAACGGTCCAGGTACTCCGTCAGGTTCAGGATCTCCGCCGCCTTGCGCACCCGGTCGCCGATCATGCTCTTCTCGGCGCGGCGCAGGCGCAGGCTGAACGCCATGTTCTGGTAGACGTTCATGTGCGGGTACAGTGCGTAGTTCTGGAACACCATCGCCACGTCGCGTTCCTTCGGCGGCACGTGGTTGACCACCTTGTCGCCGATGGCGATCTCGCCGGCGGTGATCTGCTCCAGCCCCGCGATCATGCGCAACAGAGTCGACTTGCCGCAGCCGGACGGGCCGACCAGCACCAGGAACTCGCCGTCTTCGACGCCGACGTCGATGCCGTGCAGCACCTTGGTCTGTCCGTACATCTTCTCGACACCGCGGATATCGACCGACGCCATGGCGTCCCCCTCTCGTTCTATTGCGCCGCCGCCGCGGCGTGACCGATCTCGAAATCGTTGCCGCCGTGGCGGTCGATGCCGCGCGCCAGCCAGATCGGCCGCCTGGCGAAATCCGGCCGCACCAGCGCGTCCTCGACGCGCGGCGACCGGAAGTCGCGGTCGAACAGCGACGTCGCCGGCATGTAACGCAGCGCCAGCCCGGCGCGCCGGTGCCCCGACGTGTTGGGCGCCGAGCCATGCACCAGGTAGATGTCGTGCAGCGACATCTGGCCCGGCTCCAGCACCACGTCGACGGCCGCGCCCAGATCCACCGCGTCGTCGTTGAGGACTTGGTCGAGCGCCAGCGTCTCGCTGTCGTCGCCCCGGTGAGTGTACAGCACGCGGTCCCGGTGCGAGCCCGGCACGACGCGCAGGCAGCCGTTCTCCGGACCGCTGTGGTCGAGCGCGATCCAGACCGTGCAGTTGGCGAGCGGCTTGATCGGCCAGTAGTGGCCATCCTGGTGCATCGGCACTTCGAGGCCCTTGCCCGCCGGCTTGCAGAACAGGTGGCAGCCCCACAGCACGATGTCGGGGCCGATCGCCTGCGCCACTGCGTCCAGGATGTCGTCGTCGAGCGCCAGTTCGAGGAACGCCGGGTGACCGCGGATGCCCTCCGCGACGTTGTCGGCGATGTGCACAGACATTAGCGCCTCGGGCCGCACGTCCGGGTTCCAGGCGATCACCTCGTCGACCGCCGCGCGCAGGGCCGCGAGCCGCGCCTCGCCCAGGCGAAATGCCGGCACGACATAGCCGTCCGCGGCGTATGCCGCGGCTTCCGCCGCGCTCAACGGTCCCGAGACGGTCGCTTGGGTCACCCCGGCCCTCCCTCGATCCCCTTGTCTTGATTGCGGAAACAGCATTTTTCCAGAAGGGGTTAGCGCCTATTATGCGAGCCGCGCCGCGGTTGTTCAAGCGGTGCGACAGTTCGGGGGCGGCAATGACCGTATTGAGCGAGCGTTCCGGAGCGACGAGCCTGCGCTGCGCCAGCGTCGACGACATCGTCGTCGATGCCGGCTGGAAGGGCTTTCCGCTGGGCGCGGCGCCGCGCCGGGTGCGCGAGATCGGCGCCACCGGTTGGCGTCTCTTGGCGGGCGACCTGCCGTTCCCGGCGTGCGTGCTGAAGGCCTCGGCGCTGGAGCGTAACGCCGCGTGGATGCGGCAGTTTCTCGCCCTCACCGGCGCGCGCCTGGCGCCCCACGGCAAGACCACCACGGCGCCGCAGCTGTTCCACCGCCAACTCGCCGACGGCGCCTGGGGCCTCACGGCCGCGACGCCGGCGCAGCTGGGCACCTACCGGCAGCACGGCATCGCCCGCATCCTGTTCGCCAACCAGCTCGTCGACCCCATCGGCATCGCCTACGTGATCGACGAACTGCGCGATCCCGACTTCCAGTTTCTGTCCCTCGTGGACTCGGTCGCGGGCGTCGATCGCCTGGCGGACGCGGCGCACGGGCTCGACCGGCCGCTCGAGTTGCTGCTTGAAGGCGGCCTGGCGGGCGGGCGCACCGGCTGCCGCAGCGTCGCCGACGGGCTCGAGGTCGCGCGCGCGGTCGCCGCCGCGCCGGGACTGAGCCTGCGCGGCGTCGAGGGCTTCGAGGGCATCGCGCCGGACGCCGCCGCGGCCGAGGCATTCCTCGGCCTGCTGGCCAAGATCGCCGAGGCCTGCGACGCGGAGAACCTGTTCGCGCCCGGACCGGCGATCCTGTCGGCCGGCGGTTCCAGCTACTACGACCTGGTGGTTGAACGCTTTGGCGCGGCGCGGCTGTCGCGGCCCGTCGAGATCGTGCTGCGCAGCGGCTGCTACCTGACCCACGACTCCGGTCTCTACGAACGCGCGTTCGAAGCGCTGCAGTCACGGTCGAGCACGGCGCGGGACATCGGCGGGGGCTTCGCGCCAGCGCTGGAAGTCTGGGCCATGGTGCAGTCGCGGCCGGAGCCGACCCGCGCCGTCGCCACCATGGGCAAGCGCGACGTCTCGTCCGACGTCGACCTGCCGGTGCCGGCCAAAGTGCACAGGGGCACTGGTGTCGTATCAGCGCCCGAAGGGCTACGTGTCGCCGGTCTCAACGACCAGCACGCGCTGCTCGACGTGCCGGCCGACGCGGACCTGGCGGTCGGCGACCTGGTCGGCTTCGGCGTCAGCCACCCCTGCACCACGTTCGACCGCTGGCGCCTGATCTACGTCGTCGACGACGCCTACGCCGTGCGCGACGCCGTCGTCACGTTCTTCTGAAGGAGACCCCCATGAGCGAGCGTGGCCCGATCGTGAACCTCGAGTCCGTGCCCCTGGATAAGAACATCGCGCCGGACCGCGAGAGCGGCTTCGCCAGCCGATCGGCGGCCATCGGCGCGGCCCTGGGCACTGAGAAGCTGGGCTGTCGCCTCTTGGTCGTGCCGCCGGGCAAGGCCGCCTACCCCTACCACTTGCACCATGCCCACGAAGAGCTGTTCGTGGTGCTCGCGGGCGAGGGCACGCTGCGTTACGCGGGCGAGCGCTACACCATCGGCCCCGGCGACGTCATCTCTGCCAAGGCCGGCGCCGAGCACCCCCACCAGATCGTCAACACGTCCGAGGACGAGCTGCGTTATCTCGCGATCAGCACCATGGAGCAGCCCGAAGTCTGCGAGTACCCCGACAGCGGCAAGGTCGCGGCGATCGCCGGCGCGCCGCCGGGGCGCCGCCCCTACCCCCTGTTCTTCATCGCGCGCAAGGCGGACGGCGTCGACTACTGGGACGGCGAGGAATAGAAACCGCGCCGCGAGGGATGCCCTCGGGCGCGGGAGAATGGTGCGGCTGGAGGGACTCGAACCCCCACGGGCACACGCCCACTAGCACCTGAAGCTAGCGCGTCTACCAATTCCGCCACAGCCGCAGCGGGCGGGGACACTAGACCTGGACGCGTGGGCCCGCAAGGTCGTTCCCGTCCCCGAACGGAACGACCGGAATGGTGCGGCTGAGAGGACTTGAACCTCCACGGGGTTGCCCCCACAACGCCCTCAACGTTGCGCGTCTACCAGTTCCGCCACAGCCGCACGGTGACCGGTCGCGGGCACTTACCTAACCGAAGCCGAAGAGCGACGCAAGGCCGCGGTGACCCGTTCCCGGCCCCATTCCGGCCACAGTTTTGACCCTGGCGGGACTCTGGCGTCTGCGGCGAAAATTCAGCCATTGCAGTCACATGGGAGGTCACGATGCGGTCTGCAATGGGCCTTGCCGCAGAGCGGTTCGCGCTGGTCGGCGCCAGCGCGACGCACCTGGCGGTGCTGCTGTTCCTGGCGGAGCGGCTGTGATGCAGCCGGGAACGCTGGTGCTGGCCGGCATGGCCGGCGTCGCCCTGTGGACGGGTCTGCTGCTGGTCGTCGCGCTGATCGCCTGAGGTGCGCTCAGCCGGCGCCGGCGAGCGCCGCGGTCTCGTCCGCGGCGACGCCGACGCGCTCGCCCGCGGCGACGATCTGGCCCCAGGTCTCGTCGTCCAGCGGAATGCCGTCGCGGGCGCGCTCGGCGCGGGTGCGCTGTTCGGCGCCGCCCGGTAGCAGCACCGGGCGCGACGCGTCCGCCGGCGGCGAGCCGGCGACCCAGTCGGCGTAGCGCCGGACCTCGGCGATATAGGCCTCGCGGTCGACGATGCCGGTCGGGTCGATGGCGATCGAGGTCATGGTGTTGATCAGCACGTCCTCGTCCGGGCGCGTGCAGCCGCCGCCCGACAGCCCGCCGCACAACAAGTCGATCATGACGTTGAGCCCCGAGCCCTTGTGCCCGGCGATCGGCAGCAGGGCGCCGCCGTCGTAGAAGTCCTTGGGCTGGGTCGTCGGGTGGCCGTCGCGGTCGACGATGGTGCCCGGCGCCACCTCCTCGCCCTTGTTGAGCGCCACCGCCAGCTTGCCTTCGGCGACCACGGTCGTCGTCATGTCGAGCAGCAGCGGCTCGCCGCCGGCGACCGGCACGCAAACGGACAAAGGGTTCAGCGACAGGCGCCGGTCGCTGCCGCCGAACGGCATCGCCATCATGCCCTTGCCGGTGATGTTGAGAAAATGCAGCGAGATCAGGTCGTGCTCGGCCAGGGTCTCGGCCCAGTCGCCGAGCCGGCCGGCGTGGCCGCAGTTGCGCAGCGTCACCAGCGCGATGCCATGCGCCTTCGCCTTGTCGGCCAACAGCGCCATGGCCTCCTCGCAGATCACCTGGCCGAAGCCCATGTTGCCGTCCAGTACCGCCATGGCGCCGACGTCGACCACGGTGGTCGCGTGCCGGCCCGGCTTCACCGTGCCCTCGGCCATGAAGTCGATGTAGCGCGTGACGCGGATGACGCCGTGGGAGTCGTGGCCGCACAGGTTCGACGACACCAGATGCCGCGCGACGCACGCCGCCTCGTCGTCGTCGCAGGCGGCCGCGGCGAAAATCCGGGTGACGGCGGCCTCGAGCGCCGCCGGCCGATATCGCTTCATAGTCCCCTCCCCTGGTCGCCGCGTCGGGCGCGGCTGTTTTCTCGCGCTTTGCGCCATCGTACCGTGGGGGCCGGCGGCTGCAAAACGTGGCCGCATGGGGGGACACCATGATCGAAGACCTGCCCGCGCTGACCGTCGCCCGCACCATCGAGCGGCCTGCCGACGACCGGCTCGCGGCCCTGCGCGACGCGCCCACCGGCTTCCTGGTCGACGCGCTGGGCGGCCGCGGTGGCCTGGACCACCGCATCAAGCCGCTCAGCGGCACGCCCGAGCGCCTGTTCGGCGTGGCGCTGACCTGCGACGCCGGCCCGGACGACAACCTTGCGGTGTTCGGCGCGCTCAGCCAGGCGCAGCCCGGCGACGTGGTGGTGATCGCCACCGGCGGCTGGGAGGGCAGCGCGGTGATCGGCGACAACGTCGCGGGCATGCTGCGCAACAAGGGCGTCACGGGTGTGGTCACCGACGGCCTGGTGCGCGATGCCGCCGGCATCGTGCGCGTCGGCCTGCCGGTGTTCTGCCGCGGCGTCACGCCCAACTCCCCCGCGCGTCAGGGCCCGGGCAGCGCCGGCCTGCCCGTGACGCTGGGCGGCATCACGATCGCCAGCGGCGACGTGGTGTCCGGCGACGTCGACGGCGTTGTGATCGTGCCGCGGGCGCGCCTCGACGCCGTCGCCGCGCGCCTCAGCGCCATCGCCGCCGCCGAGGCCGAGATGGAGGCCCAGGTCGCGGGCGGCCTGACCGACCCGGCCTGGCTGGGCGACGTCCTGGCGCCCGACGCCGTGCGCTGGCACGACGACGGCTGACGCGCGTTGACCGCCGTTCCGGACCCGGCGGCCGGCACGGTCGGCCGCGGCATCGCCTTCGCCCTGCTCGCCGCGTTCACCTTCGCGGCGATGGACGGCGTCGCCAAGCACCTGATCGGCACCTACGACGTGCTGCAGGTCATGTGGATCCGCTACATCTTCTTCATGGCCTTCGGCACGGCGCTGGCCGTGCGCCAGGGCGGCGGCCTGAGACAGGCGATCCGCAGCCGGCGGCCGGGCCTGCAGTTGCTGCGCTCGCTGATCCTGCTTTTCGAGGTCGCGGGGTTCCTGCTCTCGTTCAAGTACCTGGCGCTGGCGGACGCGCACGCCATCGCCTCGACCGCGCCGCTGTTCGTCACGGCGCTGGCCTGGCCGCTGTTGGGCGAGCGCGTCGGTCCGGTGCGCTGGGGCGCGGTGCTGGTCGGCTGTGCGGGCGTGCTGATTATCATCCGGCCCGGCGCCGGGGTGTTCGGCTGGGCGGCGCTGATCCCGCTGGTCACGGCGCTGACCTTCGCGCTCTACCAGATCACGACGCGCCTGCTCAGCCGCGTCGATTCGCCGGCCGCGTCGATGTTCTACATGGGCGTCGTCGGTTTCGTGCTGCTGACCGCCGTGGCGCCTTTCGTCTGGACGCCGCCCAGCGCCGCCGACTGGGCGCTGCTGCTGCTGATCGGCACCCTGGGCTGCGCCGCGCACTGGTTCCTGATCCTGGCGCTGCAGGCGGCGCCGGCGGCGATCATCCAGCCGTTCAACTACACGCTGATCCCGTGGGCGGTGCTGGTCGGCTTCGTGCTGTTCGGCGACCTGCCGGACGGCTGGACGATCGCCGGCGCGGCGCTTGTCGCGGCGAGCGGCCTGTTCATCCTCGCGCGCGAGCGGCGACTTCAGGCCGTATCGTCAGGCTCGTAGGTCAGGAGGTCGCCGGGCTGGCAGTCGAGCGCCGCGCAGATACGCTTGAGGGTTTCAAAGCGCACGCCCTTGACCTTGCCCGAGCGCAGCAGCGACAGGTTCTGCTCGCTCATGCCGATCTCGGCCGCCAGCGCCTTGCCCCGCATCTTGCGCCGGGCCAGCGCGACGTCGAGCGTGACGACGATCGCCATCGTCAGACGATCTGCCGGTTCTCGTCGGCGATCGCCGCGGCTTCGCGCAGCACCCAGGCGATGGTCAGCAGCAGTACGCCGACGACGACGAACAGCAGGTCGTCGCTGGAGAGCGAGAGGCTGACCATGCGCTCGCCCGGCGGCGCGTCGCGCGACAGCCAGGCCGTCGTCAGCCCCTCGCCGGCGATCCGGGCGGCCGGCAGCACCAGCACGGCGATGGCGAAACGCTGCAACAGCGCTGCGGCCCGCGCATCCAATATGTCGCCGCGCCGGAAGCGGCGGAACAGCGCTGCCAGGCTGACGAGGCCCCAGACCGCGACGCCGGCGGCGATGAGAGAGAGCGCGAAGCCGCCGGCACGGTCGACGAACGAGAGGTCGGCGACGAGCGCCCGTGGCACCGGCAGCCGCGGCAGCCGCTCGATATTGAGCCAGACCAGCGCCATGATGGCGGGTGTCGCGACGGCCAGCGCCGTGCAAACGACGGCCATGACGGCGGCGACCCGGCTAATCCGCCGAACCCGGCCGGCGTCGAGGAGCGAGGAGGTCGAATCGGTCATGAATTCATGTATAACATTAATTTCTTCATAAAAAGCGCGAATATCGACTTCTGCCGCACGGCAACCTCAAAAACCGCGGAGAGCGCAGAGGAGCGCAGAGAACCGCGGAGGAAATCGTCGCGGGCGGCGACAGCCGGCCTCTCCGCGGCCCTCTGCGCTTCTCCGCGTCCTCAGCGGTCTTCTATGTCTTCCAAGTCTGCTCGGCGCCCGGGCGCCTAATGGACCGTGGCGTCCTGGGTCAGGCGGCGGCTGAGCTCACTGGCGAAGCGGCCGTCGTCGTCGCGGTCGGCGAGGAACAGCTCCACCGTGCGCTGGATCGCGCGGCGGTCGAGGGCGACGTAGCCCTGCGGCGCGGCGACCGTGGCGGCCGGCGCGAAGCCGGCCTCGTCGAGACCCTTGAGCGCGGCGCGCGCGGCGTCGATCAGGCGCGGGTCGATTTACGCCCTGAGATCGCGAATCTGGCGCAGCAGCTGGGTGCGCAGATCGTCCCCACCTTTGGTGGAGGGGCTGGCCGGGCGGGCCATTATGCGGCGGCGTCGGGACATGGCGTGGGCGGGAGACTACCTCGTCTCGCCGCAAATCAGGTTAAGAAACGACCGCAATCGACCGGGATTCGATGTAAATCCGTGTTACGTGCCGCTACTCCAGTGGCCCCGCCGCCAGGTTCGCCAGCGGGTAGTCGACCATCTCGTGCAGCATCTCGACGAGGCCCCGGGCGGCGTGCTCGACGACGGCCTGACCCCGCGCGGCGTCGGCGTCGAGCGCGTTGCCGGCGGCGCCGGCCGGGTGCAGGTCCTGGGCCTGCCAGCCGGCATTGACCGGGCCGATCAGGTTCAGGTGCTTGTACCGCTCGTCGAGCCCCGCCAGCTTGGGCGTGAAGTCCTGCGCCTTGTCGGTGCGCACCAGGTCCGGCGCCAGGTACATCATCATCGAAGTCTCGACCGAGCCGGCGTGGATGCCCCAGCGCCGCTCCTCCGCCGGGAACAGGTCCTCGGGAATGCCGAAGGCCGGCCAGTTGCAGGTGACGACGAACATGTCCAGCCGCACGCGCAGGTCGCGGGCGACGATCTGCATGACCTGGGGCTGGCCGCCATGGCTGTTGAAGAGGAGGAGCTTGCGCACGCCGGCGCGGTTGACCCCCTCGCCGATCTCGGTCCACAGCCGCCGGAGGGTCTCCGAGGAGAGCGTCAGCGTGCCGGGAAAGGCGATGTGCTCGTTCGACTTGCCGACCGACTGCATCGGCAGCACGGTCACCGGCAGGTCGTCGGGCATCAGCTCGACGGCGTGCCGGACGACGCCCTGGTTGATGCAGGCATCGACCCAGACCGGCAGGTGCGGGCCGTGCTGTTCGATCGCGCCGACCGGCAGGATCGCGACGGTGCGCTCGGGGTCGAAGCCGTCGAAGTCCTCGGTCGTCATTTCGTGCCAGTAGCGGGCCAGCTTCGCCATCCGTGCCTCTCCTCGGGTACTCTTGGCCGGATCGTGCCCGACGCGCCCGCCGCTGTCGACGGCCGAACGGCCAGACCGGAGCCTCCGATGATCCGCAAGTTTACCCCCGCGACGATGACGCCGCCGGCCGCCAACTACAGCCACGTCGCCGAGGTGCCGGCCGGCGCGCGCACGGTGTTTCTGGCGGGCCAGGTCGGCATCGCCGCCGACGGATCGATCCCGGAAGACGCGGGCGAGCAGAGCGCGCTGGCGTTCGACAACGTCGTCGCCGGGCTCGCCGCCTGCGACATGACCATGGCCGACGCGGTGCGCGTCAGCGTCTACCTGACCGACCTGGCCCACCGTGGGCCCTACATGGCCGTGCGCGACCGCTACGTCACCGACCCGCCGCCGGCCTCCACGCTGCTGATCGTCGCCGGCCTCGCCAACCCGGCGCTCAAGGTCGAGGTCGAGGTGATCGCCGCGAAGGTGGATTAAGGGCGCGCGGGACATAGTGTCGCGGTGACCGGATCGCTCTATCTGACCCCGTGACGACGTGTATATTAGGGTAACCTTATGCACGAGAATTCCGGGAGACGCAGCATGGTCCGAAGCGCAGTGGTTCTCAGCCTGGCCGGTCTCGTCCTCGCCGCCCCGGCGGGGGCGTGGTGGGACGAGCGCGGCCGCGTCGACTACGACGGCATCGTCCGCGCCGAGCTGGCGAAAGCCTCGATCGAGGACGCCGACGTGACCTCGGTGGCGATCGAGCCCTACAACGAGGAGCGCCGCGACACCCGCGTGACCACGCGCGTCGACGGCTGGGTCCGCCTCGCCTCGTGCGAGCGCGGCGCGCTGGTCGTCTCCATGGCCCCCGACGGCCGCGTCATCGACGTCTTCACCCGCGGCGGCTGCCGCGTGACGGGCGTGGCGGGGTACTAGGATCGCGGTGTCCTCGCCGGCAAATCAATAGGTCTCGCAATCGCCGTCCTTGCCGCTCCACGCCACGCGCCGCCCGTTCTGGCTGAGGCAGCCGTCGAGCCAGCGTCCGTCGAAGACCTCGCCACCGACCTCGGCAGTCCCGGCACCGTTCGGCAGGCCGTAGTCCCAGCGGCCGGTGAAGGTGTCGCCGTTCGCTCGCACGAACACGCCGTGGCCCGACAGAACGCCGTAGCGGAATTCCCCCTCATAGCGGTCGCCGTTGGCCCAGGTGCGGACGCCACGGCCATGGAACTTGTCCGTGGCGAACGCGCCCTCGTACCGCCCGCCTTCGGGCCAAATGAAGACTCCCTGGCCCTGTTTTCTGCCCGCGACGTAGTTCCCCTCGTAGCGCCGGCCATTGCCGAATACACGGACGCCGGATCCGTGCTGCTCATCGTCGGCCCAGTCGCCCTCGTAGAGGCCATTGTCATGCCAGGTGAACGTGCCTCGTCCGTGCCGAATGTCGTCGACCCATTCTCCGTCGTAGCGGTCGCCGTTTGAATACGTGAACACGCCGCGGCCATAGAACATGCCGCCGACGAAGTCGCCCTCGTAGCGGCCGCCGTCGGCCCAGACGTAGACGCCGTGACCATGGATTTCGCCGTGGGCGTAGTTTCCCTCATACCGATCGCCGCTGGGCCAGTTCCGGACCCCGTGGCCATGCGCCTTGCCATTGGCCCAGTCGCCGTCATAGCGCCCGCCGTCCAGCCAGGTGTAGACGCCGTGACCATCAAACTTGCCGCCGACGAAGTCGCCCTCGTAGCGGCCGCCATCTGCATAGATGTAGAGCCCACGGCCATGGGTCGTGTTGTTCTGCCAGTTTCCCTCGTACTGATTGCCATTGGCCCAGGTGCGAACGCCGCGGCCATGGGCCTTGCCGTCCACCCAGGCGCCTTCGTGTCGCGTGCCGTTGACCCAGGTGAAGGTGCCCTGGCCGTGGTACCGGCTCTCGGCCCATTCGCCTTCGTAGCGGCCACCGTCGGCCATGGTGTAGACGCCATTGCCGCTCTGGTCCCCGTCGACGTAGTCGCCCTCATAGCGGTCGCCGTTGGCGAAGACCCGGACGCCGTGGCCATGCGCGTCGTTGTCCTTGAAGCCGCCCGCGTAGCTGCCGCCATCGGCAAAGGTCAGAACGCCTTCGCCGTTCTGCCTGTCGTTGGCCCAGTCGCCTTCGTAGCGGTCGCCGTTGGCGTAGGTGCCGACGCCGCGACCATGGAACTTGCCTCCGACGAAGTTCCCTTCGTAGCGTTCGCCACCGGCCCGAACGATGACGCCGAACCCGTGCGCCTTGCCGTTGACGAAGTCGCCTTCGTAGCGATCGCCGCGGGGCGATTCGAGGGTGCCATGACCCTCCATTTGACCGTCGACCCAATCGCCTTCGTAGCGAATGCCGGCCGCCGACATGTAGGTCCCGTGGCCGTGGCGAATTCCGTCGACGAGGTCGCCTTCGTAACGGTCTCCGTTGGGTAGCGTGAGCGCACCGTGCCCATGCACCCTGCCGTCGACGAAGTCCCCCTCGTAGCGGACTTTTTCGTCAACGAGCACGCCACGACCGTGCATCTTCCCGCGCGCCATGGTTCCGGTGTAGGTCTCCGTCTTCGGGTTGGACGCTGGGCCGAAGCGCCAGACGAGTTCGCCGTCACCCGACGCCAAACCGTGGACGCAGTCGCCGGACCAGGTGGCGGAAAGGCCGGGCGGCGGATTTCGGGCCCATACCAGACAGGCCTGATTCTCGACGGCTTGCCAACGGCCGGGTTCGGCATTCTTGCGTGGGGCCGGCGGCTCGGTTTGAACTTCGGTGACGCCGGGCGGAACGCCATCCTCCGCCCAGGCCACGGCACTCACCGTGGCGACAACCAAAACGGGTAGAGCGCGGCGTACTGTGGACATTTCGGGCGCATTGAACCGCATTCCTCGTCGCAGGCGCAACATACCGGCGACGAGGGCGGCAGAGGGCCGCAGCACGCAGGAACGGCGACGGCGCGGTCGGCCGTTACCCCACATACAGCTCCGGCCGGTCCATCGTGCGCACCTCTTGCGGTGCCCCGGCGTCGACCGAGCGCACGCAGGCGTCGGCGATGGCGAGGGACATGTAGCCATCCCAGGCGCTGGGGCCGGTCGGCGCGCCGGCGCGCAGCGCGGCGACCCAGTCCCCAACCTCGACCACATAGGCGTCGGCGAAGCGCACCAGCCAGTCGGGGGCCACGGCGTGCGCCAGGTTGCCGGCCTTGCGCAGGGCGGGCGACGACAAACCGGCGGTGCGCGCGACGCCCTCCTCGCCGGCGATCTCCACCGTCACCTCGTAGCCGTAGCCGGAGTCGGAGTTGACCTCGACCGTGCCGACGGCGCCGTCGGCGAAGGCCAGGTGGACGAGGAGCAGCCGGCAGGTCTCGGGCCGCTCGGCGACGGAGCGCACGTGGCTGGCGTAAACCGTCGCGATCTCCTGGCCCATCAGCCAGCGCGCGGAGTGGAAGTCGTGCACGGCGGAGTTGGTGATCGCGTCCGTCACCGTGCGCGGTTCGGCGAAGCGCGTGTTGCAATGGCCGCTCTGGAACCGCAGCGGCCGGCCGATCTCGCCGCGCCCGATCAGGTCCTTGAGATCGACATGAGCCGGGTCGTAGACGCGCATGAAGCCGACCTGGACGAGGCGCCGGCCCGCCGCGGCCTCGGCCTGAACGACACGCGCGGCGTCGGCCAGGCTGGTCGCCAGCGGCTTCTCGCACAGCACCGGTTTGCCCGCCTCGACGCAGCCGATGGCGAGGTCCGCGTGGGTCGGGTCGGGCGAGGCGATCACTACCGCGTCGACGTCGGCCGCCACGATCAGGGCGTCGGCGTCGGTGTAGGTCACGGCACCGCCGCAGTCGGCCGCCACCGCGCCCGCGCGCGCCGCGTCCAGATCCATGATCGCCGCGACGCGGGCCCCGGCCGTCTGCGCCAGGTTGCGCGCGTGGCGCCCGCCCATGCCGCCGGTGCCGATCACGCCGACGCCGAGTGTCTCCGCCATGCCGCCCTCCCCCGCCTTGGTTTTGGCGCACGCTAGCACAGGGTGCGCGGGGAGCGCGCCGGCGCGCCCTTGACCGGCTCGCCCGGCGCCGGCATCGTGCGGTCGCCCGTGCCCAGCCGCATGAGGACCGTGGATGACTGCCGTCGCCACCGCCGACCGGGCTGGCGGAGAGCGCGCGGCACGGTAGACCTCTCGCCCCGGCCGCCGCCCGGGCAGTCACCGTCCGACAGCGTCTCGATCCAGCTCCCGCGTCCGCCCACGGCCCCGCCGTGTGCGCCGCGCGTCCAAAAACCGTGCGCCGACCGGCGCCGCCGCTGGCTTGAGACCCATGACGCCTGACGCTCCCGACTTGGCCGACTTCGGCTGGACGCCTTACTGGCAGGCCCAACTGGATCCCGAAGACCTGGCGATCCTGCAGCCGGTCCGGGTCATGGCCGTGCATCGCGGCGGCCTCGCCGTGGCAGGGCCCGGCATCGACCGCCGCATCCCGTCGTTCAGCGACGCCCCCGACGACGCCGAAGCCAGCGCCACGGTGGGCGACTGGCTGCCGCTGGACCGCGCCACGGGCCGGGCGGTGCGCCGGCTGGCGCGCAACAGCCTGTTCAAGCGCCGCGCCCCGGGCACGTCGCGCGACGTGCAGTTGATCGCCGCCAACGTGGACACACTGTTCGTCGTGTCGTCCTGCAACCAGGACTTCAACGTGGCGCGCCTGGAGCGCTACCTGGCGCTGGCGCGCGACGCGGGGGCGACGCCGGTGGTCGTGCTGACCAAGGCCGACCTCAGCGACGCGCCCGGCGACTACGCGGCGCGCGCCGGCCGGCTGTTGCCCGGCCTGCTGGTGGAGGCCGTGGACGCGCGCGATGCGGCGAGCGTGGCGTGCCTCGCGGCCTGGTGCGGGCCGGGCCAGACGGTGGCGCTGCTCGGCTCGTCGGGCGTCGGCAAGTCGACCCTGGTGAACACCCTCATCGGCGCCGACCTTCAGGCGACGCGGGCTATCCGGGCCGACGACGACAAGGGCCTGCACACCACGTCCGCCCGGTCGCTGCATCGGCTGCCGGCGGGTGGCTGGCTGCTCGACACGCCGGGCATGCGTGAATTGCAGCTCACCGGCGTGCGAGCCGGTCTCGACGACGTGTACGCCGACGTCGCGGCGCTGGCCGGGCAGTGCCGGTTCGCCGATTGCCGCCACGGGACGGAGCCCGGGTGCGCCGCGCAGGCGGCGATCGCCGGCGGCATCTCGATCCCGCCCGCCTGGCGCGCCAGCGCAAGCTCGTGGCCGAGGACGCCCGCAATACCGAGAGCCTAGCCGAGCGCCGCGCCCGCGGCCGTGCCTTCGCCCGGATGGCCCGCGTCGTCATACGCGACAAACAACGGCGTGAGGACGGTTGAGGCGTCCCCGACGGTGGCGGCGCGCTACGGCACCTCAGCGGCGCCGCCGGCTCACTGGCGCGCCGCGTCGGCGCCGGTGGCGGGGTTCGCCTGCCGGTCGGCGCGGAAACGGTCGACCAGCGTGTCCACGACGTCCTTGACGTGGTCGTCCTCCGACGTGTTGCGGCCGACGCCCGGCGGCCAGACCTTGGCGCGCATGTGGGTGCTGAAGGCGCTGCGGGCGTACAGGCTGGTGCGCAGCGAGCCCAGCTGGTCGAGGGCGGCGCGCAGGTCCGGCCGGTCTTCGGAAATGTCGGCACTGGTGATGTTCGTGATGAAGCTCATCTCGATGCGGTAGGTGCAATAGGCGTCGTCCGGGCCCCAGATCTTGGCGTCTACGCTGAGCACCAGTTCGGCATCGGTTTCGGGCGTCTCGACGACACCCTCCCGCGCCATCTGCCCGGCCAGATATCGCTCGAAGGTCGCGGCGTAGGGCAGGTCGCACGCCCGCGCGGTGTCCGAGATGTTCACGACGATCTTGTCGTAGCCGAACAGCACCGGCGCCACGTTCCCCGCCTGCGCCCACGCGGCGGTTGGCAGCGCGACCGCGGCGAGGAGCGCGACCGCTATGGCGATACCTGTGAGGCAACTAGGGTCACGATGCATGTCGGCAATGGTAGCGCGCTGTGCTGCAAGTAAAAGCCTGATGGCTTGAGGAGATGCCCTGGCCTGCGGTATTCGGCAGCGTACCGCATAGGTACTCGCAGGACGTCCTCGGACGCGCTTCCCAGATTGTCGGCGCGGCTTCCGTGCGCACCCAAAGGCGGCCTACGGCCGGGTTCGGCGCGGCCCGGCTACTAATGCACCGTCTCCTCAGCCATATTCAGGAGCAGGTCGCCGGTTTCGCTGATGTGAACGAATAGTCGCAGGCGTTCGGCGACGAGGCGGTCGCGCTGCTCCGCAAGTGCTCGCAGACGGATGTGTAGGCTCGGCGTTGCGACGCCAGTCGCGGCGGCGGGTGTTGCCATAAATGCGGACGCCGACTCGAGCATCTTCCAGGTCACGGCGCAGATCCGCCGTTCGAGCGGCACGAGCTTGCGATAGCTGTCCGCAACTTCGAGGAAGAGCGGCAGCACCCGTCGCTGCTCTTCATTCTCCGGCGGCCCCTCGCGGAGTATCCGATGGAACTCTTCGGCACGTTCTGAGGCCTCCTCCAGTGGCTCCGTACAACGCGCTCCCAACCCGCGGGCAACGTGGACAGTCGCCATGGCGCGCAGAGGTTTCCGATCGAGAACGAGTTCGCCGGCGTCGAGCAGCATCTTCTCGGTGCGCGACGAATTAACGCGTGAGAGCTCCAACCCTCGATCCGCAAGGATGCCGATGTTGGGCAGGATCATCGCTTCAAGGACCTGAGCTTCGGCTTCAAGCAACGCCGCATTGAGCTTGCGCCACCGGGCCAACGCATTGGCCTGATACGGCGTCGAACCGAATTGGCCGGAGTCCAGAAGTGATTCGTAATTTTCGATAGCTTGCTCCAAGAGGCTGGGAATGCGACGCAGGGCCTCAACGCCCGCGCGGGCGACGTCAGTCGCCGTCTCTCTCTCTCTCTCTTGAAGTCAAACTCGACGTCAGCGAGCTCGTCGAGCGGCGCGGCAAGCTCGACGAGACTCCGACGCCCGTGGACAAGGCGGTTGCGCACCTGCGAGTCAACGGCGCTCTGCGTTAGTTCGTCCCAGGCGAGCTTGTCGAGCCGTGCCGAAGCTTCGACAAGCAGCAGCTTCAGCCTCATCTCGCTGACGAAGATCGGGTCCATAACCAGGACGACGTCCTGCATCGCGAGTATCTCCATCAGGTCGAGTGCCGCCTTGCGTCCGTCCTGCCAGAGGGCGATGAGGGCCTCCGTCGCCTCCAGGGCCTCTGCCAGTTGTCGACGTCGATCGTTAGCGAGCTGTGCGAGGCTTTCCTCCTGGCGCCAGAGTGGTGACGATTCCGGCGTGGCCCCGGTGGCTTCGTTGTCGGCCTCGTCGATCGCTCCGGCAACGAAGGTGCAGATGAGACGCTCGGCGTCGATCGCGCGCCGGATGGTCGCCTCCATATGCTCTGCGGCGTCGATGACCGCCGCGCCGTGTTCGGTTTCCGAGGTTACGTTCTCGAATCCGGCGAACGTCGCCGCAATTGCGGCAGCCGCGGTGTCGAGCGCGGCCGTGCAGCCACTGACGCCTTGACGGGCGTCCGCAAGCCCGTTCACGACGGTTCCCGGCTTGCCAAGGGTCACTCCAGCATGAGCCTTGGCAAGCGCCAACCGTGCTGCCGTTGAAGCGATCATCGAGGCTGTCAGATGTCGGACCCCGCTCTTCGGGCCGCCCGCAACGTCCGAGGCCTTCAGCATTGCGAGTTCGGTCTCAAGCGGTGCGCCGCGCAGCGCGTTCATCGCGGCCGCGGCGCCCGCCGGCAGTGGGGCGTCGCCAGAAATAACGGCGGCGATGTTCGTGGCCAGCGTATCGATGCTCGACCGCAAGTCGGCCTGGCCGCTGCGCAGCAGTCGGCGCAGCTCCAGCACGACCTCCGCCGCGTCGACGGTTTCGACGACGGGTGTGTCCGGGTCGAGGCTGGCGATCTGCTCGTCGACATCCTCCCAGATCTCTCGCAAGTCCCAGAGGGCGTTCTGCAAATCAGGCTCGATATCGCCCAGCGTTAGTTCGCCTGTGAGATGGCGATCGATGAGCAGCCCGGCTTCTGCGAGCCGGCGTCGTATGAGCCCTTGCGCGGCTGTTATCTCTCCGAGCGTGTTGGCGTAGGCCTGAACCGCCACGGCGTCGGCCGGCGGCAACGCCGCCGCCCGGGCCGCACGCTCGCCTGTGCCGGCCGTGAGTGCGACAGCCGCCAACACAAATGCGGCCAGCCAGCGGTCGAGGACGGTACGCGGTCGCATCCCCCTCGTTTCGCCAAGCATTGCCGACATCGAAGTCCCTCCCCGAAGCGCCGGCTCCGCGACAACCAGGGGCCGCACGGCGCTGCCTTCGGCGATTCATGATTGCCGTCGTGCGGCATAAAGAACATAATAGCAACTATCGGCGCGTTGTCGACTCTACCGATGGCCGGCACCGTCCCCGACACAAGCGCCGGAACGGGTTCCCTGTATTGGCGTCGATCCGTGAGGGAACTGGTGAGCGCGGCAGGACTCGAACCTGCGACCCGCTGATTAAAAGTCAGCTGCTCTACCACCTGAGCTACGCGCCCAGCGCATCGCGGCGACTCCGCCGCGCCGGTGCGCGGCACCATATGGGAGCGCGTCGCGGCGGGTCAATGCCACCGCCGCGCGGGCGCCGGGTGCGCGTGGCGGGGCGCTCGCGGCGCCGCCGCCCGGGGGCTTGCCAACGGATGCCGTGTATATACCGCATTTCGTGACTACTATTAGCAAATGTGTTGTTGGCGCCCCAACGATTGCGTTGCATCTTCAGGCGTGGCGATTTCACCGCCACGCACCCTGGATCACGCCTGGAGAGTCTCTTGCCCCTCAACGACAAGCGCGGCGTTGCCGTCACCACCGACAACCGCGCGGCGCTGGAGCGCTACGAGACCGCGGTCGAGCTGCTGCTGGGCTATTTCGTCGACCCGTTGGCCGAGATCGACGCGGCGCTCGCCGAAGACCCGGGGTTCGCCATGGGGCACTGCTTCCGCGGCGGGCTGATGGCGGTCGCCGCCGAGCGCGCGTCGGAGCCCGAGTTGCGCCGCAGCCTCGCGGCGGCCGAGCGCCTGGCCGGCGGCGCGAACGACCGCGAGCGCGGCCACATCGCGGCGCTGCGCGCCTGGGCCGACGGCGACCTGGCCGGGGCCGCACGGCACTGGAACGCCGTCCTGACCGGGCACCCGCGCGACGTCTTCGCGCTGCAGATGGCCCACATGTCCGACTTCTACCTGGGCCAGTCGCGGCTGCTGCGCGACCGCGTCGCGGCCGTGCTGCCGGCCTGGGACGAGGCCGTGCCCGGCTTCAGCTTCGTGCTGGGCATGCACGCCTTCGGCCTCGAGGAGATGGGGGAGTACGGCCGCGCCGAGGCGACCGGCCGCCGCGCCATCGAGCTCGAGCCGCGCGACCCCTGGGCGGCGCACGCGGTCGCCCACGTCATGGAGATGCAGGGGCGCCTGGAGGATGGCGTCGACTGGCTGACCGGCCGCGCCGAGAGTTGGAGCCGCGCCTGCATGTTCGCCTATCACAACTGGTGGCACGTGGCGCTGTATCATCTTGAGCTCGGCGACGCCGGGCGCGTCCTGGAGCTTTACGACACGCGCATCCGGCCGCGACCGTCGCGCGCCGCGCTGGAGACCATCGACGCCACGTCGCTCTTGTGGCGCCTCACCCTGCGCGGCATCGACGTCGGCAACCGCTGGCGCGAGCTTGCCGACACCTGGGAGGCGCTCGACGAGGACGCCTACTACGCCTTCAACGACATCCACGCGACGATGGCCTTCGTCGCCGACGACCGCCCGGCCGCCGTGACGCGGACCATCGTGGCGCTGGAGCGCCGCGCCGCCGAGCAGGGCGCGAACGCCGAAATCTCCCGCGACGTCGGCCTGCCCGTGGCGCGGGCGCTCGAGGCCTTCGGCGCCGGCGACTACGCGACCGCGGTGGAGCTGCTGCGGCCCGCGCGGCACATCGCCTACCGTTGCGGCGGCAGCCACGCCCAGCGCGACATCCTGGGCCTGACGGCGATCGAGGCGGCGTTGCGCGGCGGCCACGGGCGCGCCGCCCGCACGCTGGCCGCCGAGCGCACCGAACTGAAGCCGCGCAGCCCAGCCAACCGGCTGCTCAGCGCGCGCGCGGGCGCTGTCGCCGCGTAGTTGTGACGGGCGTCACTTCGCCAACGCTCGGCTCCTTCTACCTACGCCGCCGCCGTCAATCCCGGCTACACTCCAGCCCACAACCCGGCGTGGAAGGACCGGTGCCATGGCCCTGACCGACGCGCGCGGCGTCGCGCACACCACCGACAACCGACCCGCGTTCGAGCGCTTCGAGCGCGCCGTGGCGCTGTTGCTCGGCTACTACCTCGACCCGCTGAGGAGATCGACGCGGCGATCGCCGAGGACCCGGATTTCGTCATGGCGCACTGCTTCCGCGCCGGCATGATGGCGGTGGCGACCGAACGCGCCGCCGAAGCGGAGCTGAAAGCCAGTCTCGCCAGGGCCGAGGCGCTGGCCGACCGCGCCGACGAACGCGAGCGCGGCCACATCGCCGCCCTGCACGCCTGGGCCGACGGCGACTTCGCCGGCGCCAACGCGCGCTGGGGGGCGGTATTGATCGACCACCCGCACGACATCGTGGCACTGCAGCTGGCGCATCTGGGCGACTTCTACCTGGGCCAGTCGAGCCTGCTGCGCGACCGCGTCGCCCGCCTGCTGCCGGACTGGAGCGAGGACATCCCCGGCTTCGGCTACGTGCTGGGCATGCACGCCTTCGGGCTCGAGGAGATGGGCGACTACGGACGCGCCGAAGCGAGCGGCCGGCGGGCGCTGGAGCTCAACCCGCACGACCCCTGGGCGGTGCACGCCGTCGCCCACGTCATGGAGATGCATGGGCGGCTCGACGACGGCGTCACCTGGATGACGTCGCGCGCCGACGACTGGGCGCCCGAAAACATGTTCGCCTATCACAACTGGTGGCACCTGGCGCTCTATCACCTGGACCTGGGCCAGACCGAGCGCGCGCTGGAACTCTACGACACACGGATCCACCCCGGCACGACCGACGTGGCCCTGGAACTCCTCGACGCCTCGTCGCTGTTGTGGCGCCTGGCGCTGCGCGACGTCGACGTCGGCGCGCGCTGGGGCGATCTCGCCGACACCTGGGAGCGGCTCGACGAGCGCGCCTACTACGCCTTCAACGACGTGCACGCGATGATGAGCTTCGTCGGCGCCGGGCGGAGCGGCGCCGCGGCCAAGGCGATCGACAGCCTGGAGCGCGCGGCGGCCGAAGGCGGCACCAACGCGATGATGGCGCGCGACGTCGGCCTGCCGGTGGCCCGGGCGCTGCAGGCCTTCGGCGCGGGCGACTATGCGACGACGGTGTCGCTCTTGATGCCGGTGCGCCAGATCGCCCACCGGTTCGGCGGCAGCCACGCCCAGCGCGACATCCTCAGCCTGACGCTGATCGAGGCGGCGCTGCGCGACGGCCAGGGCCGCCTCGCCCGGGCGCTGGTGGCGGAGCGCACGGACCTGAAGCCCACCGTGCCGTTCAACTGGTCATTGGCCGCGCGCGCCTGGGACCTGGCCGGCGACAAGGCGGGGGCCGAGGAGGCCCGGCGGCGGCTGGCGGCGGTGGCGCCCTAGGGTCGGGACTCAATTGAGCCACCAGACGAGGGAGGCGGCGATGAAGACGGCTGAGAGGAAGGTGTCGGCGCGCTTGTCGTAGCGGGTGGCGATGCGGCGGAAGTCCTTG
>Ga0209678_1000216_pt1 | contig 22996 bp, 24 predicted proteins | sample WorMetilvaeELBA1_FD_187404 | JGI IMG/M metagenome (GOLD analysis project Ga0209678, IMG submission 187404) | Marine gutless worms symbiont microbial communities from Max Planck institute for Marine Microbiology, Germany - Olavius ilvae ELBA.1... ...
AAGATAACTACCGTTTACGAGTTTTTAATGCAAGTAAAAAATGCATTAAACTGGAAAATCTTCGTTTTCCTTTTATGCGATATTAATCAGCAATATCAAAGAGTTCTGGATACCCGTTCGAACACTAATTAGCGGCCGGGCTAACTGGAAAAACGGCCACTTTTCGTTCAGGCACTATTTAGATTAAAAATACCTTCGAGGTTTCATATGGTCGATATTTTACTTCAAATTTGGGGGGGCCTATTTTATCTCCTCAATAAAGTATTTTTTTCGCGCGCCGAAAGAAGCAAAACTATCAAGCACAGAAAAATATGGCGCATAAGATCCTGGATAGTTTATTTGACAGGATTGCCGGCTTGGGTGGTTGTTTTGATCTCAGAATACAATTGGATTGCCGCCGGAGTGGAGTCAGGCGGGGCACCAGCCATGGTCGCCGGGCTAGTAGCTGCCTGGAGGGGCCGTGGATCAGAGGCGAAATGGTTGGACATGATCGCAAAATTATCTGTCTTCGGTGGATTCGCATTAAGCGTGTATGAATTTGGTGGAGTCAAAACGTTTAATCAATTGCTGGAATTAGGAATCGCTGCTGGATTTTTAATGGGGACCTACATGATGGCAAAGGATAATGCCCAAGGGTATCTTTGGCTGATTTTAGGAAATTTGAGCTGTGCATCACTTATGGGCCTTGAAAACTTTTATATTCTTATGGTGCAACAACTGGTTTCTCTTGCTTTTGTAACTGATGCGTTATTCGTTCGAATAAGAAAATCAAAAATAGAATCGATACGCGCGGAACTGAAAAATTGAAAACAATGCTCGGCAATGCCTGGTTGTAAGGCATTGGAAAGGAGTTAGATCTCAAATATAATTTGCCTGTTATGTGCCGAGCACCCTCCATCATTACTAGTTCTTTATTCTCGTGGAATGCCGGTAAAGAATCTTTCGGTCAGATAACTCCTACCTCTGCACTTCGATTTGAAGACCCATCAGGTCGATATTATCCAAGAGAAATATTATAAAAACTTTTTCCGTAAGGGTGGGTATTTTATCCTGCAATTGGGTCAGTGATATTTGGTTTCTAATCTCTGCTTTTGAAGTTTTTATGCCAATAATCTTACCCTGCTGAATTTCTCTACGTACTATATGAGATGCAACGATACCCATCCCGAGATGCTGCTGAATTGCGGAAATTATCGCCTGGTGGCTGTCAACGGTTAGTACAGATTGAAGATGTAAATTTAATTTTACTTATTATTCTGCCTGACGTATAAATTCAACAGGTTTTACAATTTCTTCAAGAACAGGAGACAACACTATGCCTGCTTATGTCGTATCTATGATGTCGATTCACGACCCAAAGACCTATAAAAAATACACTGATCGGACCCCACCCATTGTGAAACGCTATGGCGGCAGGTTTTTAACCCGTGGCGACGATGTGACGACTTTGGAAGGTGAGCCTTACCGAAATCGAATGGTTATTCTTGAGTTTCCATCCAAACAGTCGGTGTTGGATTGGATGGCGGATCCGGAGTATCAGGACGCAATGACCTTCCGTCATGCCTCTTCCGAGGCAAGGATTCTACTGCAAGAGGGAGGTGCCGACAGTTACGATCCTGATCCAAAGCTCTGATAGTTATGATTTCTGAATTACATCAATCTTGTAAAGGTGGAAAAAATGACTGATATTTTCTCGAATCCAGGTTGTCGATCGCAACTCAGTCTCAGCTGTTGATCCCAACCTCATACATACACAGCAAGTTGACGTGTTTGCCCCCTGCGCACTCGGCGCAGTGTTGAATGATACTACCATCCCGGAACTGAAAGCACGCGCCGTGTGTGGTTTGGCCAACAATCAACTCGAGCGACCCGATCATGGAAAACAACTGTTCGACCGCAATATTGTTTATGTACCGGACTTCGTCGTAAACGCGGGTGGCATGATGGGGGCATCGACGGTTATCTTCTCCAAGCCCGATCGAGAAAAAGCACTGGCTAACATCAAAAAAATTTTCTCCACGGTTATCAAGATCCTGGAACGATCTCGTGATGAGGGCAAGTCATCAGCAGCTATTGCCGAAGAAATGGCAATGACCATGATATGCAACGGTAGATAAAGACCTTATTTTAGGCAGCTAAGGCGCCGGCATTGTCAAGGGGGTTGGCTCCGGGGTCTCAAACTTTTCTATAGGGGATCGACTACCGCTCCGAAGATGTTGTTGCGCGGGTCATGTACTTTACGGTTGGCCAAGGAGTGTCCGCTGTACTCGATAGTGTCGGAAAAGACACTATTTTTTGCACTATTCGGATAGACAACATAAATCGATGTAATACGTTTATGATTACCGGTAAAGGAACAATGCCATATGGGCTATGTCAACTTCGAAACAAACGAAGGAGGAGAACCATGAATATAGTGAAAAAAGGATTTATCGCGGCGTCAATCATCTTCGTGGCCCTGCTGCTTTATTTTTGGGGACACACAGACGGATATGAAGGCCGAGTGCTTAAACTCATAGGCGATGCGGTTGCGGCTCAGAGCGCGCCCAAAATATCACCGGTGAAAGCCCGCCATCGCGATTTTTATGCGCCCAACAGCGAAGATCTCGGACCGGATGAAATGCGCTTGATTGCCTGCGGAACCGGCATGCCCACCGCACGCCCGAAACAGGCCGCGTCGTGCTGGCTGCTCGAATTGGGCAACGGAGACAAGTTTCTCTTCGATGTGGGGACCGGATCGAATGAGCGCATCGCGGCCTTTCAGATTCCCTACAATTTCCTCGACAAGGTTTTTCTGAGTCACCTGCATACCGACCATTTCGGTGATCTGGATGCCCTGTTTATCAGTGGCGCGCTGGCCGGCCGTCAGAAACCGCTGCGCGTCTGGGGGCCGAGCGGCAACACGCCGGAAAGAGGCACGAAGTACGCGCTGGATCATTTGTTCAAAGCGCTGACATGGGACCTGGACGGCCGCAAGGGACTCACCGATCCCCGGGGGTACCATCTCGAGGTCACCGAGTTTGACTACAAGGGCCTGAATCAAATCGTCTATCAGGACAACGGCGTGACAATCCGTTCCTTCCCGGCCATACATTCTCTGGACGGCCCGGTGAGCTTCAGTGTTGAGTGGAACGGCCTCAAGTTCGTTTTCGGCGGCGACACCTATCCCAACAAATGGTATGACGTGCATGCCAAAGATGCCGACCTGGCGATTCACGAGTGCTTCATCGCCGTTCCGGACATGATTGCCAAGTTCAAGTTCACCCCGCAAAGCGCCCTGGCGGTGGGCACCCAGATCCACACGGCACCTGAGGCGTTTGGTAAAGTAATGTCGCGCATCAAGCCGAGGATGGCCGTAGCCTATCATTTCTTTAAAGATTTCGACACCACCGGATCCATCTATGAGCGCATCCGGACAACCTACGATGGTCCGTTGAGCCTTGCGGAGGACTATATGGTGTGGAATATCACCAAAGATGATATTCGCGTACGGTTGGCCAAAGTAGATGAAGACGTCTGGCCCCCTCCGGCGACCGAGACGCCACAAAAACCCGATGCAAGCCAAAGGATTCCTTATTCGGACATGATCTCAGGCGGCAGGCTCGATGTGAAGGATGTGATTCAGCCCATTTATGACGAGATAAACAAGCAGTACAAGCTAAACGAAAAACAGGATTGATTCCTGGCGAAAATTCTCATTGATAAGTGTGATTAGCAGGACAAAACTTCGAAGACATTTAAAGAAATAAAAAAAGGCAGGGCCGGTGTCGGCGCCTGCCTTATTTTTTAGAATTTCAGGTTTAACTTTTTTTGATTTTCCGTCGGCAGAATTTAGGCGCGACCTATTTCAAAGAGAATCATGGCGCCAGTCCCATTTTCTGTTGATCTTCATTGCCGATTTCGGATGAAGTGCCGCAGAAACATTGAAATCGTGTTCTCTAATGTGGTATTTTCCATGAATTGGTGCTAAGGAGCACTGATTATGAAATCAAATGGGAGATCCTGGCGACCGATGATTGGCGCGGCACCTGCAGGCAGTGATTGACTACGATAAGGAATGCATTTCGGTGGCATCGGGAGGAACCCAAATGAGGCTGGCTTATGGCTGACAAGGCGCCGATTATCGTCATTGACCGTGAGACGGGTGAACCGTTTGAAGAAACGATCCTGGGTGAAAAATGGATACGCTGGGCGTATCAGGACTCAAAATCGAGATTCCTGGAACGCATCCTTTTTCGTTCACCATTCATCAGCAAACTGACGGGTAAGTGGTACGATTCCGCTTTCTCCAGGGGTAAAATTGACGCAGTGATCGAGGAGCTGTCCATAGATGTCGATGAATTCGCCCAGCCCAAGGAGAGCTATAGATCATTCAACGAGTTCTTTTCCCGCAAGCTGAAACCCGAAGCCCGCCCTTTCAGCCTGGACCCCGAATTGCTTGTATCTCCTGCCGATGGTCGTGTTCTGGTGTTTCCCGCCCTCGATCAGGATACATTTGCGCCGGTGAAGGGCCATCCTGCCGACCTCCGCAGGATGCTTCCGGGCCATGCAGATCGCTTTAGCAACGGAGCGCTGGCCATCTTGCGTCTGTGTCCGGCTGATTACCATCGCTACCATTTTCCCTGTGCAGGCGACATTACCGAATACCGGAGTATTGCCGGTGCGTTGCATTCGGTGAATCCCATCGCACTGGGAAGCGGCCCGGATGTATTCGGCGACAACAAGCGATGCTACACACTCATCGACACCGAGCATGCCGGAACCCTGTGTTTTATGGAGGTCGGTGCGTTTGGAGTCGGCGGCATCGTGAACACGCGTTGTTCGGGACATGTCGAAAAGATGGATGAAAAAGGCTATTTCAAGTTCGGTGGCTCCAGCGTCGTTCTGATATTCGAGCCCGGCCGAATCCGCTTTTGCGAAGATCTGGTGGCAAACAGTGCTGCCGGCAGGGAAACGCTCGTCCAAGTGGGCCAACCTCTGGCAACTGCAATTGTGCCAGGGTCCTGAGCCGGTCAACGTCATGCCGTAACAGATCAATATCATTAAGAAAGAAACGCCATCAGCCGTTTGAATGCCTTCTGGTATGGCATATGGTACTCCACCCCTCGCTTTAACATCTTCCAACGCACGCTCCCAACTCTCGCGGATGCCGATATCGAATCCTTATGAGCAATTTTATAAAATTTAAATATTTACAATTTTTTACTTGACATTGGTAATTGTCTTTGGTAATTACCTTTGGCAAATACTGTTATTAGTTTTAAATACCCCCCTCCCTCAAATCTAAGGAATGATGAAACAATGCTTACAGGTGCCAGCGTAACCCGAAAGTCAATTCCAGGCAAAATTCTGCAGCAATTAAAGCAGGACAGGCTTTGGTTGCATGCCCACCCGGAAATCGCCTATCAAGAATTCGATACTGCTAAATACATATGCGCTCGTCTGAAAGAACTTGAAATTCCATTTGTCGATGGAATTGCAGGGACCGGCATTGTTGCAGAAATAAGAGGTAAAGGCGAATCAGAACGAGCAATCGGCTTGCGTGCGGATATGGACGCCCTTCCGATGAAAGAGGAAAATGATTTTGCTCATTGCTCGGTAGTGGATAATGCAATGCATGGTTGTGGTCATGATGGTCATATGGCCATCTTGCTTGGCGTTGCAGAGGTGCTCACCAACGCAAGAGATTTCGATGGTGTCGTTTATCTTATTTTTCAACCTGCTGAAGAAGGCCATGCCGGTGCCCGACGCATGATTGAGGAAGGATTATTTGAACGCTTCCCCATGGAGAAAATTTTTGCCTTGCACAATTGGCCTGACCTGGCCGCGGGCGTTATTGGGAGCCTGAAGGGACCGATTATGGCATCGTCCCATTATTTGTCGATCAAAATTAAAGGACGGGGCGGTCATGGCGCAATGCCTCATCAAGCAACACCCCAGATGACGATTGCCGCCCATATCCAATTGGGGCTCAATTCCTACATTGCCCAACAGACCAACGCCCAAAGGGCCGCGGTTGTATCACTTACGCGCATTACAGCAGGTTCTGCCGTTGCGGTATTGCCGGAAACCGTGCTGATGGAAGGTGCTTGCCGACTGTTGGATGCGGAGACAATCAAGGCCTTCTACCGCGACGTACCTTCTCTTATTCGGGGTATCGCCGGCGCCTTTGGTGCGACGGCGGAAGTCGAACTGCACGAAGTCTATCCAACCACAGAAAATGATGTGACATCGACGGAGATCGTCAGGCAAGCTGCTGCTAAACTCGGGTTAGCCCAGCTTGATGAAAGTGCCGGTCTGAGTCCCAGCATGGCAAGTGAGGATTTTTCTTTTATGCTGCAAAAGCGCCCAGGCTGCTATTTCTGGCTGGGTCAAGGTAGTGGGGAAAATGGTAGATCGCTGCATCAGCCGACGTATGATTTCAACGATGATACCATCGAATCCGGCGTAGTACTATTTTCTGAAATCGTTAGAACTGTTCTGTCATAAAGATTTTTTTAGGACAAGCGGCAGCCGTCAAATCGGCCTTAGGCCAACTTAAATCTAAAATGGGAGGAATTAATGATGAGAAGAAATTATGTAAATTACCAGGCTGTTTTTGTTATTTTGGCGATGGTTTTTTTTCAGGCGACCCCAATCTTGGCCAAGACGCTGCGGATGTCGTCCTGGTTCCCGGCTGCAAATCCACTAATGACAGAGGCATTTGTTCCCTGGGCCGAGGAGGTCAAAAAAGTCACCCAAGGCAGAGTCAAGGTGCGCATCATGAAAAAAACGGTGGGATCCGTGCCTGCGCAGTTTGACGTAGCGAAGAAAGGGCAAGTTGATATTGCGTTCGGTAATCAGTCCTATTCACCGGGTCGTTTCAATCAATATGCGTTCGTTGAATTGCCGGGCAATGGTGATTCGGCCGAGGTGACGTCGGTTGCCTACTGGCGTATTTACAACCGGTTTTTTGCGGAAAATAGTGAACTTGGCGATGTCAAATTGCTGAGTCTCTTTACCCACGGTCCAGGGCAATTATTTACCAATAAGCACCAGGTTAAATCAATGGACGGTAATAAAGGCATCAAGGTGCGTGGGGGCGGAGTCGCCGCAACGCGGGTTGTTGAGGCGCTTGGTATGACCTCGATTCAGGCACCTTTTTCAAAAGCCGCGGAGATGATTTCCAATGGCGTGGTTGATGGGGCCATGTTTGACCGGAGTATCGTACCGGCGGTTGGTTTTACGAGGTATTTTAATAATCGCTTTACGATTAAAGGCGGCCTCTATAATGTCAGCTATTTTGTAGTGATGAATAGAAAGAGTTGGGATTCCCTCAGCGCCGAGGATCAGGCTGCCATCGACGCTATCAGTGGTGAGGCATTTGCAAGAACTATCGGCGCCGTGTGGGACCGAATGGGACATTCGGCAGATAAAGAATTTGAAAAGATTGCCTTGACAACGACTACCGCAACGGGTGCATTCGGCCAAGAGCTTAAAACGGTATTTGAAAAATTTGAGAAGGAATGGATAGACAGCGTGGTAACCGAAAATATTGAGGGCCAAAAGGTAATTGATGCTTATCGGAAAGAGATAGAAGCCATGCAGGCGGAATAAATTGATCTATACTAACAGCATGCATGGATCGGCCCATAAGGTTGCAGTATATTGGTTGTGTGAGAAATCCGCCTCAAGTTTAGGAGAGGACAATCATGGAAAATACTAAGCAAAGGAGCATCTACCAATTCTTGAACTGGATTACTAGTGTTGGGGCAACCTGCGCCTGGCTGATCATGGCTATTCTGACGTTTATAGATGTGATTGGACGGGAAGTCTTCTCCACACCGATTCCAGGAGGATACGAAATTATTCAAGTGCTTATGGCGATAGGCGTATTTTTTTCCATGCCCCTTGTGGCGTTGAAAAAGGGGCATGTCACGGTAGAGCTGTTCAGAAGGATCTTTCCTGATGCTCTGAACCGCTTCGCGGACGGTGCCGCAAAGTTGGCAAGTTTGGCGTTTTTTGGATTTCTTACCTACGGTCTTTACGTGTTGACGCTAGACGTATATTCCACCAAAGTTCGAACGGCCTACCTCGCCATACCACACTGGATCGTCGGTTCTATGATGACGTTTTTTTTAATAGTCACCACTGTTTGCTGCTTTGTCGCAAGTGATGCTGACCAAACCGAATCAAATGAAGGAGAAATTACAACATGATTATCTTCCTTATCATGGCCATCGGTATGGTTATCGCCATGTTTGCCGGCATTCCAATCGCCTATTGTCTCGGATTTGCCGGAATAATAGGGTTGGTGCTCGACATCGGTTTTAATCCAACATCCAGCCTTTTAGCGCAGATGGTTTTTGACACGGGCTTTGCGTACGAATTTTCCGTGGTTCCGTTATTCATTGCCATGGGAAATCTGGTCAGCCGCGCGAAAATATCAGATAAGCTTTTCGATGCTGCGGGCTCCTTGGTTGGGCACTATCGTGGTGGCTTGGGGATGGCGGCAGCCATTTCCTGCGGGGCCTTCAGTGCGGTTTCAGGCAGTTCCCTCGCTACTGCCGCCACGATGAGCAAGGCAAGCATGCCCTCCATGCGTCGATTTGGTTATCATGACAGCCTTGCGACCGGTGTGATCGCTGCCGGCGGGACCCTTGGGATTTTGATCCCTCCGAGCATCGTATTGATTATATATGGAATCATGACTGAACAGGATATTTCGGATATGTTTATTGCCGGGATTATTCCCGGAATACTCTGCGTTATCAGTTACATAATAACTGTTATCATAGTAACGCGCTTGAATCCTGAACTTGGCCCGCCAGGTCCAAAAAGTTCCTGGCGCGAACGTGGTGCTGCACTGCTGCAGGTTATAGACATCGTCATCCTATTCTCAGTCGTGTTGGGTGGCATCTATTTCGGCTTTCTCGCCTCAACAGAGGCTGCCGGTATCGGTGCTGTAATGGCTATGGTTTTGGTCGGTCTCAGAAAGCGTTTAAGCTGGCGAATGCTGCAGGAAGTTATGACGGAAACCGGCAAGACTACGGCCATGCTTTTCACGATTTATATCGGAGCTGTTTTTTTTACCGAATTCGTTAATTTTTCGGGCTTAACTGACTATCTCGAGGAAATTATCTATGCTTGGGAGTTAAGCGGCATGATGGTTGTGATCCTGATCCTGGCGATCTGCTTGTTACTTGGCATGGTTCTGGAAAGCATGTCGATCATACTGCTGATAGTCCCGATTGCGGCGCCGATATTGATTAATCTTGACATCAATTTGATTTGGTTTGGAATTCTTCTTGTGGTCGCAACTGAAATCAGCCTTATTACACCCCCGGTCGGTATGAACGTATTCGTGCTGAAATCGGTGAATCCCGACGTGTCTTTATCGGATATCTACCGAGGCGTGTTGCCATTTATAGCAGCCGATTTTATTCGATTGGCTTTGTTAATTGGTTTACCTGTATTGTCACTGGGCCTATTGTGATTAAAACCTTAAATGGAGTTTGAGCTATGCCGCTAAAGATTGGTATTCTCTCTACATGCGTCGGTGCAGAAGAGCTTTATGAAAAATATGCCAGTGAAGATAAACAGATAGCCAATCGGCTGAGCAACGTCCGGCCAGACTGGTGTTTCGAGACATATCGTGCCTACATGGGAGAGTTCCCGGATCCGATAGACGCTTGTGACGGCTATGTAATCAGCGGAAGTCCGGCATCAGTGAATGCACGCGCTGAATGGGTTGGCGGTACTCTAAGCTGCATCCGTAAATTTTTTTCAGGCGGTCATCCGATGCTTGGCATCTGTTTCGGACATCAGGCCATAGCTAAAGCTTTGGGTGGGAAAGTGGAGCTTGCAAAAAACGGTTGGAACCTCGGATCTATCAACGTGCACTTTCAAGGTCAAGCGCCATGGATGCATCCCCGAAGGAATGTAATGCGGATGTATGCCGTGCACAACGAGCAGGTTGTAAGTCCTCCAAACGGAGCTGAAATTCTAGGCCACACAGATACCTGCCCCATCGCATCGTTTAGGATAGGCAATCATGTTTTCACAACTCAGCATCATCCAGAGATGACAGTAGAATTCATGACCCATGTGGTTGATCTCATGGCATCGGAGCTCGACCCGGAAATTATCAGCAGGGCCAAAGCCTCACTCGAATTTCAGGCCGACAATGATTTTTTTGCCCAGTGGATGGCAAGCTTTTTGGAAAGAAGGCATGGTTAATTGGAAAGGAGAACGATTGGAAAGTACTTTGAAAGAGATAAATGGGTTAAAACTTGCCGGTGTGAAAAATTCTATTGGCTATTTGCTCCGTCGCGCCAATAAAAGGGCCAGGGATATGACCATTCCGATTTTGGCTAAACACGGCCTTTCACCGCTGGAACTCACGACGCTATATTTGGTAAATGAGAATCGGGACTGTACGTTGCGTAGTCTTGCCAAAGGGGTGTTTCTGGAGCCCCCAGCGATGCATAGGCTTCTTAACGGCTTAGAGAAAAAAGGGTTGATTTCCAGGCACAAATCCGGGCAGGACGCCCGATTTACCTTTACGAGAATTACGCGCGCGGGTCAGAAGAAAATCAGCAATTCAATTGATGAAATCAATAAAGTAGAACATATATTTTTAGGGAAATTGGACAGAAATCAAAAGGAAATGCTTATCACGATCCTAAACAAACTTGCTTTAGAGTAAATCTGTTCCTGATGGATGAAGGAAAAATACCATGAAAAAATTTGATGCTATAATCATCGGCACCGGTCAGGCCGGACCCTCCTTGTCCGCAAGGTTAGCCAATGCGGGCATGAAGGTGGCCGTCATCGAGCGTAAGTTGTTCGGGGGCACATGTGTCAATACGGGCTGTATCCCCACCAAAACGCTGGTGGCCAGCGCCCGCGCTGCATACATGGCCAGGCGGGCGGCTGATTTCGGAGTGTTGATCGGCGGTACCGTTACCGTGGATATGAAAAAGGTCCTAGAGCGCAAAGATGACATTGTGGGACGGTCCAATCATGAGATACCGGATTGGATGAAAAAAATAACCAACTTGACCGTATTCAAGGGGCATGCACGTTTTGAAGGCCACCGCACTGTCAGCGTGGGCGATGAAGTTCTGGAAGCGGACAAAATCTTTATCAATGTCGGTGCCCGGGCATTTGTCCCGCCTATGCCGGGTCTTGATCGCGTCGATTATTTAACCAATTCCAGCATGCTGCAGGTGGATTTTCTGCCCGAACATCTGATCATTATCGGTGGCAGCTATATCGGCCTTGAATTTGGTCAAATCTACCGGCGCTTCGGCAGTCAGGTGACGATTGTTGAAAAGGGGCCACGTCTAATTGCACGCGATGACGAGGATGTCTCTGAAACGGTTAAAGAAATTTTGGAAAACGAGGGGATTAACATTCGACTCAAGGCCGAGTGTATGGCCGCAGAAAAAGATGGAGATAAAGTTCGGGTTCAGCTGGATTGCGGTCAAGGCGATAAGACAGTGACCGGTTCTCACTTGCTGCTTGCGGTTGGACGTACACCCAATACGGATGATTTGGGGCTGGATAAAGCCGGTGTTGATATGGATGAACGCGGCTATATCGGGGTGGACGATCAACTTCGCACGAATATGCCCGGCATATGGGCGCTGGGTGACTGCAACGGAAAGGGCGCCTTTACCCATACATCCTATAACGACTTTGAGATCGTTGTTGCAAATTTGCTGGACGATGACCCCCGCCGGGCAAGCGACCGCGTTCTTGGCTATGGTCTGTATATCGATCCACCGCTGGGACGCGCCGGGATGACAGAAGCGCAGGTGAGGCACTCGGGTCGCAGGGCCCTGATTGGTAAAAGGGCCATGGCAAACATCGGCCGGGCCATTGAAAAAGGCGAAACCCAGGGATTTATGAAAATCCTGGTGGATGCTGACAGCCAAGAAATTCTGGGAGCGGCTATTTTAGGCGTCGGTGGTGACGAGGCCATCCATTCCATTTTGGATATCATGCATGCTAGACAGCCTTACACGGTAATACAGCGTGCCATGCATATTCATCCTACAGTGTCAGAGCTGATACCGACCATGCTCGGCGATCTCAAACCCTTGCAATAGTTCACCGGGATGTCATGCAATTACAACACCAACGGGTATTTGCTGTTCCCTAATTCGGTATTGCGGATGTTGGGGCCCGACATGTTCAGCTGCTCGTATTTGCTTTTTGCATCAGTCATGGCTGGTTCCTTATCTAGCATTTCGGGTTAAAAGTCGTCAAATATAATTCCGCGATGTTTGGTGGGCACAGTCCACCCTACGATAAGGAAATCATGCAACGTCAGGGATAACAATTCGTACGCCATGATTCCTGAGGCTACACTCAGGGGTGGTGCCGTCGCTGCAAATCTTAGACGTCAATTACCAGATTGGAATCCGGGCGAGCACAGCAAAGGAGCACCTGACCGGGATAGGCTGGATCCAAGGGCTTGAAGGTATAGTCGACTTTACCTTTTAGTAGCTCGTATTGGCAAGAGTGGCAAATGCCGGAGCGGCAGCTAAAGTCCGGGAATACGCCTTGATCTTCGGCAAATTCGAGCAGGTTCTCATATTCGGAATCCCATTGGGCGGTAATCCCGGAATCCGAGAATACGATCTCATAAGCCTCCTCTTCCGCCCCCCTTTTCTTTTTGCGGCGTCTGGCCCGGGTGCCCTGCTGCAGCAGGGCTGCCGGGCCGAAAAGCTCGAAACGTATGCGGTTTTCCGGCACACCCCAATCCCACAGACCCATTAACATAGAATTCATAAAAAAGGGCGGGCCACAGAGGTAAAAGTCCATATCCTTGTTGGGCAATAGTTCTTTTAGCAGATCAACATCCACATGACCGGTGCTGTCATATTCACGGCCCTTGACATCCTCGGGCCGGGGCTGGCTGTAGCGGATGTGCACGGTGATGTTGTCGTTTTCCGACGCGGACCGGCGCATGTGCCTGCACATGGCATGGTGAATGCCGTTGCGCGTGCCATGAATAAACCAGGTCGGCCTGTTTTTGCCGGAATCGACAATGGCGTTGAGCATGCTGATCATAGGCGTCAACCCCACCCCGCCGCTGATCAGAACCACCGGGGTTTCCTCCAGCGGGTTAAGGTAAAAGTCGCCGCGTGAGGCCGCCACCTGCAGCCGGGTGCCGGGATTGACCAGATCATGAAAGTAGTTGGAACCGGAAATCATCTCCGGATCCTCGGGCATTGGTTCCCGCTTGATGGTGATCCGGTAATATTCGGCGTGACAAGGGCACTCAGAGAGAGAGTAGGTACGCGTGACCGGTTTGGGATGGCCGGGGATGCTGAGCCTGAAAGTAAGAAATTGGCCGGGCATGTAGACCGGCAGCGGCTCTCCGTCTTCAGGCACGAGATAAAAAGAGGTAATCGTCTGGCTTTCCGGCACTTTCTTATCTACAATGAAGTTCCGGAATCCCTTCCATGCCCTCTCCGGTGTTTTGCGATTCTTTCCTCTTTGCCCGGTGGAGGCCAGGATTTCTTCAAAAGCGCGGCCCCAATCGGGCGGAAGCGCAGGGATTCGTAACAGCCGGCGAATTTTTTCCTGATTGTTGTAATCGAAATAATAGAGTTGGGCCAACTCCCACACCGTTATTTTCTCCGGCCCGACTTGAACCCGTTCGATTGAGTCGTCGGGGCCGACTTCCCCCTCTTCCAGGACCCGGAAGTAAAATCCCAGCCGCCCGCTGGTTATAAACTGCCGGGAAAAACCCGGTAAATTCATCTTCATCTCCAGCTTGAAACAGGGCAGGCGGGGTTGGGTCACCTCGAGCAAGGCGCCGCCGAGACGAAAGACATCGCCAATGTGAATCTGATCATCCGGCATGCCTTCAACCGTGAAGTTTTCCCCGAAGTGCCCATAGCCGAGATCGTCCCGCCCCAGTTCTTGCCGCCAGTAGTGAATATTTTCAAGATCATAGACATAAACGGCTTTATAAACGCCACCGTGTACCGTGAGATCGGCCTGGCCGTCGCCGTCTACATTGAGTTTGCGCACCATAACCCGGCCGCCCACCGGCTCATTGTAGATCCCGGTACTCACCCTGCGTCCCAGGTGGTCCACCGTCTTGGGCATGGATACGTTCACTGATACCAGCTTCATGGTTTCCTCTCCTTATATTTTTCGTTTCAGCTCCCTGAAAATCCGGCGAGTGGCAACCTGCGCCGGGTTTTCAATGGACGGATTCCAGCCTGGAAGAATTTGCTCCGGCTTTGCGCCACCCGGCCTAATCGCCGCAAAAGCTGGTTTTGTCGATTAAACCGCGGTCGTCCGGATTTTGATTTCCGAAGAAAGTGTGCGATGCACCGGACAACGAGTGGCGATTTCTAGGAGCCGCTTGCGCTGGGCTTCATCGAGATCTCCTGCCATATGGATCTCACTGCCGATTTCGTCGAGCATCCCCTCTTTTGTCTCGCAATCCTCGCAGTCCTTTGCATGAATTCGGTTGTGGCTAAGGCGTATTACAACGCTATGCAGTGCTAATCCTTTCCGCTCCGCATACATGCGAAGTGTCATGGAGGTTCAGGTTCCAAGTGCGGCAAGCAGGTACTCATAAGGTCCCGGTCCGCGGTCCGAGCCGCCGAACGTTTGCGGTTCGTCCGCGAAAAGCTGGTGCTTTCCGGTCTCGATGGCCTGGGTGAAACGCTCACCTGCGACGGAACGTACAACGACATTTGATGCCATGTCTTTCTCCTTTTCGGTCAACAAAATTCGCCGGATACTCTAAATCATTGCTTCCCTGCTCCCAGCTATGATTCCGGATCAGGTGTGCTATTATTTGTTTCGATCATTTCACTGTTCATCGGAAGGCCTGAGAAGACATTTACGCTCGGGCCGTTAAAAAGTCAGGTTTTCTGGAGGAACTCATCGATCAATTTTGCGATCTTTTCAGGCGCGTCCTCAAGGCAGTAGTGGCCAACACCCTCTATACGATGCGTGGTACCGTTCGGAAAAGCTTCGCTGAACAATGGAATGAAGTGCTCCGGCTGAAGGGTTTGGTCGGCCATGCCCCAGATTGCCAAGGCTGCCTTGCGGGAAAGCGCGCTCGCCGTGGGCGCGTCGACCGGCTCGAACCGATGCGTGCCTTCCGCAAAGCCTTTCGCCCAACCGATTGCGCCCAGACAATCCTCCGGAGCCGTAAACGGCGCGCGATAGGCGCCCAGCCAGGTGTCCGTAATTACGTCACTGCGCTCGAAGCCGTTGAGCTTGAGCGTGCTGAGAATGTTGTAGTCGAGCTGCCCGAGAATCTGTTCGAGGGTGCCGTCCGCATACGCCTTGGCAATCCAACTGAACCACGGCGAGGTGGCCCCGTTCTTCGCGAGAGCATCGCCAAGACCCGGCTGACCCAGCGGCGTGGGTCCGTTGGTGCTGATGATCCGCTTGATGCGGTCCGGGTGACGAATGGCCAGCCCCATGCCTGCCGGTCCGCCAAAGTCGTGCATAACGAGCGTGATGTCTCTCAGGTCAAGATCCAGGACGAAGCGTTCCAGGTTGTCGATGTGGTCCTGCAGGAGATAGTTTCTATCCTGGGGCGTCTCGCTTTTCCCGAAGCCCATATGGTCGGGCGCGATCACTCGATGCCGCGGCGCAAGGGCCTTGATAAGATACCTAAACAGGTATCCCCAGGTTGGCTCGCCGTGAAGGGCCAGAACGGTCTCCCCTTTGCCCTCGTCCACGTAGTGCATTCGAAAGTCCGGTGCTTCCGTGTAGCGGGCTTCGAAAGGCCATGTGTTGCCGAAGGTTTCCTCGGGCGGGACGGCCAGAAGTTGCGGCAATTCGTTTCTGTATTTTGCCATGTACCACCTCCTGTAGACTTAAAACAGCAGATAATCCGAAGCCTTTCTATTCTGCTGAATTTAATTTACCTAAAAAGCTTTTGATTAACGCGGCGATTTCAGCCCCGTGCGTCTCAAGCGCAAAGTGGCCCGCATCCAACAGGTGAATTTCCGCATCCGGCAAATCGCGTTTGAAAGCTTCTGCGCCCGGGGCGACGAAAATCTCGTCGTATTTGCCCCAGGCACCCAACATCGGCGGCTTATGCCGGCGGAACGATTCCTGCCATTGGCGATAAAGCGGAATGTTCGTGCGGTAGTCATAGAAAAGATCCAACTGGATCTCCGCATTGCCCGCACGGTCCATCAGGCTCTGGTCATGCTGCCAGCCGTCGGGGCTTAGGAATTGAACGCGGTCGGCAGACACGCCGTTCTCATACTGCCATTTCGTCGCCTTGATGGTGGTCAGCCAGCGGATGGCCTCGCGTTCTTTCTCCGCGCCGGTTTCCCAATAGGCTTTGATCGGATCCCAGAATCCGGCAATCCCCTCGTTATAGGCGTTACCATTCTGGCTGATAATGGCCGGCACGCGCTCCGGATATTTGTTGAACAGGCGCAAGCCGACCGGCGCGCCGTAGTCGAAGACGTAGGGGATGAAATTATTGATATCGAGCCGGTCCAATAACTGATCAACCAAATTGGCGTAGTTGTCGAAGGTGTAGGCAAACTGGTCGCGCGCGGGCATGGCGCTGTGTCCGAAACCCGGATAATCCGGAGCCACCAGGTGATATTTATCGGAAAGCGCCGGAATCAAATTTCTGAACATGTGAGACGATGTGGGAAAACCGTGCAGCAAGAGAATTGAAGTCGCATTTTGGGGACCCGCCTCGCGATAAAAAATGTCGAGACCATTAATCTCAACGGTTTTATGTAATGTATTAAAACCAGTAAAGGATGATGATAGCGTCATGATGTCTCCTCCTGATAATTATATAAACTTTCAGTTAGTTATTTTCTTGTTAATTATTTCATCAAGATAACAGCTTGTGACGATTATTCTGTTACGTGCTTGCCTAACCTATTTACGGCGATTCGAGCCGTCACCGCCGGCAGCCACTCCGCCGTCCACCGGCAGGATCCCACCCGTCGCCCACGAAGCGTTGGCCAGATATAGCACCGCATCGGCGATATCTTTGGGTGTGCCATGACGCCCCAGTGGTTGCATTTCATTGAGCGTTGCCAGCTCCTCATTATTCAGCTCGCCATATGACGGCGTGGGCACAACTCCCGGCGCCACGGCATTTATGCGAATGTTGTCAGCTGCCAACTCAATCGACAGGTTCTTGGTCAGCGCCGTGATGCCGCCCTTGGCCGCAATCGGCGCGCTGGACGGGATGCCTGCGACACCGTTTAGCGCCAATACCGTGGTGCTGATGTTGATAATCGCGCTCTTTTTAGAGCTCAAACGGCGTCTTGTTTTTAATTATCATCCAGTTGGAATCTGCCTTTTTGATATACCCTGGTATATCTTTTAGCCATTTCTTTTGAATATCATTGTCCAGGTTCAGATAAAGCTTCCCGTTCTCGATCCTCCATACTTCAGGGTCTGCAACGAATTTTTTACCAACAGCTACACCATAGGCGCAGTATCCACCATAGGCCGGAATGTATTTTCCAGGGTTGGCCTCGAACATTTTTCGGTTCTTTTTATTGGCAAACACGTAGATCACACCTTCATAATCGGCAACATGATACCCATTGCCCTTCTTGGGTTTGCCATCCGTGAAGTAGGCGACAGGATCATAGCCGTTAATCCCAGGGGTGCTGTGGGTGTAATCCCCTGCAAAGATGTTTGTTGACATGAAGGCTATTACCATGACCATGGTTGCAAGAAATAATGTCCTATTCGATTTCATGATGGGTCTCCTTTTTTAGTTTAATGAGGTTGCTGGTGACTGTTTTTGCCCCCGAATTCCTCTCCAATATTTAGGGTGCTCATTTTGCAATGCCTGGCAGACAGCACCACTCTAAATGCGGCAGCACCTTGGCCGACTATGATTAGATCAACATGATTGGAATTTTTGACGACTTTAAATGATATCTCGTTTATTCCCTGTGTCTGAGAGTGGAATCATCGATTTACATGACAGGATGCAGAGGGAAAAGTCAGGAACTTGATTTGGAATAAACTGATCAGTCTCCTCTTTTCTGCCTAAATTAATCTCACAGAGTTTATTGTCAAGTTTTAAAATAACTTTTTTTCAACGAAGAAAATATTAGTAAATATTATTGATGCTTGACATTTATGTAAATTATTAGTATCTGCAAAGTACACTGGCGTTTGAAGTTCGGATGTCATTTTTGAAGTATACAGATATGTTTCTATTGTAGGAGAATATGGGCCGATCACCACGCAGAGAACATTTGATTAATACAGCGATCGAGTTATTTTGCGAGCATGGTTACCACGCCACCGGCGTCGATAGGATCATAGAAAAGGCGGGTGTCTCAAAAAAGACACTTTACACGCACTTTCGCTCGAAAGAAGAGCTCCTTATCGCGGCGCTTCGTCAATATGACGGACTTTTCAGGAACAATCTTATGCGGCAGGTGGATCGATTAGCGAAAACACCGCATAAGAAACTGATTGCAATTTTCGATGTTGCGGAAGCCTGGTTCTCACAGAAAAAATTTTTCGGCTGTATGTTTATCAATGTCATCGGCGAATATTCCAAAAGAGACTCACCGATACGAGATATTTGCAATCAATTTAAGCGTCTGATGCGAAATTATATCAGGGATCTTTGTGTCCAAGCCGGTGTTGAAGAACCGGATATTTTGGCTGACAAGCTGGCATTGTTATTCGAAGGGGCCGTTGTGACGTCGCAGGTATCCCTAAATCCGGCAGCCGCCCATACAGCCAAAGACATTGCCCGGTCATTGATCGCACAAGTGCTGAGATAATTGGCCGGCGAACTTAACGGCATCATACTGCAGTCATGGTATTTACTCGGAGTTTGTTAGTATGGAGATACGAATAAAGCGGGTCTATGATAATCCCGGCAAAAATGACCGTTACCGAATTCTCGTTGATCGATTGTGGCCCAGGGGCATCTCAAAAGAAAACGCAAAAATAGATTACTGGGCGAAAGACCAATCTCCATCAAGCGAACTTCGTCGGCCTTCGATTCAACTCCAGCAGACTTGGGGGGCTATGGAAAGGGCGGCGTTTCAAAAAGTTCAGAAACACCGCCCTCATTTTGTGTCTCAGGCTTTCATCAGGTTGCAGGACCACCGCCAAATTTTGGCGGACTTATCGACAGATCAGAACACGCTGCCCCAGCCGGCAAAGAGATTGTGCCGGGGTTAGGCGAGATCATATCGGTCTAAGTTCATCACCTTATTCCATGCCGCTACAAAGTCATGGACAAACTGCACCTGGGAATCAACACATCCGTAGACTTCGGCGAGGGCCCGGAGCTGGGAGTTCGAACCGAAGATGAGGTCGACACGTGTGCCGGTCCACTTGAGTTCGCCCGTTGCGCGATCGCGACCCTCGAACACGTCTTCGTCTTCCGCGGTTGCCTGCCACGTCGTGCCCATGTCGAGCAGGTTCACGAAGAAGTCATTGGTGAGCGCCTCCGGCTGCCTGGTGAAGACCCCGTGCTGGGACTGTCCGAAATTGGCATTCAAAACGCGCATGCCGCCAACCAGGACCGTCATCTCAGGCGCGGTCAGCGTCAGCAGCTGCGCCCGATCAACCAGCAGTTCCTCGGCCGAGACGGCGTATTTTTTCTTTTGGTAATTGCGGAAGCCGTCGGCCGCCGGTTGGAGTACGGCGAATGACTTCTCGTCGGTTTGCGCATCCGATGCATCCGTGCGTCCCGGCGTGAAGGGAACGGTCACATCGTGACCGGCATTTTTCACAGCTTGCTCGACACCTGCGCAGCCGCCCAGGACAATCAAGTCGGCCAGGGAAACCTTCTTCCCGCCGGACTGTGAGCTGTTGAACTCCTTTTGGATTCCCTCAAGGGTCTGCAGCACATTCTGCAATTGGGTCGGCTGGTTGACTTCCCAATCCTTTTGCGGCGCAAGACGGATACGCGCGCCGTTTGCCCCGCCGCGTTTGTCGGAGCCGCGAAACGTGGACGCCGAAGACCAAGCCGTCGAGACCAGTTGAGGGACAGACAGTTCCGAAGCAAGAATTTTGCTCTTGAGGCCGGCGATGTCCCGGGCGTCGATCAGCTCATTATCGACGGCGGGCACCGGGTCCTGCCAGATCAGTTCTTCATCCGGGACCTCCGCGCCGAGATAACGCGAGCGGGGGCCCATGTCGCGGTGTGTCAACTTGAACCATGCCCGGGCAAAGGCTTCGGCGAACTCCTCCGGGTTCTCGTGGAAGCGCCGCGCGATCGGCTCGTAGATCGGGTCCATCCGCATCGCCATATCGGCGGTCGTCATCATGGTCGGGACCCGCTTCGAAGAATCTTCCGCATCCGGCGCGAGGTCCTTGTCGGCCACGTCTTTCGCCTGCCACTGCCAGGCGCCGGCGGGGCTCTTCGTCAGTTCCCACTCGTAGCCGAACAGCATGTCGAAATAGCCCATGTCCCACCGGGTCGGGTTCGGGGTCCAGGCGCCTTCTATGCCGCTGCCGATGGCATCCGAGCCCTTGCCGCTGCCGAAGCTGCTCTTCCAGCCGAGGCCCTGCTCTTCGATGCCGGCGGCTTCAGGTTCAGGACCGACAAGGGCGGCATCGCCGGCGCCGTGGCTTTTACCGAACGTGTGTCCCCCGGCGGTGAGCGCAACAGTTTCCTTGTCGTTCATGGCCATACGAGCGAAGGTTTCGCGAATGTCGCGGCCGGAGGCAACCGGGTCCGGTTCGCCGTTCGGGCCTTCCGGATTCACGTAGATCAGGCCCATTTGCACGGCGGCGAGCGGATTCTCGAGTTCACGATCACCGGTGTAGCGCTTGTCGCCAAGCCATTCTGTCTCTGTCCCCCAGTAGACGTCCTCTTCCGGCTCCCAGATGTCCTCGCGTCCGCCGCCGAAGCCGAAGGTTTTAAATCCCATCGACTCAAGAGCGCAGTTGCCGGCGAGGATCAACAGGTCGGCCCAGGAGATCTTATTGCCGTATTTCTGTTTGATCGGCCAGAGCAGACGGCGCGCCTTGTCAAGGATCACGTTGTCGGGCCAGCTGTTGAGGGGCGCAAAGCGCTGGGTGCCGGACCCTGCGCCCCCACGGCCGTCGCCAATGCGGTAGGTGCCAGCGCTGTGCCACGCCATGCGGATGAAGAGCCCCCCGTAGTGGCCATAATCGGCCGGCCACCAATCCTGCGAGTCGGTCATCAGCGCATATAGGTCCTCCTTCAGGGCCGCCAGGTCGAGTTTCTTGAACTCCTCGGCGTAGTTAAACGCGTCACCCATGGGATTGCTCTTGTGAGAGTTCTGATGAAGAATTCTGAGGTTCAACTGGTTCGGCCACCAGTCCCGGTTCGAGGTGCCGCCGCCAGATGTTTGTTTATTTGCTCCGCCCGTTACGGGGCATTTGCTGTTGTCATTCATCGTGTTTGCTCCTTTCGTTGTCTGAACCTGGGCACCGTGCTGTTATGAATATAGCGCTTCGGTGTCCATAATGTTAATCTGTTTTATCGGACGCATCGACAGATTTTGGAAGTAGGGGGAAAGCCGGCCGATGCGGTTAAGCGCTTTGTATTACTCATGGTAGCCTCCTTTCTTGGCTTGATTTAAAATTACCTGACACCGGGTTAATGCAAAGTCTCGTCTGGTAAATAGGGGCGAAAACCTGTAAGAATAATCTATACTAAATAAGAATAATTATCGAAATTAAAGAAAAAAATTTATGCCTTGCGGAACTGGCAGTCACGGCATATGCCGAAAAAATCAACCCTATGGTTTAGAATTTGAAAACCGGTTTCCTCGATAACCTCTGTTGTCAGGTCTTTAAGACTACCCAAATTCGGATCAATGATCTTCCTGCACTTTGTACAAATGACGTGGGGGTGTGGGTAGGGCTTTTTGCCGTCATAACGATTGCTCCCATCCGGGAATCCGAGCTCCAACACCTCGTTGAGTTGTTTAAGCAGGTTGACCGTCTTGTAAATCGTGGCGATGCTGGTGGTTGGAAATTCAGTCCTGACCGTTTCATAAATCCGCTCCACCGTGGGATGTCCCTCGCTGACCGCTAAAATTTTTAAGACGGCCAGTCGTTGAGGTGTAAGACGGAAATCGTGTTCCTTCAGCTTCTTAAGCATCTGGTTCAGTCGTTGTTCGACATTAGGCGAATCGGCCCGCTTCTGCATTGCTCAATACCAAGGTAGGTTTTTAAACTATGAATAATAATTATCCATTAATAATTATTCTCATCATAAAAGTCAAGTAACGAATTGCAGGAATTCGTCAGCAACCTGGCTAAATACGGGAAAGCCAGTCCAAGGTTCTGGCGGAATCTCTATTTCTTGAGAGAATATCAGGCGTATGGTACAATTATTCGACCAGATAAACTACAAATCTCAATCGGAGTTTTATATGAAAAAATTGCTGATCGTACTGATCGTTGCAGGTGCGCTGGCCTATGGGATGTTGAGCTATCACTTTATCCTGATGGACGACAAAGTTAAAGTTTTGAAAAAGGTAGAATTGGCTGTGCAAGATACGTTTGTGGATGCCAGAGGCAACAAAAAGATCAGACTGCTGCTCAGACCTTCCCTGGTGAAAGCCGGGATCAAGGATGTGATCGACAAGGCGGGCAATTCAATATAGATATTGAGATACACGAAATTGGAATGTAGTCCCTCGTGTTCACTTGGGGCGGATTCCGGTAATTATGTCGTAGGGTGGGCTTTGCCCATCTTTGACCGATTACTTCAGCGATATTTGGTGGGCACAGCCCACCCTACGATTAGGGATTTTCGCAACTTTAGGGGTAATTGGCTGTCTGAAGCCAATTCCCAAGCCGCTCGATGAAGCCTTTTCGGTCGGCGTCATTCCTGCAAGTCACTCTCCACTCATTGCCACAAAATTAAATTTATAGTAAATAAATTAATATGGTTATATAGAAAGCCCAAGTGATAAAAATAATTGATTCATCTGTGACCGTATCTGTCACAGGTCTACGGTACAATGGCCTCAAAAACATAGAGGAGGCCTATTATGACAACATTTTATATCAT
>Ga0209678_1000217_pt1 | contig 22951 bp, 24 predicted proteins | sample WorMetilvaeELBA1_FD_187404 | JGI IMG/M metagenome (GOLD analysis project Ga0209678, IMG submission 187404) | Marine gutless worms symbiont microbial communities from Max Planck institute for Marine Microbiology, Germany - Olavius ilvae ELBA.1... ...
AAGATAACTACCGTTTACGAGTTTTTAATGCAAGTAAAAAATGCATTAAACTGGAAAATCTTCGTTTTCCTTTTATGCGATATTAATCAGCAATATCAAAGAGTTCTGGATACCCGTTCGAACACTAATTAGCTATTTGTTTTTGGTTATTGGATTCAAAAGACAAATATCAGAAGATGGAGAGGATTCCATAATTCGTCATACGAAAATCGTCATCCCATGACAATCCCAAATCCCAAATCCCAAATCCGCAATCGAATCACCCCGCCCTCTGCCTTTAGTGCTCTGCCTATCCCCCGAACGCCGAGCACCGAATGCCGAAAGCCGGCTGTATCACCCCGCAGCCCGCAATCCGGTGATTAATCAGTGATCAGTGACCAGGGACCGGTAATCGCTTATCAGCTATCAGTATCCAGCATCCAGTATCCAGTATCCAGTATCCGGCATCGAGCGTCCAGTACCCTGCATCCAGCATCCAGCATCGAGCGTCCAGTACCCTGCATCCAGCATCCAGCATCGAGTATCCAGCATCCAGCATCGAGTATCCAGCATCGAGTATCCAGCATCGAGTATCCAGCATCGAGTATCCAGCATCCAGCATCAAGTATCCAGCATCGAGCATCGAGCATCGAGTATCCAGCATCGAGCATCGAGTATCCAGCATCCAGCATCCAGCATCGAGTATCCAGCATCCAGTTCAGCCATTGCAAAATCCAACCGGAATTCCTATATTGATTGTGCTATGTTCGACGACATCATGCCCAATTCAGAGGAATTTGACCTCTCCTTCAAAGTGTTCCATGAACTCATGGCCCGGAAGGTTACAGATATTTTATTGGTTTCAAGTCCTTATGAAGCATTCGTGATGGAGGAAGACGGCCGGCTGGCCGAGCGCATCATCCATGAATACCGCGGTCTGAATCTTTCGCGGCCGCCCATGCTGACTTGGGTATCTTCCGCCCGGCAAGCATTGGACGCCTTGTCGAACAAAAAATTTGACCTCGTCATCACCATGCCCCAGGTCGATGAAATCGATGCCTATGCCCTGGGACGGCAGATTAAAGCCATCTATCCCGACCTGCCAATCTATCTAATGATACAGGATACAAGCAAACACCTGCTGGATCGCGGCCGGACCGATCTCCAATCCATTGACCGACGGTATGTCTGGTATGGAAATTCCGATCTTTTACTTGCCCTGATAAAAAACCTCGAAGATCGTATGAATGTGGCCTACGATACCCGGCGTGCGAGAGTGCGGGTGATAATCCTGGTGGAAGATTCTCCCATTTACAGCTCAACCCTGCTGCCGCTGCTTTATAAGGAAATCGTCGGCCAAACCCAGGTTGTGATGGAAGAATCCGTTAACGATGAGCACCGCATTCTCAGGATGCGGGCGCGACCCAAAATCCTGGTGGCGGAGAATTATGAAGAAGCGTTGAACCTTTATCAGCAGTACCGGCGATATTTACTCAGCGTTTTTTCAGACGCGCGTTTTCCAAAAAACGGCCGCATGCATGATCAAGCCGGTATTGAACTACTGCGCCGGATTCGCCGTGAAGATCCGGACATCCCGCTGCTGAACCTCAGTTCAGAAGAAACCAACCGGCTGGCGGCGCGCGAAATTTCGGCGATGTTTTTGAACAAAAATTCTGCCACCCTGCATTCTGAAATACGCGCTTTTTTTATGAATTACCTGGGTTTTGGTGATTTTATTTTCCGCCTGCCGATTGGCCGGGAAATCGCCAGGGCGGCCAATTTGCGGGAAATGGAAACCATTTTACCTTCCATCCCGGATGAATCCATCCATTACCACGGCCGGCGCAAACATTTCTCAAGCTGGCTGATGGCGCGTTCCGAGGTAATGCTGGCCTCCAAACTCAAACCGGTCAAAGTCAGTGATTTTCCGCATCCCGGGCAGCTGAAAAACTATCTGGTCAAATGCATCCACGAGCGGCGAAAGGGGCGCCAAAAAGGCCTAATCACCGAACTGGTCACCGGCAAATATGACCCGGACGCCGATTTTGTCAAAGTCGGTAAAGGATCCCTGGGCGGCAAGGCCAGGGGCTTGGCCTTTATCGCGACCCAACTCAAAAACCATCCGGATTTGCATCAAAAATTTAAAGATGTCGACATCCAGGTTCCCAAATCTCTGGTGCTTTCGACCGAAGGATTCGAGGCCTTTATCAATGATAACGACCTCAAAGGACTGGCGACAACCGAGCGCAGCGATGCGCAAATCGCCAATATATTTTTAAAGGCCGGATTTCCGCAATGGTTGCAGGCGGACCTTGAATTGTTCGTGACGCATGCCTGCTATCCTCTGGCCGTGCGATCTTCCAGCCTGCTGGAAGATGCTCAGTTCCAGCCGTTTGCCGGAATCTATCGGACTTATATGCTGCCCAACAATCATCCCGACGCCGCTATCCGGCTTGAACGCCTGATTATGGCTGTCAAGCTGGTTTACGCTTCAACCTATTATGAAAGCCCCAGATCCTATGCCAAAAGCACCTTTCATCGCGTGGAGGACGAGAAAATGGCGGTGGTTATCCAGCAGTTGAGCGGGGCGGCTTACGGCGATTATTTCTATCCGGCCATTTCCGGTGTGGCCCAGTCCTATAACTTCTACCCGATCTCCCATTTAAAGCCGGAACAAGGCATTGCCCACATTGCCCTTGGCCTCGGTAAAACTGTGGTGGAAGGGGGCCCATCACTGCGCTTTGCTCCCCCATACCCCCAGTTTCTACCCCAATTTTCCACGGTTGATGACACCTTGAAGAATTCACAGCGCTTTTTTTATGCGCTGAAACTCGACGATTTTCCGCCCGACTTCATTGTCGACGAGGAGGCAACCCTGGCAAAGCTGGAAATTGATGAGGCCGTGCATCATCCCCCGGTCAGGCAACTGATCGGCTCCTATTCCGCCCAGGATCACCGGATCCGGGACGGTGCCGGAAGTGGTGAGTATCCGATATTGACTTTTGCCAATATCCTCAAGCACCGGTCATTTCCCCTGGCGGAGATTTTGACGGACGTTCTGGAAATCGGGCGCCGGGGCATGGGGTGCGCGGTGGAAATGGAGTTTGCAGTAACGCTGCCGATGGACGATGCCGATAAACCTGCGTTTGACTTGCTCCAGATCAGGCCCATGGGGATCAGCCGCCATCAAATGGACGTGGAGATCGGTGATGATGATGTTGCGGACGCCATTTGTTATTCAACCGCCGCCCTGGGAAACGGTATTTCAAAAGATGTCGCCGACATCGTCTACGTCAGGCCCGACGCCTTTGACCCGACCCGCACGGTTGAGATTGCCGGCGAAATTGGGCGCATAAACCGGCAACTGGCGCACCGGCAGCACAAGTATCTGCTGATCGGCCCGGGCCGTTGGGGCTCGGCCGACCGCTGGCTCGGCATCCCGGTCCGTTGGCATGACATTGACGGGGTGGGGGGGATCATTGAAGACACCTGTGATGCCATGCAAGCCGATCCCTCACAAGGATCTCATTTTTTTCAAAATATTACATCTTTGGGAATCGGCTATTTAACCATTTCCGAAAACGGCACCGATTTTATAGACTGGCAGTGGCTGCAATCTCTGCCTACCACGGAAGAGACGGCCTACTTGCGGCATGTCAAGTTGGAATCTCCGGTGGCCGTCAAAATAGACGGCAAAAAATCCCGGGCCGTAATTTTGGCGCAAAAAACCCCCTGAGACCGAACCGGAAACTGCAGGGGGCTGATTGGCAGAATTATCTTTGGCTCTTATTTTCGCTCGGTCGTTGGCTTGCCATTTTTTTGAGCCGGGCGATATGTTTCAAATACATTTGGGCATCCTCATCTTCGTATTCCGCCGCTTTTATAAAATCTGCCATGGCCAGGTCCTCTTTCCCGTTCAAAAGCAAGACCCGGCCGCGACCGTAAAGATACAGCCCGTTTTGGGGTTCCATCTCAATGGCCTTGTTCAGCAGGGGGATGGCTCTGTCGAAATGACCTAACTGGCCGTAGGATATGCCCTGTTCGAAATAAGCGCCGGTTCGACTCGGGTCCAGCGCAATGGCTTTTTGAAAATATCTGACGGCGGCGCGGTCATTGCCGTAAGTGGCGCAGAGAGCACCTTTGTCAAACCAGTACCCGGCATCCTGGGGCGAAGCTTTCGATTCGGCAGAGTCTCCATCGATGTTGCCGGGCTTGATTCGCGGATTGCTGGCATTTGCTGCGAAAAGGGTTTTCGAATTCAATGGCTTTTTGTCCGGATTCTGCGCCGCTGTCGGGGCCGAAAAAAGACTAACGAGAACCAGCGCCAGCAGGCAAATGGAAATTGTGGCCGGAAAAGATTTGAGTTTCATGATAATCACCTCTCTAATATTTGAGAAAAACCTTTTTGTATCCTCTTGATGTGGTATAGCATATTGGATTTTATGCTATAATAACTTTGGCAATTCACTTTGCAGCGTAAATTGCAGAGTTAAACCATTAACATCGGGTCTCAAACGATAATATCGGCTGTAATATCAAAAACTCAAATAAATAGTGCTTTTTTTCAACATACCCGTGAAAATACTGTTGACATATTCCCGGAGAACATTTTTTTCACCTTTCACCTTTCACCTTTCACCTTTGAGCTGTGAGCTATGAGCTGTTTTTCGTCCTTCCATCGCCCGTACCGCAGCACCTGCGCATAGGTTTTGACGGCACGTTCGGCAGAATCAAAAAAAGGAATACCGCCTCGACAAAGTTCATGTGAATTCGCCGGCGCCGAGCCGGGAATCTTGACTGCTAAGATCGGTTTCCTGCAGTCGCGGTATACCTCGACCAACCCTTGGTTGTAGATTTGATTCGATTCAGGGGTCAGGCCGCACCCGATGACGATAATCGCATCAACTTGCGGGTCCGCTGCAACTATGCGGGTGCTTTGAAAAAATATCTCAAGGTTGAAATGGGCGGCCAGGCTGACGTCGATCGGATTGAGCAGGCTGGTGCCAGAATGCGTGATTATGCTAGACAGGTTAGAGCGGGATTCCACTGAAAGGTCGGCCAGGTGGATTCCATGGCGGCCGCAGGCTTCAGCGGCCGATACTGCCAGACCACCGGGTCCGGAGATAATGGCCAAGCGGTTTCCCGGATTGACCGGCAGCATACTGAAGCCCATCAATGCATCGACCATGGCCTCAAAACCCACGACCGGTATGGCGCCGGACTGTCTGATTACACCCTGCCATATGTCCGGTGGTTGCGCCAGGGCCCCGGTATGGGATGCGGCGGCCCGGGTACCTTCCGGCGTCAGCCCCACCTTCCAGAGGAGTACCGGTTTTTTTGAAGATGCCTTCTGCAAAGCCTCCAGAAAATAAGGCCCATTATGAATTCCTTCGATATAGGCCCCGATCAGGCGGGTATCGGGATCACTGCCCAGGTACATCATAAAATCCGCTGCCGTCAGGTCGCATTCATTGCCGGAACTGATGACCTTGCTGAAACGAATATTTTTTTGCTCGGCGATCATTCCCAAAATGTTGGTCAAAGAGCCGCTGTGTGAAATCAGGCCCACGGGGCCGGGTGCTTTTGAAACTTGGGGAAAGAACGAAAGGCCGGTTTTAGGGCAATACAAGCCCATGCCGTTGGGTCCGATCAGACGCATGCCGGCTTTACGCGCCACCCGGACGAGTTCCTGCTCCAAGGCGGCGCCCTTTTGGGTGCCGGTTTCGCTGTATCCGGCGGTAAACAGCACGGCACCTTTAATGCCTTTGGCGGCGCATTGTTGCACTACTTCGTGACAGTATTCGAGCGGTACTAGTACGATAGCCAGGTCCACCGGACCTGGTATGCCGCTGACGGTCGGATAAGCTTTCAAACCATCTATTTCTTGGGCGCTCGGGTTGACCGGATATATATTGCCGTCAAAGCCCTGTTCCAGCAAGGCCGTTAAAAATACCCGGCCGACTTTCATTTCCCGCGGTACACCAACAACCGCCACCGACCGCGAATTAAAAAGACCGTCGATTTGAGTGATCACATGCTGGGGTGATTTCATTGAACCTCTCTAATGAGTTGAATGGGTTGGTTAGGTTGATTAAGTTGATTATATTGGATCGGCTGATTGAGTTGATTAAGTTGGTTTAGTACGGTGATTTTTCCTATTTGCCAAGTAAGTAATATATCTTTTTGGCATTTTATTTACTGTTTTCTTGCTTTGTGGATTTCTAAACCTTAAAATGATCTATAATTCATAATCTATCACTCTATTTATTTTTACTTAATCAACCAATAAACTTAATTTACTCAATCAACTTTGCTATTAATAAACTTATTCAACTTCATCAGCTTAGTCAACTTAACCCTGTGCGCACTGCGCATTACCCCGAGTCTGAAATACATAGGAGAACGATATGCAGCAGTATACCATTCATCCCCTGGTAGTCGGAATCAATGAAACCGATCAAGGCGTGATGACCTATTTGCGCGACTACGGCAAGCGGATTTATCTCCCCATTTATGTTTTTTACTTAAGCGGCGGGGATAAGAACATTCTGATAGACACTGGATTGGAGCAATTTGTTGTGCCCGAAGGTGCTGAAGAACAATGCGGCTTTCAAATCCTTGAATTCGAGGATGCTCTGGCCAATGTCAATCTGAAGCCCGAAGATATTGATATCATCATCCACACGCATCTGCACAACGACCACTGCGAAAATGATTACCTATGCACGAATGCCAAAGTCTACGTGCAGAAGGCGGAATATGCCTTTATGCAGGACCCGCATCCGGTCGACCACCGGTATTATCCGGATGTTCTAGACGATAATGAGATCGTCGAAATCGAAGGTGATGCCAATATTGTGGACGGAATCGATGTGATTTTTTCGCCCGGCCATTCGGTGGGCGGCCAATCGGTTGCGGTTAACACTCCCGGCGGAAAGGCGATTATTACCGGATTTTGCTGCAATGACAAGAATTTTCCATCAACAGGACCCGCCATCGCACCCGGGGTGCATATTGATTTAACCGAGGCCTATGACTCGATCCAGAAAATTAAAGGCATGGCGGATATCCTGATCCCGCTGCATGACCTGTCGGTCGGAAAGAATAAAACGATACCCTAATTACTCCGCTTCGGGAAATAGCGGATTCAGGATCCAGGTGCTGTCACCGTTTATTGAAGAATAACGATCCCTTCATGGCCAGGCGGATCAATTGTTAAATGCTTCGCATTGTCTATTTTTGCTTTCCAGATTAGATTCATCAGGAAAGTGATCTGAAAAATTTTTTATCCAGTTTGTCCTGTAGATCCTGTCTAACAAAAAGAAAATATATTCGAATCCAATTCATAAATTCAACATTGGGGTTCTGAAAATCATGACGACCGAAAACGATATTGTTTTAATTTACCTGGAAGATGAACCCCTTAGTTTTGCCAGAATTGAAGATATATCGGCCGATTCAAAGCCTGACTGGTATCATGTCAAATTGCTCCTGCTGCAGGTTCCACTTCAGATCGTCACCTGGATACTAAGGGATATTTATATTGAAGGCACTGAATTTACCATGCAGGGCAAACGCATGCGACTGGAAAAAGTAGTGGTTCCGGATGACCCGCTATCCCGGGAAAAGGTAACTAAAAATGAAGATCCGATTGAACCGAAATCAGATAAAAACACGGGGCAAGCCAAAGTGATTTCTTTAACGGATCTTAAAAAGAAATAGATATTCATAATTGAGGGATTTAGGGATTGAGGAATTTTGGGATTGGAGAATGAAAGGATGATATAGATAGAATTCCTTCAACTCCTAACCCGGGCAAGCCGGAATTGAAGATTGAAGATTGAAAATTGAATATTTGTTGAATCGCTTCGCTCTGTCTTTTAAATTTGAATCGATAGCGGCCCTAAGATATTCAATCTGGCTATGACATAAATCCCGCGCAAACATGATGTGATTTCAATAAATAGACACCAAATCCCTGAATTTATAGATTCCCGAATTATTCCTTAAATGCAACTCAAATGAAATCTATTGAAAAAATCGTCCTATCCGCCTCCCGCAGAACAGATATCCCGGCCTTTTACATGCCCTGGTTTATGGAGCAAATCAAAACGGGATCCTTTGAAGTCGTAAATCCATTTAACCAGCGTGTCTCTGTGGTACCGGCAACCCCACAAAAAGTGCATACCATCGTATTCTGGTCCAAGAACTTTGGACCATTTATTGACGGAGGGTATGGCGAGCGTCTGTCTCGGCGAGGCTATAATCTTTTTTTCAATTTTACCATCAATTCGGACAACACCATCCTCGAACCCAACGTGCCGCCACTAAAGCTGCGTATCGGCCAGCTTGAGTATCTCAGTGATCGTTTCGGGCCCCGTTCCATAAACTGGCGATTCGATCCCATATGCTTTTACAAGACCGGGCAAGGCACCCTACAGGACAACCTGGGCGACTTCACCGCTATCGCGGACCAGGCTGCCGCCGCGGGTATCGAGCGGTGTATTACCAGTTTCGTGGATCATTACCCTAAAATACGCAAACGGCTTGCATCCCGACCGGGATTGGCACTGATCGATCCGCTGCCGGCTGATAAGGTGGACACCCTTATCGCGATGGAAACCCGGCTGTCAGCATTGAACATTCAGCTTGCCACTTGTTGTGAAAAAAAAGTCATCGCAGGCTTGCCGCCAGGTTCATCAATAATGCCGAGCTCGTGCATACCCAACGATCTATTGATGAAATTGTATGGCGGCAGTATTTCCCTGCGTAAAGATGCGGGCCAACGGGTCAAAGCCGGCTGCGGGTGCCAAAAATCAGCTGACATCGGATCCTACCGACATCAACCGTGCTACCATAATTGCTTGTTTTGTTATGCAAATCCGTCTTCCGGTTCTGGTGGAGAGTGAGGCGTTGGATTTAGGACCAAAATATGTGCGGGCATCAGGGCCGGTGCCTTAAATCCGGAAGTGCCTATTGTAAGTTGTTCGTTGTGTGTTGTTGTGGTAAAAAAGCATTGGAATTTCAAATGCTGCATTTCGTTGATCAATGGCAGAAAGATTTATCAGCAGCTTCTGATGGAACACTGAATTATATTCTCGGTACATTTTTCTGCGTCCAAAGGTAAAGTATCCTTGTAGAGCTAACAGTGGCGCGCCAACAAACAACATTCAACATACAACATACAACATACAACACACAACTTACAACTCACAACACACAACTTACAACACACAACTTACAACATACAACTCACAACTCACAACCCACAACCCACAACCCACAACTCACAGCAATAGTCCATGAAAATCGGTAATATCAATTTAGCCAACAACGTCATCCTGGCCCCTTTAGCCGGCATTACCAACCTGCCGTTTCGTCTCATGGCCAAAAAGGCGGGCTGCGGCCTGGTCTGCTCGGAGATGGTCAGTTCCCACGCGCTCGTCTACAAATCCCAGAAGACCGCCCGAATGCTCGATTCCGTGCCCCTGGAGAAACCTCTCTCGGTTCAAATATTCGGTTCGGATCCGGGAATTATGGCCGCTGCGGCTGCCATTGTAGAGGATACGGGGGCTGACATTCTCGACATAAATTTCGGCTGCTCAGTCCGAAAAGTGGTCAAAACCGGTGCGGGGGCAGCCCTCATGCGGACCCCGGATTTGGCCCGGGATGTGCTCAGGGCGGTGCGCCAGGCAATTCGGATCCCGCTGACAATTAAAATCAGAAGCGGCTGGGAAGCCTCCGGTGAACAGGCCTTGAATATCGCTCAGATAGCCCAGGACTGCGGCGTGGATGCCGTCGCCGTGCACCCGCGCACTGCCAAGCAGATGTTTGGCGGGCGGGCCGACTGGTCTATAATAGCAGCGGTCAAGGAAAAAGTATCCATACCGGTTATCGGCAACGGGGATATTTTTTCAGGACAGGATGCAGTCCGGATGCTGTCGGAAACCGGATGTGATGCCGTCATGATCGGCCGCAAGGCTATTGGCTATCCGGGCATATTCAGCCAGGTGGTGGCAAGCATCAGCGGGGGCCAAATTATGGTTGAAGATCTCGCCGAACGGTTTGATATAATGATTCACTACTTGAAAGCCAGTGTAAATTATCTGGGAGAAGAGACGGCCTGCAGAATGATGCGCAGCCGACTGGGCTGGTTCACCAAGGAAATGCACCACAGCAGCAAATTTCGGGAGTCCATAAAGCACCTGTCGACCGAAAAAGAAGGTGTTGAACTGATCAACGCCTATAAAGATTCGTTAATTAAGCCTTCCTAAACAGTAAGAACTATTGTTTGACATTTTCTTACTCGATATTTAATATATGGCATTATATTCGAATTCGAACTAAAACAATGGTATTTATGATGAGGCAACCACCATGCATACTGCAATATCGAGAGTGACAACCAAAGGACAAATAGTAATTCCCAAAAAACTTCGGGAGAAATATGGGATATCTGAAGCTACTTCGATTCGATGGATAGAAAAAAAAGAAGGAATTCTGATGGTTCCCGATATCGAAGATCCCATAAAGGCTGCCAGGGGAATGCTAAAGGGAGCCGGTGTGCTTAAGGCATACCTTAAGGAGAAACAGATCGAAAAAGAAATGGAGGATGGAAAATTTGCCGGCACTAAATAGCATGGTACTGGATAGCTTTGCCCTGATTGGCTATCTTGAAAATGAAGGATTTTCAGTGAGGATCGAGAAGCTTCTTAATCAGGCTCGAAAGGGTAAAATCCGGATATATTTGCATGCAATTCATTTGGGGGAGGTTTATTATATCACTTTAAGGGAACAGGGGCAGGATCTGGCGGATTTGGCCTACGCGCGCATTAAAGCATTCCCGCTACAATATATTAATATTATAGATGAAAAATTGTTGCGTACGGCAGCCCGGCTAAAAGCCGCTTATCCGATTTCCTATGCTGACTCATTTGCTGCTTCTTTAGCCATCATTAATCATGCTGCGCTTCTCACAGGTGACCCGGAATTCGAAAAGCTTGAAAAAAAGGAAGAAATCGCAATTGAATGGTTAGGATGAAATTTATTCAGCCTGGCATATCATTCTGTCTGTGCTACTTGAACTATGCCCTCTGCGCTTCGCTCTCTGCCCACGGCCCCCTGCGCTTCGCTCTGTGCCCACGACCCTCTGCGCTTCGCTCTCTGCCCTCGGCCCTCTGCGCTTCGCTCTCTGCCCTCGGCCCCCTGCGCTTCGCTCTGTGCCCTCGGCTCCCTGCGCTTCGCTCTGTGCCCACGGCTCCCTGCGCTTCGCTCTGTGCCCACGACCCCCTGCGCTTCGCTCTCTGCCCTCGGCCCTCTGCGCTTCGCTCTCTGCCCTCGGCCCCCTGCGCCAGGCGGCCCCTTTCCCACTTCCGCATGCTTGCCGCGGCATAGTCCCGCCCTATCGGACGGCGACGGGTCCGACTTCCGAATTCAATCCTCATTCCCACTTCCGCAATCCGAAATCCAAAATCCGCAATCGAATCAGTCTTTTCGTCTGACCGTGCCGCCCACCTTAATTCCGTCACCCTCAACAAGTTTGGCTTCGGTTTGGTTTTCGGTAATGGCCATGATCTGGATTTCACCGATTTTCAAACCGGGGGTGAAAAAGCGCTGGCCGCCGATGCCTTCGATTATGCGGCTGCTGTCATAAACTTCCAGGACGTCCCCCAGCTTCAGTCCGGTCCGGGTCCCTGACGGTATCATGAACTTGCCGTCCTCGATTTTGGTGATATAGCCCGTCCAGGGCTGATCTTTGATCGTGTCGCAAATGTTGTCGCCGACATCCGTCAACAGCTTGTTTAAGGTTTGATTCAGCTGGGGAAGTTCGATTTTATCACTTTCCTGGATGATCTGATACTCGATGTCGTCGATTTCAATTTGGCGTGTAAATGTTTCATCGAGAAGTTTAGTGGCCGTGCTGGTGTCATTTACTTCCACCCGGATAAAAATCTGTACGAGATGATGCGTATCCTTGGTGATCCAGACGCCCCTGAGCTCGTCCAAGATGCGGATGTCTTCCAGACTGCCGGTCACGACAGCGTTTAGGCCGAGCTTGCGGCCCAAGACGGCCAGAGAATAATTGTCAATGATGCCGGTTTCCAGCCGGGGCGGCTTTTTCAATATACTCATAAGACTACCAGGTCCCGGGTCAGCTACGTAAACTCCCTGACAGGTATTGTTAATATACTCGGGGAGTCCTTTGTGAAAGATTTTTTGAAATTCCCAGCTTTCGTGCAGCGAGTTGTTTTCAAAATTAAACATCCCGATCGTTCTGATCAGATCCTGATCATCCAGCGTAATCGCGCGGGTAATGGAGCGCGTGGTTCTTTTGATGGTTTTTGTGGTGGTTTCGACCGTGGCTTCAATTGGCTCTGGGACCGAACAACCCGCGATGACCCCTGCCAAAGCAAGCAAAATCAAACCACTGGCAATTAATTGAATCCGGTCGAAAATGGTGCTTGAGTTGGCTGTTGCTATCATATAGTTAAAAATCCCGTCTCATTAAGCTTTCCATTTATCAGGCTGCAAATTCGTGTGTTTAATTAAATAAGTAATTCGATGTGAGATGTCAATTGAACAGTTGAAGTGGTGCTGAGAACTTGCCCCGCACACCCGGATCTAAGGATAACTCCTTGACACTTATTGTGATATCTGTTAACAGTCTAAAATTATTATATAAAAAAGATGAAAAGAGGATGGGTTTATGGGGAATATCGACGAGCAAATACTGCGAGCCACCAAAGAAATCGTGGTTAAATTCATTGAGGCCGGCAGAATCTCGCCCAGTGGATTCCACGAGACATTCAAGGACATTTATAATACCGTGGAAAAAACTACCAAGGCGTCCATAAAACAATCCCGGCCGGAGGTCGCCACCGATCCTGGAAAATCGGAAAAGCCGCAAAAGAAATCTTAACGGCATAAATATAAAATTTTCTGACAGGATCAACAGGATCGTCAGGATAATGCGACCCTCGGCCGAATGGGCGTTTCGCCGGAGGCGAAAAATATCCCGTCAATCCTGTAAATCCTGTCTAAGCAAAATATAATCGAATCCATTCCTCAGAAGGTTCGTAAGAAAGGTTCAAAAATTCAGGGTTCTGGATGAAAGGTTGATTAAACCAGCCTTCTATTTAGTGGGCTTCTTCCCAGTTTTTTCCATGGGCAATATTAATTTTCAAGGGTACTTTAAGCTGCCAGACACCTTCCATGATGCCCTTGATCAGCCGGATAAATTCCTGGTGTTCATCCGGCGGCACTTCAAAAACAAGCTCATCATGAACCGTCAACAGCATGACTGACTGCAGCCCTTTTTCCCGCAGGCACTCGTCCGCCCGGATCATGGCCACTTTGATCAGATCCGCCGCGCTGCCCTGAATCGGGGTGTTAATGGCAGTTCGTTCGGCTGCCTGACGGATGATGTGATTGTTGCTGTTGATATCCGGCAGGAGGCGAATCCGGCCCAGCAGGGTGCTGGTGCGCTGTGTTTTCCGAGCTTCGGCAATGGTTTGATCCATAAATCGCTTCACCCCCCGATAGCGATCAAAATAATGGTCAATAAATGTTTTAGCCATTTTCTGGCTGATTTCAAGTTGTTTTGAAAGACCAAATGCGCTCATGCCGTAGATTATGCCGAAATTGATGGCTTTGGCCTGTCTTCTCAGTTCCCCTGTTAATTCGGTGGGCCTTACCTGGAAAACCTCGCAGGCAGTGCGGGCATGGATATCCTCATCGTCCCGGAAAGCCTGGATCAGGATCTCGTCTTCCGAGCAGTGGGCCAGAACGCGGAGCTCAACCTGGGAATAGTCGGCAGCCACCAGGTGCCAGCCCGGGCGTGGTATAAAGGCCCCTCGAATCTGGCGTCCTTCTCTGGTGCGGATGGGGATATTTTGCAGATTCGGGTCCGAGCTGCTCAAACGCCCGGTGGCGGTCACGGTCTCGGTGGCGGTCACGGTCTGGTTGTAGGAGGTATGAATTCGGCCGGTATGCGGGTTGACCAGATCCGTCAGGGCGTCGGTGTAGGTGGATTTGAGCTTGGCCAGGGTGCGGTGTTGTAGGATCAGAGCCGGTAGTTCATGGTGACCGGCCAGCGCCGTCAGCACATTCACGTCAGTGGAATATCCGGTTTTCTTTTTCGTCTTTTTTTGAACCGGCAGTTTAAGCTTTTCAAACAATATGCGGCCCAGTTGCTGGGATGATTTTATATTGAATTCTTCTCCCGCCAGGCCATAGATACTTCCTTCCAGAGCATCGAGCTGTTGCTTAAATGAATCGGACAGTTCCCTCAGCCGCCGGACATCGATACCGGCACCCAGCATTTCCATACGCATTAGGACCGGGACCAGGGGCATTTCGACGGATGTCATCAATTCATCCAGTCCCAGTTCTTTCAGCTTCGGCAGCAGCACCTCCCGGACCATGAGGGTAATATCTGCATCCTCGCCGGCGTACGGTACGGCTTTGTCCAGCGGCACCTGTGAAAACAACAGGGCATTTTTTCCTTTGCCGGCAACCTGTTCATAAGTGATAGTTTTATGGCCTAAAAAATCCAGGGCGATTTGATCCAGGTTATGAGCTCGTTTGGACGGGTTTAAAAGATAGGATGCCAGCATGGTGTCAAACACAACGCCGCGCAGATTGATACCGTTGCGTTCCAGCACAATCCAATCATACTTGATATTCTGGCCGATTTTTTTTATTTGTGGATTTTCCAGCACCGGTTTGAGTTTATCCAGGACATCGTGCAGTTTGAGTTGAGCGGGCGCGCCCAAATAGTTGTGACGACAAGGAATGTAATAAGCCTGATTGGACTTCACTGCAAATGAAAAACCGACCAGTTCGGCCAGCATGGGATTGGTCGAAGTGGTTTCCGTATCCAGGGCAAACAGGCCGGCCTTTTCAAGCTGTGAAATCAGCTCGGAAAGTTGGTCCTGATCCATCACTGCCTGATAATCTTTGCTGCTCAGGTCGGCCTGCCCGGGTACCGACTGCTGCAATTGGTGAAATTCAAGATCTTTGTATAGCGCAGCCAGCGTTTCACCGTCGGGCGCGGTGAGTTTAAAATCTGCCGGATCCCAGGACAACGGCACTGCGGTATTGATAGTGACCAGCCGGCGGCTTAGAAAGGCCTGCTCCCTGAAGTTTACCAGATTTTCGCGCTGCTTTTTTTTGGTAATCGAATCAAGCTGTTCATACAACTCCTGCATGCTGTTGTGGGCTTTGATCAATGCTAGGACCGTCTTCTGGCCGATACCCGGCACTCCCGGGACGTTGTCCGCCGTGTCACCGGAAAGACCTTGCACATCGATCATTTGGCGGGGTTCGATGCCGAATTTTTCTTTTATGGATTGAAGATCCGTGGCACTTTCTTTCATGGGGTCCCAAATAGTCGATTTTGCGGTGACAAGCTGCATGAAATCTTTGTCGCCGGTAATCATAATCACCCGGAATCCTTTTTTTTCTGCTAGGCGTGCCAGGGTGCCGATAAGATCGTCAGCTTCATAGCCTTGCATCTCAATGATCGGAAGATTGAAGGCGGCAGTTACTTTTTTGATATACGGGATTTGAACCGCCATATCTTCCGGCATGGGGGGGCGGTTGGCCTTGTACTCCGGATACATTTCATGGCGAAATGTGGGGCCTTTGGCATCAAAAAACATGCCGACATAGGCCGGATTGCGATCGTCCATCAGCTTTATCAGCATGCGGGTAAAGCCAAAAACGGCATTGGTCGGCAGCCCCTTGGAATTGGCGAGCCCCCGAATGGCGTGATAGGCGCGGTGGATATAGGCCGTCCCGTCGATGAGATAAATCGTATTTTCTTCAGTCATTTCGAGCTCCGAATCTGAAAATGCGTTGACAATTATATATTCTTATTTTAGGCAGACTTTAAGATTTAATGGAATGGATTCAATTTTAACAGAAAACGTATGACAGGATTGACTGGATTCTTTTGAGCTTTTTCCGGCGGAAAATGCTCAAACCATAATCGCCTCCGGCGACGGAAACTATATAACCCTGTAGATCCTGTTAATCCTGTCTAAAATAATATAAAATCGAATCCATTCCTTAATATAATTTGTAGCCACCAGAAAAGCCTATATCAACATTGGATTGAAACAACAACCATGAAAGAACCGGCAACCACCTCAAACTACCGTCGCAGGCGTCGTAAACAACGGCAATATCAATGCCATTGCTGCGGCCAAGAATTTAGGTTTTGCTGGCGCTGTCGATGTGGTTTCAATATTTGCCAGGAATGCATGGATGAAAACATATGGGGCATGTCCTGCAATGCCATCACCTGGCAGTGCCCGGACTGCGGGGATCAGAATGGGTTTGGGAACCAGTGAGTCGATTTCGGATTTTAGATTTCGGATTGCGGATTTTGAAGCAGAAGTCAGAAGACAGATGTCAGAAGACAGATGTCAGAAGACAGATGTCAGATGTCAGAAGTCAGAGGACCGATAACAGAAGACAGAAGTCAGATTTTAGGGGACAGATGACAGAGCACCCGCTTCGCTCTCCGAGTTATGCCGCGTCACGCAGAAAACAGAGGAAAAAATAGAGATGACAGAAAAATGGATAGCACAAAAGCGTGTAATTCTGGATAAAATCTATCAGTCTACCGGACTAATGAAAGATGACAGAAAACCAGCGGCCCATTCTCTAAGAAAACTTGCGGGCGGTTGGAGTGAAAAAGATGCTTCTGAGTTCGAGGAATCAATAAAATCCTGTGAACAGATTGACGAGGAGATGTGGAAGTGAAGATCATGCTCGACTGGATTCTATGGATTGCAGCGCAATCCATGGAAGATGGCGTCGAGTTCATAACTTCCGATCAGCACTTTGAAAAAATTTCCGGGCTGGTTTATTCTATTTTTCCCCCTCCAATTAATTGATTCGGATATTAAATTCCACCTTTAGCCTTTAACCTTCCACCTCCCACCTTCTCACCATCTCACCTTCCCACCTTCCCAGCCTCCCACCTCCCACCTTCTCACCATCTCACCTTCCCACCTTCCCAGCCTCCCGGTTTCCCACCTTCTCCCAGCCTCCCGGTTTCCCACCTTCTCCCAGCCTCCCGGCTTCCCAGCTTCCTCGCCTCCTCGCTTCCCAGCGCCTGCCTTTAGGTAACCCATTCAACTTTTTTCCTCCATAATCAAGGTCCTGAGGACATCCTCTTTGCCCAATATCCCTACCACCCTGCCGGAATCGATTACCGGCAGGGTGTGATAGTTTTTTTCGACCATAAGGGCTGCAATTTTTTCAATGTCGGTTTCGGGGTTGACGGTAACCGGGTCGGCCGTCATGGCTTCGGCCACTTTACTGGCCGCATTTTTTTCAACTTCCTTGTCCATGCGTTTGGAGGCCGTCAAGGAAATATAGCCATCCAACAGCGTAAAAAGCGAAGGTAGCGGGATGCTTTTTTGCTGGGCGATGAGATCGCTTTGACAGAGGATACCCACGAGCTTCCCGGTTGGATCGACAACCGGAACTCCGTTGATCCGTTTTTCCAGCAGCAGCTTAGCCGCCTGAGCAATGTCCATTTCGGGCGAAACCGAAATAACATCTTTTGTCATAATATTTTTAGCTTTAATCATGATGGCCACCAGTATTTTGAGGTTATGGGATTTTTGGTGCCGTTGTGTTGTTCTGGTTTCTTTAAAACTGGGATTTGCTGGATTTTTTGAGATTATTGAGTTTATCACAGTTTTTGGTGCTGATAGAGCTCATCAGCGCATTTGCTGTTTAAGTTGCCCGGGTTGGTTGACAATTGAATTTGCTTGGGCTGATACCGTAAACATTTTCCGCAGACTCGACTATAGTTGAGTCCGGGTACGGAGTCAAGGTGCAGTGACGTGCTAAAAAATTAGATTGCAAAATATCGAAGAACGCTTAATTTACAGGTTGATCTCTGCCAAATATGATTCTACCTGCTGCAAGGAACCGGATACAATGTCTGACAAACTGATAAGCATTGAAGAGAAGGACGGGCCGTTTCGAGCCGTGTTGCAAAGAATCATGCGCATGGTCCCGGATCGCGATAAAGCCGACAAAAATCTTCAGCGTCTGCTTGCCTTTCGTTTGAGAATCGATGGAGAAGCCGCCCTGAGTGAATACCTGATCCGCAAAATCAGAGAAACCATCAAGTGCGCCTATACCGGCAGCCTGTATGATTTTCTCAAAGACGATCTGATCGAAAAAGAATGCGGCGCCGACGAGGTAGAATCGGACCCGGAACCTCCTGGCGCTGCATAGTTTTAGCACAAGGATTCTCAGCACCTCTCCGAATTCCGCATCGATCGCCGCGTTATAGTTCGGCTGCCAGCATCACGGCGCCGGGTCCCAATTCCGAATTCGCATCACCTGCACGGTCTCCCGTCTTTTATCCTATCAACTCAATAAACAAAATCAACTCAATCAACTAACCTGCGAGTGCCTTAAGTGGACATATTCATTGACACTTATTTGCAAAAGTAGTAAATAAAATTGTCACTTAAGAACAAAATTGGTAAGAATAAATCCAAAATAGAGAAAACCATGATCGAGTTATTGAAAGAAATCATTCTTGATTTTCAAAATGAATCGTTGGAAACCGGTGTAAAACGTCATTTGGGATACGAGCTCGTCCAGGGTAAGGCATTTGTATGTATCGGAGTCCGGCGGTGTGGGAAATCAACTTTGCTCTATCAGATAATTGACGACCTAAAGCGAAAAGGGGTAACCAGTGATAACCTGCTATACATCAATTTCTTTGATGATCGGCTAGTAGATGTCAAACGCAGTAATCTGTCTTTAATCACAGAAGCATATTATTCAATCTATCCGGAGAAAAAGGGGACAGAGACCATATATTGTTTTTTTGATGAGATCCAGGAGGCGGAGAATTGGGAGCCATTTGTAGAACGGATCCTGCGCACGGAGAAGTGCGAGGTTTTCATCTCGGGCTCATCAGCAAAAATGCTTTCAAAAGAGCTGGCGACACAAATGCGCGGCCGGTCAATTGCCTGGGAATTGTTTCCTTTCTCTTTCAAAGAATTTGCAGATTATCACAAAGCCGATTATAAAAACCTGACAACTAAAAATCGTCTTATTCTGAAAAACTGCTTTGACGAATATTTTAGGATAGGTGGATTCCCGGAAGTGCGAAATGTTTCAGTTAAGTTACGCCTCATGATACACCAGGAGTATTACAAAACCATTCTGCATCGGGACGTCATCGAGAGATTTGACGCCATTCATCCTCAGGCGGTCGTCCAGGCCGGATACCGCCTGATCAACTCAGCCGGTTCGCTCTATTCGATAAACCGGATAACCGCATATCTGAAGTCGTTGGGCCACAAAATCAGCAAAGGTTTTGTAGCTGCGTGTATTGACTGGTTCGAAGATGCATATTTCCTGTTTTCGGTAAAAATTTTCAGTCAATCGGTCGCAATACAAAATGTAAACGCTAAAAAGGTATATTGTATTGATCATGCAATGATAAATTCCGTAACTTCAGGTATCTCGGCCAATAGCGGCCATCTGCTTGAAAATATCATTTTTCTGCATCTCAGACGCACGACAGAGAACATTTATTATTATAGAACAAGCAGCGGGAAGGAAGTAGACTTTGTCTGGCTGGATAGCCAAAATAAGAAACACCTTGTGCAGGTGTCTCTTTCTATCGTAGACCCTTTGACAAAAAAAAGGGAGATGATGTCGCTGGTCCAGGCCATGGCCGAACTTAGTCTGACAGAGGCCTCAGTGGTAACGCTTTATGAGGATCAACAGATAGAAAAAGATGGTAAAAATATAAGAATAATACCGGCTTGGAAGTATCTGGTCATGAACGATTAACAACCTCCGCAAATATGACGAAGAAAACAAACCGGAAACTGCTTAACACCGCCACCCATCTGCGTTTAGTGTAGGGTCACTTTCATCCGGAAAGTGACCGGTACATAAAAATCCTCAAAATCCGGTAGATCCTGTCCCAAAAGAAAAACGATTAAGATAGAATCCGTTCCCTATTATTCAGCCTACTTTTCCAAAAGCTCCGCTACCAGCTTATCCAATTCGGGCAACTCAATCGGTTTTTCCAGCACGATATCGGCCTGGGCTTCGGTGGCAAGTGCGCCGGGATGTTCACCCCAGCCCGTAATGGCGATGACAGGTGTGCCGGAATATTTCTTTTTAATGATTGAAATTACACCGACGCCACTGATAAAAGGCATGACGAGGTCGGTAATTACCAGATCGAATCCTTTCTCTTCGGTTTCAAAATATTTCAACCCTTCCATGCCATCCGCCGCGGTAAACACTTCATAATTTTTACTGAAAAAATGCTCCAGCCCGGCCACGGTTTCTTCACTGTCATCGATGATGAGCAACCGGTATTTTTTTTCCATAATACTACCTTCTGTTGATTCCATTTGTCATAGTTGATTTTTTTGAATTTTTTCTTTATCATATCCTTTTATCTCGAGTAGGGCAAGAACATTGCTGCCAGGGTGAGAACACTTATCGTCCACGGTTTGGTGCCCTTTGCCCGTAATAGGCGGACGATATATCTAAACCGCCTTTTCCATAGCAACTAAGTTGCCGGATTGGCCGGCCTGCTCCCCGGAAGTGGCTGTGAAGGCCGGCCGGTATATCTAGCGTGTCGTTGCGGCAGCTTAAAAACACTAAAAATATTGAAATTATTTATTAAATCAAGAACACCCAGGCGCGTTGTGCTAATTATCCGTAATTTGTCCAAAGTTGACAAAATGTTTCTAAGTGGTTATTTAGGATATGCTTAAAAATCATATCCATTGGAAAGTAGATCAATCAACTGGTTTATGCCGGTAAAAAAACTATGTACTACGATTATTACGGATTTTCCGAAGAACCATTTTCAATTACGCCGGACCCCAGTTTTCTTTACATGAGCCCGGGGCACGAAGAGGTGCTGACCTCTATCATCTACGGTATTCAAGGACGTCGTGGAATAATCGCCGTAATCGGTGAGGTCGGCATCGGCAAAACGACCGTGCTAAACACAGCTTTGGAGTGGTTGAGCGAGAAAACCAAAGTGGCCTTCGTTATCAATTTCGACGTGAATTTCGATGATCTGCTGAGTATGGCCATTACCAAACTGGGGCTGGCGACGTCAGAGCAGACCCTATCTAAAATTGAAGCGCTCCAGCGTCTCAATGATTTTGCCCTCAAACAGCTTTCCGAAGGTGGCAGTATAGCGCTCATTGTGGATGAGGCCCAAAATCTTAACCAACGGGCCATGGAAAATCTGAGACTGCTTTCCAACATGGAAACCGCCAAACATAAACTGATTCAAATCGTGCTTTCCGGCCAACCGGAGTTGGAGAAAAAGCTGGCAAGACCCGAACTACGGCAATTGACCGAGCGGATAAGCATCCGGCGGTACATTAAACCTCTCAATGACCAGGAAACCTACGAGTATATTCAACACCGTCTGGATGTGGCCGAATACAGTGGTCCGGCGCTTTTCGAACCGGAAGCCCAGAATATGATCTGGCGCCTATCCCAGGGCATCCCCCGCAAAATAAATATCCTCTGTGACAATGCCCTTTTAACCGGATATCGGGAGCGGCATGAACGAATCGGATCTGATTTGATAAAAAGAGCTGTTGACGATCTTCGCTGGTTGACCGCTGCTTAAATGGAATGGATACTATCATAAAAAGGGAATATTGGGACACCCCGATGAAATAAATGCAAAAGAGATTTCATTGGGCAGGCAGATAAAGACTGATTTACACAGATTAAAAAAATATTTGAATCGCCTGCGGCGAGAAAAGGCACATAGCAACCGGGAAACCGGTTGTATCCTCCCTGGATGATCCGCCGCTAGGCGGTTTGCACCAGTCTGTGTGTATATGTGAAAATCTGTGTCCAGAAAAATACTAGACTTTCGCTTCCCCGCCTCCTGGCCTCCCAGCTTTCCAGCCCTTTCTGCCAAATTTCCAACCGACTACGAACCACTAACAACAAACCATTGCCAGGCCATAAAAGTCACCATTTCAATTAAGATACGACAATTTCGACAAAATGGATCTGGCGTCGGCTGCGCCATCGAAATTTTCATCCAGGCTGAGCGCTTTTTCCAACGCCTGGTGGGCCCGCTTGTTGTCGCCCTCCTTGTAGAGTGCCAAACCAAGGTGGTAATGGATGGTGGCATTTTCCGGGATTTTTTCCAGGCTGGCGGAAAACATTCCGATAGCGAAATTATAAAGCCCTTTTTTGTAGTAAACCAACCCGACGGTATCCATTACATTAGGGTCGTCCGGCCGCTGGGCCTCTGCCTGTTGGGCATACCGCAGGGCCTCATCCAGGTCTTTTTCCTGCATGGCCAGCACATAGGCCAGGTTGTTGGCAGCCGGCGCAAATTCGCGGTTGATTTCAAGCGCCTTGCGGTAGTGCGTTTCAGCGTCCCCGTATTTTTTATGCGCATCGTAAATCGCCCCCAGCATCATGTGCGGTGCCACCTGCTGGGGATTGACCTTTAAAGCGGCTTCGTATTGGAGGATCGCCTCCTCGTCCTTTTTCTCAGAGCGGAAGATGCTGGCCAACGCATAGTAAGGTCGCAGGTAACCCGGATAGGTTGCCATGGCCTTTTGGTACCATATTACGGCATCCTTTCTTTTGCCTTCTGCCAGGTAGATTTCTCCTTTCAGATTTTGAACGGCTGCCAGGATGGGCGGTGTGTCCGCCATATTTTTCATCTGTTCGTCACACCTCTGATGAGCTTTAGCGAAATCCTTCGCGGCAATATGAATAGCAATGATACTGGTAAACACATCGATGAGTTTCGGATTTAACGACATGGCTTTTTCAAAATTCAGGGCTCCTGACCTCGCGTAATTTCAATTGCAACTTATTGCGCGGCAAATACCAATTTCATTCGGGTGCCGGGGTAGACGTATGACTCCTGATTCATGACATCGCATAATTGTTTGAGAGCTCG
>Ga0209678_1000218_pt1 | contig 22925 bp, 15 predicted proteins | sample WorMetilvaeELBA1_FD_187404 | JGI IMG/M metagenome (GOLD analysis project Ga0209678, IMG submission 187404) | Marine gutless worms symbiont microbial communities from Max Planck institute for Marine Microbiology, Germany - Olavius ilvae ELBA.1... ...
AAAATTCATGCGAATTGTAGAACAAGTCGCTTCATCAGCTAAAATAACCTGTAGACAAATTAAAAATGGAATCCAGGCTGATTTACTTCTACGAAATTAATTCACTTGGGCTTTCTATATAACCAGATAAAAATAATTAAAATCGAATCCATTCCTCAGAAGTTTCATAAGAGTGTTCAGGTGTCAGGACTTAGCACCTCATTTTTCTGACACCCGAAATAAGAAAGGGAGCAATGGAGTGTTGGGGTGGTGGCTGAAGGTTTGAGGTCTCCTGAAGATACTCCAGTACTCCAGTACTCCAATACTCCAGTATTCCAATACTCCAATACTTCAGTACTCCAGTACTCCAAGATCGAAACATTCAATTACTGCTGGCAACCTCAAAAGTACCATTTTATTGGTTATAGTACCGTAATATTTCCCCCAGCGGCGTTCCCTGGGCAGCCGCGGGCGGCGTCATTCCCATGAAGGCGGCCAGGGTCGGGGCGACATCCACGGGATGAACCCGGCGATGAATCTTACGGGGCTCAATACCCGGGCCCATGAAGATGACCGGCACATGGGTGTCATAGCGCCACGGTGAGCCGTGCATGGCCTTGATCGGTCCTTTGTCGAACAGGAACCAATAGGGCTGTTGGATGATATAAATGTCGCCGGAGCGGTCGACATGGTGATTGTTGCGGACCTTTGCCAGCAGTGGATTGGTCGGCTGCTCCGCTAACCGGCTGCCGGCTACCGCCAGCGCGATTCCCGCCATATTCGTCAAGGCATCGGCAATCGCCTGCTCCACCTGGTTGCGATCGAACTCGGCCGCCGCGATCTTTTCATCATCGAGATAGAGGTAGGGCCGGTAGAAAAAGCGCACAATGTCAGCGACACCGAACCGCTGCCCGACCTCGTTGGCAGTTGCTTCAATTTCGTCCGGATCGAGACGTCCGGCCTTGTAGCCCAGCCCGTTCATATATTCCGGCATGTCGGCCATACCGTGATCCGCGCTAAGCACGACCAGGGTGTTCCTGAGGCCGACCGTTTGTTCGATGAACTCGAAAAGGTCCGCCAGGGTGCGGTCCAGCTGCATGACCACATCTTCGTTTTCGAGGCTGGACGGGCCGAAAAAATGATTGACCGCGTCTACACCGGAAAAACTGATCGACAAATAGTCCGGATATTCATCCCGGCCCAACTGTTCATGGGTGATCAGCGCTTTGGAAAAATCGAGGCAGAGCCGGTCACCGACGGGGCTGACGATGATCCGGGTGAAGAACAGGGGGTCATCCATCTGTCCGAAAGGATGGGGAAAGACGCGGCCGTAGCCTTTCAGGTCGACTTCATACGGCCGGTCGTCCTGATTGGCCAACAGGTAGGTCGAGGTCTTGTTCAGCAGGGTCCAGGCCTTGCCGGCATACCCTGCGGCCAGGCGCCGGTCGTTCCAAGCGTTGACCCAATCCGGATAGGCGTCGTAGTAATAGGTGCTGGTGACAAAATCACCGGTGTTGGTGGAATGCCAGAAGGCCTTGCCGGCATGGCCGGCCATGGCAACGGCGCTGCGGTCTTTGCCGGACACCCCGAATATTTTCGAGCGGCCGGCGTAGTAAGCCGCAAGTCCATCGCTGAATGTCGGCGTTAGAATAGCGGCCGGTGATCGCCCCTGGGTCCGTGATTTTTTCTGGGCCGGGTCGACCTGCGCCCCCTGGGATACATAATCCCGGGTCGCAAGGAGCGGGTAATCAGGATCTTCGATATTGTAGCTTAGCTGACCGGCCTCACGGTCGAACCAGACATTGCCGACCATCCCGTGCTGGGCGGGAAAGGTCCCGGTTGCCAGGGTCGTATGGCCGACAATGGTTTCGGTATTGGCGTGCTGATAGTGAGCGTTCGTGTATACCACGCCTTGCCGCGACAGAAACCGAAAGCCACCCTCGCCGAAATTTTTGTCATAGCGCCCGATCAAATCCGCTCGAAGACCATCGATTGTGATCTGCAGGATGAGCCTGACATCCGTTCCGGTCTGGGCGGCGGCATCGCCGGCCGTCCCGGCCAGCATTAAAGCCAGGGCCATCACTATAAACTGCAGCTTTCGGCATATGATATTTTTCATACTCAATTTTCCAGTACTCCAATTCTCCAATTCTTGTTTTTGAACCGTCATATATTTCTCGGCTGCTTTCGTGAAGTAGAGCGGGCCACCGTGCTCGCTTGATTCTCGGTGTTTAAATCGTGCTCGTCCTCGAAGACGAAAGCCGTCAACAATTATCGAGCACGAGGACGAGTAGGAGGACGAGGACGAACCATATGACAATCTCAATCGGCCCGGTTTCTTTTTCGATGTTACCGACCCACATCCGGGTCCATGTCCGGATCGAAGGGCAGCTCATCCAAATGTTCGACATATTCCAGCGGATCGAAAGGCACTTTTTTCAAATCCAGCTTCGGTCGGGCCAGGGCCTGGACTTCGAGTGAGGGATTTTCCAGGCCGGTCCAGGGGATACCATAGACTTCCCGGGCGTCGGGATATTTTTTCTTCCACAGCTCATGCCGCAGTTTCATCCGGTTAAACGGGCTTTTGAGGTGAATCAGGTTCACCAGCATGGGCGTCTTTTCGCGGGGGTCCGAGGGCAGGAAATAGAAAGCGGCGGGAATACCGCTGGCCTCGCCCACCGGGTCCGGTGATATCCAGTGGCGCTTGTAATTGCCTTTGACCGTCGCGCCGAGCCGGGGTCCGGCATAGATGAAAACGTGATCGCGCCGGCTGTGGGTATCGCCGTTCAGCAGCAGGGCCGTCTGATCGATGCCGTCGATGACGCGGTCCGTGGGTACGTGCTGCGTTGCGCCGGCCAGCCGGGCAAAAGTGGTGAAAAGGTCGGTTTCGTGGATGATGTCGCCCACCAGTTGGCCAGGCTTGATAGTGCCCGGCCACCAGGCAAAAGCCGGCACCCGCACACCGCCCTCCAGAAAATCGCCTTTACCGCCGCGGTAAATGGTTTCGGCCATGCCCAGGCCCGGCGGCGGGTTGTGGGTCATCGGTCCGTTGTCGGCCATGGCGATGACTAGGGTGTTTTCGGCGATGCCCAGTTCCCTGAGTTTGTCCATCACCTTGCCGACAAAGGGATCGATGTTGCACTGCAGGCCGTCCTGCAAGATGCTGCGCGATGTCGAGCACTTCTTCGGGTTGGGGATGAAGCTTGTCAGGTTGGGCCAGTTGGCGATGTAAAAGGGTTTGCCGGCCTTGGCATTGCGTTCGATGAATTCCAATGTCCGGCGCTGGGCCTCCGGGTCGATCTTCAGGTAGTTTTCATGGCTGTTGTCGCCCCACTGGCGGGCCTTTTCGCCCTTTTTGCCTTCGGCCACCTGCACCCAGCCCTTGGTTATAAACGTGTCGTCGAGTTTGTAAGGATCCGGCGGCAGCATATCTTCGAACAGGCCGATGGAGGCGTTGGCGCCTTCGGCGACCCTGGTGTTGAGCGACAGGATCTGGTTGTAGCCGGTGAAAAAGGCCTCGTCGAAGCCCTGGTTGTGGGGATAGCTCTCTTCGATGTCGCCCAGGTGCCACTTGCCATGAAAAGCCGTGGCATAGCCTGCCTGGGACAGCACTTCGGCGATGGTGACTTCCTCGCCGCGCATGCCGTGCATTTCCAGCAGCATACCGATGTTGTACATCCCGCTGCGGACCGCCAGGCGGCCGGTGGCCGAAGCCGCGCGGCTGGGCGTGCAGCCGACTTCGGTGTACATGCGGGTAAATAAAATGCCCTCCTGGGCCATGGTATTGAGACGCGGCGTATCAAGCCCCCGAACCTTCTGAATCGCCGGAATACCGACATCACCGTAGGCCGTATCATCCCACATAATGTGGATAATGTTGGGCGGGGCTCCGTGCTTCGCCTTCAACTCGGCCAGTTTCTTGTCGAGGTCTTGGTCTTCGACCGCCCACTTTACGCCGTGCTGGGCTGCGAGGATATAATACTCCGCGTCCTGGACGATCTTATCGTCTGCTTGGGCGGACGGCATTCCGGCAACCAATCCTAAAATCATTGTTGCATAAAGCAAAATCATCGTAAATAATCTACAACCTTTCATAGTTGCCTCCTTTTTGACTGAACAGGTCTTGTTCTTTTCCTTATATGCTCCAAAAAGTTGCCCCGGCCGGGCAGCAGTGGCGCAGTTTGTAGGGTTTCCGCCGCGGGCTGATCAGGCAACGAGGTGCTGAATCCTGAAGCCGTCTTACTTGATTTGTTGATCCGACTGATATACTCTAATCATATTCTCGGGGCATACAACATCAAAAATCCACAAAACGGCGGAAACCTCCTATGACGCAGCGGGATCATTTTTTAGTAGAACATCGCTTTGAGGACTTCGATGATTTTTGCCAGGCTAACCGGACCCGGAATCTGAACGTGAGCCATTTTGCGGCAGACTACCGCAGGTTTTTCGGTGAGATTTCCTCGGATACGGTGGGCAAAAAAAGTAGTGAGACAGAATTGATATGATTATCAGCAATTAAGCTCTGGCGGGCAGGGATAAATCCCATTAGCGCTAATGGGGATAAACTCCGCATCTATTCATATGCCAACGTAGGGTCGGCCACCGTGCCGACCGGTCTTGGCGGGCATGCCGCTGTTAGCGGGACTCTGCGTTTATCTAAAAACCGATGTATTTTCATACGAGCCATTAGATCTTCAAAGCCACTTCGGTTGCATTGCGCAAAGCGGCGCCGAGATTTCCGGGCGCCGCGGCATCCCCCACGGCCAGTACTTCCGCAACGCTGCCTCGCAAATCATGCAATAAAGGGTCATGCGGCAGGGCATTGATGCCGATTACTACAAGATCTGCTTCCAGGTTGAACTCGGATTCATCCTTCTTTTTTAGACGAACCCGGTGTTCTTCAATTGAGACCACCTGAGTTTCTGTGTAAATTTCAACACCTTTGTCCGACAGCCGTTTCATTAACCGCTCTTTGGGAATTTTTTTCATGCGGGCCAGCACGGCCGGCGCTATTTCGATGACACTGATTCGTTTTCCCGGTCCGGCTAACAGGTCGGCGGTTTCACATCCAATATCGCCGCCGCCGATAATGACGACCCGGTCGCCGGCCGGAGGCCCGTTGAGGTAGATCTCGCGGGCCTGGATCACGAAATCGGCATCCATGCCCGGAATCGGCGGCCGGCCGGGGAGGGACCCGGTGGCGACGATAACCGCATCCGGACCAAAAGCCGTTATTTGGGATTGGTTGGTTTCATGCCCGGTGCGAACGGTCACGGGCGATTTGTTGAGGCAATTGATGAGGTAGGTCAATATGCCTGCCATTTCCTCCTTAAACGGTGCAAGATGCGCCAATTGTATCTGTCCGCCCAGTCGATCGGTCTGCTCCCACAATTCCACGGCGTGGCCCCGTTGGCTTGCGATCAGGGCGGACTGGATACCGCCGGGTCCGCCGCCGACGACCAGGACTTTTTTCTTCTGGCGGGCCGGTTGAATCTGCCAGATGGATTCATGTCCGGCAAACGGGTTGACCGTGCAGCACCGTCCGATACCCTCGACGCCCGGACCGGCGCAGTCTTCCAGGCAGGCGACGCAGGGACGGATCGCTTCTTGCGGCATGCCTGATTCGGCCTTGCGGGGAAAATCCGGATCGGCCAACAGGGCCCGGGCCATGGCCACGTAGTCTGCCTGACCGCGGCTGATGACATCTTCGGCCACATCGGGTTGATTGATTTTACCGATTGCAACCACCGGAATGTTTACGACGGATTTGATTTGAGCGGCCAGGTAAGCCAGCGGTGCCAATGGGCTGTCTCCCGGCTGAATGATCCGATATTTGGTCTGCTTATTGCCGGCGTTGGCCACAATTGCATCCGCCCCCGCTTTTTCCACCCAGCCGGCAATCCTCATCGCCTCCTCGGTTTCAAGGCCGCCGGATACGAATTCTTCGCACACCAGCTTGACCATCAGCGGATAGTCCTGGCCGGTCATCTTTTTCACCTGCTCGATCAACCGGATGAGAAAATGGGAGCGGTTCTCCAAACTTCCACCCAGATCGTCGCGGCGGGTGTTCAACCGGGGCGACAGCAGCTGGGAGATAAATTCTCCGTAGCTGGCTTGAATTTCAATACCGTCATAGCCGATTTGCCGGGCCTGCAGCGCGCCCCGGGCCATGATCTCCAGGATTTCATCGGCTTCCGCCCTGGACATGTTGGTGGCCAGGGGTGCAACCCACGTTTCCCCTTTTGGTTGAGCGCCGGGAAACCCGGCTGCAACCGCCTTTTCATGCGGATAATTGAGCTGCATGAATGCCCGGGCGCCTTCGGATTGGACGGCCGCGAGCAGTTGCTGCAAACCGGCAACATGTTCCGCCGTATCGATTCGCAGCTGATGGGAAGCCTTGTAGGCCCGCGGATAGTCAAGGCAGGGGCAGTCCAATACGATCAAGGCTGCACCGCCGGCGGCCCGGGCGCGGTAGAATTCCACCAGCTTTGAATTTACTTTACCCTCCCGGGCGTACTTGGTGGGGTAAAGGGGCATGATGATGCGGTTTTCGAGCCGGCATGCGCCAATGTTGCCTGGTTTGAATAAATTGGGGAAAGTCATGGTTTTTCCTGAGGGTTGAGAGGTTCAGAGGTTCTGGGTTCAGAGGTTCAGAGGTTCTGAGGTTCAAGGTTCTGGGTTCAAGGTTCAGAGGTTCAAGGTTCAGAGGTTCAAGGTTCAGAGGTTCAAGGTTCAGAGGTTCAGAGGTTCAAGGTTCAGAGGTTCAAGGTTCAGAGGTTCAAGGTTCAGAGGTTCAAGGTTCAGAGGTTCAGAGGTTCAAGGTTCAGAGGTTCTGGGTTCAGAGGTTCAAGGTTCAGAGGTTCTGGGTTCAGAGGTTCAAGGTTCAGAGGTTCTGGGTTTTATGGTTCAGTTTCGCCGTTGGCAGTGAGCGTTCAGTTTGATCGAGAAAGAAACTTATAGGACTAGGCACCGAAATCGACCGTAGTTGGGTTTCGAATTTTACAAAAACGCCGGTAAAATGTAGGTTGGGTTGAGTGCAACGAAACCCAACAAAGTTTGGATTGCATTCAACCCAACCTACAATACTGATCAACCCAGCCCCAAAGCCTTTACCATTGACCCCGAAATCTGATGGGGAAGCCCTGAACGCTGAACCCGGAACGCGCAACCCGCAACCCGGAACCAGTAACGCGCAACCCGCAACCGTAACCCGCAACCCGGAACCCGTAACGCGTAACGCGTAACCCGCAACCGTAACCCGCAACCCGCAACCCGCAACGCGTAACGCGCAACGCGCAACCCGTAACCCGCAACGCGCAACGCGCAACGCGCAACCCGTAACGCGTAACCCGCAACCCGCAACGCGCAACCCTGAACCTTTGAACCCTGAACCTTTGAACCCTGAACCTTTGAACCATTGAACCTGGAACCTATTTTTCGATCATGCCCTTTAACTGTTTCAGGGCTTCATCCGGCATTTTGAAAGAATGTTCCGGCCCCGGGAACTTGCCGTCCGTAACATCCTGGTTGTACTCTTTTAAGGCCTCGATGATAATCTTTCTGACGTTGGTGTATTGTTTAACAAACTTCGGAACAAACCGGTCAAACAGGCCGACGACATCATGGGTTACAAGGACCTGGCCGTCTACATCCGGACCCGCTCCGATGCCGATGACCGGAACCTTGACCGCTTCGGCGACCAACTTGCCGAGGGGTGCCGGGACTGCCTCTAAAATCATTGAAAACACGCCGGCACCCTCCAGGGCCTTGGCATCATCGATGATCTGCTTGGCGGCCGAGGCATCCTTGCCCTGCATTTTAAAGCCGCCTAAGGCGCTGGCAGTTTGGGGGGTCAAACCGATGTGCCCCTGGACCGGTATCCCGGCTTTGACGATCGCTTGAACCGTCGGGGCAAAATCAACGCCGCCTTCGAGCTTCACGACGTCGCAGCCGCCTTCTTTCATCAAACGGCCGGCATTGATAATCGCTTCCCGGATGGAGGTGTTGTAGCTCATAAACGGCATGTCGCCGACAATTAAAGGCCCTTTGCAGCCGCGCACCACCGCCTTGATGTGGTGGATCATGTCTTCCATGGTTACCTCGACGGTTCCCTCCAGCCCCATGACCACCATGCCCAGGGAATCTCCCACCAACACAATGTCCACCCCGGATTCGGCCGCCATCAATCCCAGGGGATAGTCATAGGCAGTCAACATGGTCAGTTTGCGGCCTTTTTCTTTGGCCTGTTGTACATCCAAAACCGATACTTTTGTGTTACCCATTTTCATTCTCCTTAACTAAGTTTAGCGAGTTTAAAAAATCTTCAACTGCAAAAAATTCCAATTTTCAAGCACCAAAATCCAAATAAATCTCAAATACCAATAATCAATCACCAAAAAAGGGCGTATGATCGCAGCATTTCATATGTTTGGGATTTAGAATTTTGGTCATTGGGATTTGTTTGATATTTGTTTTTTGTTATTTGTAATTTATATATTCAGGTAGTCTTCCTGCCACCGTACCCAACTACTTTGCAAAATGCTTATTCGTAATGGGCTTCCAAAGTCTCGATCAGTGTCGTCAAGGCAAAGTTGATCGGTGTTTCGATACCCAGCTCCTGGGCTTCACGCACGATAAACCCGTTGATGGCTGCGATTTCCGTCCGCCGTTGGTTGTCGACATCCTGGCCCATGGAAGACCGGTTGACGGCCGTGGCCTCAGCGACGTGGAAGACAATGTCCACCGCATCTTCCCGGATGGCGACACCCCGGGCCCGGGCCACCGTCATGGCTTCTTGGACGGCGATTCGGCTCAACTTCCTGGTTATATCGAGATCGAGGATCTGGCCGTTTTTGATGCCGCTCAAAGCCGTGATGGCGTTGATGCCGATGTTGATCAACAGCTTGTTCCAGACCACGCTGCGCACGTCATCGACAGCTTCGGTGACGATGCCGGCTTCGGTGAAAAAATCGGCAAACCGGCCGGCCAGTTGGTGTCCCTGCTCGGTGGACGACCAGGTGCCAATGGTTGTCGGCCCGATGCCGGCGTGGCGGATACGGCCCGCTTCCAGCATGGTGGCCCCGTGGGAAGTCGTGCCGGCCAGTATGCGCTCCGGATCGATAAGTTCGGCGATGAAATCGGCATTGCCCATGCCGTTTTGCAGGGTCATGACGGTTCCGTCCGATCCGGCGATTTGCTGCGCCGTTTGAGCCGCGACCTGGGTCTGGGTGGATTTAACGAATATGACCGTCAGTTCGGCCCGTCCGATTCGATCGGGATAGGAGGTGGCACTGAGGCGCACCCGGCGGGGATTGCCTTCCCGTTCGATGGATAATCCATCCCGGTTAATGGTGTCGACGTGTTCCTGCCAGACGTCATAGAGCCAAACTTCGTTGTCGGCTTCGGCCAGCATGGCGCCAAATAGACTGCCCATGGCCCCGGCGCCGATTACGGCTATTTTCATTTTATCCCCCCTACGAATGACGAATGAATAATGACGCATGAATAATGACGAATGACGAATGAATAATGACTAATGACTAATGACTAATGAATAATGACGAATGAATAATGACTAATGACTAATGGTGGTATTCGCTTCGCTCATTTCTTTTTTTGTTATGATTTATCCCAACCCGGCGAAGCCGGAAATGAAAATTGAAGAATGAAGATTGAAGATTTGTGGTATCGCTTCGCTCTGTCTTTTAAATTTAAATCGATAGCATTCCTAAAATATTCAATCCGGCTATAGCATAAATCCTGCGCAAACATGATGTGATTTCTATAAATAGGCACTAATTACCGGGCGAGAATAGCGCTCGTCCCAACTTCGCGGTCAAAGCTCTCATCTGCAGGGGCGGGGTTTGTTCCCGCCAGCTAGAGTATGACCGTTAAAAAGTTCCTTTAACTCAGGTTTTTATACATAGCCCCGCCCGTTTTCGGCAGACTGCATCTTTGTTATTTTTAAATGGATAGAATTCCTTAATTATTCATTATTCATTAGTCATTATTCATTCCTTTGCCCCCGTTGAGCCAACAGGCCACCCGATGACCCGGTGCAGCTTCTATCAGCGCGGGTTTTTCTCTAGAGCAGCGGTCAAATCGATACTGGCATCTTGGATGAAACGGGCAACCCTGGGGCGGATCGATCGGATTGGGCACATCCCCCTCCATGGCAAATGATTCGGTTCGGCGATGGGGGTCCGGCAGGGGCACTGACTTCAGCAGGGCTTCGGTGTACGGGTGGCGGGTCGATACACTAAAATTTTCGGCGGTGGCCAGCTCAACGATGCCGCCCAGGTACATCACCGCGATCCGATCGCAGATATACTGCACCACGCTGAGGTCATGGGAAATGAATACATAGGAGAGATCGAACTCTTCCTTCAAATCCTCCATCAAGTTGATAACCTGGGCCTGAATCGAGACATCCAGCGCGCTGACCGGTTCATCGGCCACGATGAGCTCCGGCCGGACACAAAGTGCGCGGGCAATGCCGATGCGCTGCCGCTGGCCGCCGGAAAATTCATGGGGATACTTGTCCAGGTCGATGCGGCGCAGGCCGACTTTTTGCAGCAGTTCCGCCGCCACTTCCCGCCGCTGCTTTTTTGGCACTTGCCCGGTTGCTCGCAACGGTTCGCTGATGATGCCTTCAACCTTCATTCTGGGATCCAGACTGGAGTAGGGATCCTGGAAGATGATCTGCATTTTGCGGCGCAGCGCGCCCATTTCAGAACGGCTCAAAGCCATGATATCCCGGCCGTCGATTTCAACCCGCCCCGCACTGGGTTCTATCAGCCGCAGAATGAGCCGGCCCAGGGTCGTTTTACCGCAGCCGGATTCTCCGACCAGGCCGAAACTTTCGCCCCGCGAGACCGCAAAGGAGACGTTGTCCACCGCTTTGATCCAGGCCCGGGGCTTGGACAGGATGCCGCCGCCCAGGGGGAACCGTTTAACCAGATCGACAACGTTGAGCAGCGGAGCGTCAGACATCGTTTTTTCTCCGTTCCGGGTGTTCCTTCAGCCAGCAGCGTGCCCGGTGGGCATCGCCGACCGCCATAAGCTGCGGCTGGGTCTGGCGGCATATATCGAATACATGCGGACAGCGATCGGCGAACTTGCAGCCTTGAATGACCTCGGTCAGCACCGGTACGATGCCGGGAATTTCATTCAACCGTTGTTTGTCTTCGCCAAGCCCGTCGCCCAGGCGCGGCATGGATTTGAGAAGTCCGCGGGTATAAGGATGAAAGGGCCGGTCAAAAATATCGCCGACACTTGCCTCTTCGACAATCTGCCCGGCATACATGACCACCACCCTGGCAGCCATCTGGGCCACCACGCCCAGATCGTGGGTTATCAGCAGCAATGACATGTCCAGTTCTTCCTTAAGCCGGATCATCAGGGACAGGATCTGGGCCTGGATGGTGACGTCCAGGGCCGTGGTGGGCTCATCGGCGATCAACAATTTCGGACCGCAGACCATCGCCATGGCGATCATGACCCGCTGGCGCATGCCACCGGAAAGCTGGTGCGGATAATCATTGAGGCGCTTCGCGGCCGCCGGTATCTTGACATGATCCAACCACCTGGCCGCTTTTTTGAGGGCCTCGGCCTTGCCCAGGCCCTGGTGGATCATGAGCGGTTCCGCCACCTGGCGGCCGATGGGCAGCACCGGGTTGAGGGAAGTCATGGGCTCCTGGAATATCATCGATATTTCATGGCCTCGAATTCTGCGCAGGCGCTCGGCGTCGAAGTTCAATAAATTTTGCCCGCCAAAATTGATTATCCCGGACTGTATCTCGCCCGGCGGTGACGGAATCAACCCCAGGATGCTCAAGGAAGTCACACTTTTACCGCAGCCCGATTCCCCCACCAGCCCGATGGTTTCACCCGCATCCAGGTGAAAGCTGACGCCGTCCACCGCCCGGGCGACCCCTTCCGGCGTGTGGAAGTGGACTGATAAATTATCTATTTCTAAAAGCTTGGAGTTCATGAATATAAGGGCCCAAATTATCTACCCGGATGAGCCGGAATTGAAGATTGAAAATTGAATATTTGATGAAGTCGCTTCGCTCCGCCTTTTTTAAATCGATAGAATACCTTAAATCCGCAATCCGCAATCCGCAATCTAAAATCCAAAATCCAAAATTGCCTCTCAAGTCGCTCCGTCTTTTTTATAATCGATAGAATACCAGAAATATTCAATATTCAATCGAAAATATTCAATCCTTACCCTTCCGGCCACAGATAGTTAAGGGCGGTCAGGGCATAAATTTTGGCGGTTTCGACCAACTGGTCAAGATCAACCCATTCATCGACCTGGTGCGGCACCTGACGGTCGCCGGCACCCATGGTGACGATTGGGATATTTTTTAAGGCCCATAAAAAGGTGCCGTCCGTGGCACCGGGTACACCGGCATAGGTGGGATCCCCCTCAACCAGTTGCCGGGTGGCCCAACCGGCGGCCAGGACGACCGGGTCTTCACGATCCGTCAGGGTGCAGGGACGGTCGGTCAATATGTCGACTTCTATGCGAAGATCGTGATTGCGCTCCAACTGCAGCAATTTGTCATAATCCCGGTATTCCTGCCTGACCTGCTGCTCGATCTCCTGCGCCATGGTCTCCAGGTCGCTGATTATCGCCGGATGCGATTGGCCGGGAATCGTCCGGATATCGACTAAAATCCGGGATTCGCCGGGCATCACATTGAGTTGGGGGGCGCCGGTGGCCGGGGCCTGGACCACGGTCGGCGTGAAGCTGGGCCAGCCCAGGTGTTCATCCCGGCCGGGATTTTGGGCCGCTTTGTATTCCAGTTCATGCAAGCCGTCGATCAATTTGGCCACGGCCGGGGCGGTATTCAGGCCGGACAGCGGCATGGCGCCATGGCTCATGCGACCGGAGATGGTAAACTGGGCTCGCAGCGCACCTTTCTGGGTGGTGCAGATCAATCCATCCTGGGGTTCGCAGATGACCGCGCCGGTAATGGAATCGGCATGGCCCCGGTCAATAAAATTTCTGACGCCCAGCATCTGGTCTTCTTCATCGCACAGGACACCGCCGATGACGGTTCCGGATAGATTGACGCCGGATCGTTTCAGGGCCGCCATCGCAATCAGCATGGCCGCCAGGTTGCCTTTCGTGTCGTTGGTTCCGCGACCGTACATGCGCCCATCGATGATTTCGGCGCCAAAAGGGTCGTACCGCCAGATCGATTCATCGCCTGGTGTAACCACATCGGTGTGACCTTCAAACATCAGCCGGCGGCGGCCGGTGCCTGCCGGCCAGGTGACGATGACATTCGATCGGCCGGGAGCCACTTCCTCCATGGCTGCCTCAAATCCCTGCTGCCGGGCCCAATCGAAAACATAATCGGCCGCAGCCTGCTCACTGGTTCCCGCCGCCGGGTCCCAGACGGAGTTGATCTTTACAAGATCGGCAGTGAGTTTGATTAGCTCATCCGGATTAATAGAATTCAATACTTTATCGATGATATGTTGTGTTGGTGCCATATGCCCTCTCGGAATGACGAATGACGATTGTCGAATGTCGAATTAATGTATTCTATCTAATTTGTAAAACTTGTCCTCCCAAGTCGGATAAACAGGAAAAATGCCTAAAATGCCTAAAATGCGCTAAAATTATGGTGTCGCTGCGCTCCGTCTTTTTATGAACGAATGTTTTGGAACATATTGTGCGTAATTATCTTCTAAGGATCTATCCACTATCATCAATCCTTAACTCTATGCCCTCTGCTCCCTTTGCTTTTTCTTTCCGCATTCCGCATTCCGACTTCCGAATTCCATTCTCTGCCCTCTGCCCATAATTACCTATCAAAGTTTCTCACCTTCTCACCTTCTCAGCTTCCCAACTTCCTGGCTTGTTCCGCACCCCGCACCCCGCACCCCGTACCTCGCACCTCGCAATCCGCAATCCGCAATCCGCAATCCGAAATCTTTCTATCGGACCCGGACCATCTTCGGATCCAGCGTATCCCGCAATCCATCCCCCAGCAAATTAAACCCCAGAACCGCCCACGCAATCGCCAGGCCGGGAAAGATAGCGATCCAGGGCGAAATGTTCATGTACGTTTGTGCTTCGTTTAACATCCGTCCCCAGGACGCATGGGGCGGCTGGGTTCCCAATCCCAGATAGCTGAGTCCGGCCTCTGCCAAAATGGCCACTGCAAACTGAATCGTTCCCTGAATCAGCAGCGGAGATAAGATATTGGGAAGCACATGCCGCCAGGTGATGGCCACCTCGCTGAGACCGCCGGCTCGTGCAGCAGCAATAAATTCCCGCTCCCAGATGCTCAAGGACACCGCCCGTGTCAGGCGCGCAAAAATCGGGATATAGAAGATTCCGATGGCCAGCATGGCGTTGACCATGGACGGCCCCAGAATGGAGGTGATCAGAATGGCTGACAATACAGCCGGAAAACCGAATAAAAGATCGGAAAAGCGCATGATGGACTCATCCACCCACCGGCCGTAATAGGCCGCCGCCAAACCCAACAACACACCGGCCGTCAGGCCGATCGCCACTGTCACCAGTCCCACGATAATTGAATTGACCACCCCCACCATGACGCGCGAGAGGGTATCGCGGCCGTAGTGATCGGTGCCCAGTGGATGGCTCACTGATGGGGCTTTAAGCCGGGCGCGCGCGTTCATCCGGTTGCCGTCATAGGGGGTCCATAGCAGACTCAGGAGCGCTGCAATGACGACGATAGACGTCATGATGAATCCGACGGTGAAATTTTTATTGTTGAAAAAGCGTTTCATCTTCATTTTGTCTGGATACGTGGATCGATATAAGCATATGCGATATCGACGATAAAATTCACCACAACGACCGCTGCCGCCATGAACAATACGATATCTCTGACAACCGGCAGATCGCGCTGGCCGATGGCGTTGAATACAAGCCTTCCCATCCCGGGTAGAAAAAAGACGTTTTCGATAATAATCGCGCCGGCCAGAAGCTGGCCCAGTTGAAGCCCCATAATGGTCAGAATAGGGACCAGCGCGTTGCGCAGCGCATGCACATATATTACCGTTCGTTCCCTGAGACCTTTGGCACGTGCTGTGCGCACATAATCTTCGCGCAAAACCTCAAGCATTGAAGAGCGCGTCAGACGCGTCAGGATAGAGGCCCGGATGACGCCCAGTGCAAAGGACGGCAGCAATAAAGCTTTGACCGATCCCCAAAAATCCCTGCTCCAACCCGGGAAACCGCCGGCTGAAAACCAGCCCAGCTGAACCGAGAACAGCAAGGTCAGCAGTATACCGAACCAGAACTCCGGTGTGGCAAGCCCGAGCTGGGTGCCGAACATCACCGTCACATCGCCGGTCTGATTCTGATGCCGGGCGGCATAGATGCCCAGGGGCAGGGATATGACTAGGGCGAACAGCATGGCGATCAAGGCCATGGGGCCGGTCACCGCCAGGCTGTCTACGATTAGCTCGTACACCGGCATTTTGTAGTTGATGGACTGCTGGCTGCGCCCCAGCAGAAGGTTTCCGATCCAATTCGTATATTGATCCAGGAAAGATTTGTCCAGGCCCAACTCGGCGCGCAGATTGGCCAGTGCCTCGGGGGTGGCATTTATTCCGAGGATGATCTGGGCCGGATCGCCCGGCAGCACAAAGAGCACCGAGAACACCGTGATGGAGACCAAAAACAAAAGCACGATCAGGGTGATCAGTTTTTTTGTAAAATAGCGCAGCATAGAAGAGAAAGCGGGCAGCCTGGTTAGACCGGCTGCCCGTTGGTTTTTATCCTTAGATATATAAGTATTTGCCAGTCTTATTTTTTCCACCACACTTCCGAACTATCCATGGCGATGGTCGGATAACTCTCCCACCAGTCCATCAACTCCACTTTCATGGCCGACAGTGCCGGTGACAGGAAGAGAAAACCGTTGACGGCATCTTCCGCTACAATTTCCTGGCAGCGGCCGAACCATTTGGCTTTTTCCGCCTCGTTGGGAGCCATCAGCGCTTTGGCATAGGCATCCCTGAACTCCTGAGAATCATACTGGAAGTAGTAGTTCGGATTGGCGTAGATCCCGATGTCCCAGGCCTCGGCGTGGCCAATCATGGAAAGCTGAAAATCTTTTTGTTTGAAAACGCGATCCAGCCAGACGCCCCATTCCACAATTTCGATATCGAGCCTGACGCCGACCTGGCCCAGCATGTCAGCGATAACTTCACCGGCACGTGCGGCATAGGGATAGATGACCGGCAGCTTTATGGAGGCATCAAAACCGTTCGGATAACCGGCATCCGCCAGCAGTTTTTTGGCTTTCTCCGGGTCATACGGAAATCGTCCGGTCATGTCCTTGTAGTATGGGGTGACCGGGGGCCAGTGGGAGCCGATCTTGGTGCCGTAACCGGAGATAACCAGTTCGCTGACGGCATCACGATCGATGGCGTAAGCAATGGCCTGGCGAACCATTTTATTGTCAAATGGTTTGGCTTTGTTGTTGGTGGACATAATGACTTCTGATGTCGAGGCGCCGGCCAGCACCTTGAAGCGTTTGTCCTTTTCGATGGCAGGCGCGAGTTCGGGAGCCAGAAGCCATCCGATAATATCGATGTCGCCGGCCTTGAGGGCCGCGACCTGGGCGCTGGGGTCCTTAATGAACCGATACGTCACCCTGTCCAGGTAAGGCAGCTTGGGGTTCCAATATTGATCGTTTCTGACCATTTCGACACTGTCGCCCCGGGTCCATTTCGTGAACTTGAACGGTCCGGTTCCGATCGGCTCGGCGGCCATGTTTTCGTATCCCTTCATTGGCAGCATCACCGCATCGCCTTCGGCCATATGGACGATGAACAGCGCGTCCACATCTTTGAGGGTCAATTTCAACGTATAATCGTCCGGCGTCTCAATTTTTTCGATAACACGGAAAAATTCCGGATGAGCGTTCTTGGTGTCCTGCGCAACTGCACGCTCGAGGTTCCACTTGGCAACCGCGGCATTGAAGGCTTCGCCGTTATGAAAGCTGACGTCCTTGCGCAGTTGAAAGGTATAAACCTTGCCATCCGGCGATACACCCCAACTGGTGGCCAGTCCGGGCACGAATTGGCCATTGCGGTTGACTTTGATCAGACCTTCCATGATGTTGGAATATACCACGCGGTCGATGGCCGCAGAGGCGCTCGCCGTGGGATCCAGCCCCGGCGGTTCATCACCGACGGCGATCGTCAGGCTGCCGCCTTTTTGAGGGGCAGCGGTCCACGCGGCCTGTACCGGAGCCAGTAGCGTCAAAACCATCAGGATCAATAGTAATTTTTTAGTCATTTTTTCCTCCTTTAGTTTATAAATTAAAGATCTTCAAGATCACAGAATGCCGTCATGCCTGCAATGGAGTGCGCATTTAATACGGCGTGGATAATGGCCCTGGACATGCAGTCTGCGGCGGCATGACCTATTTCATTGAGGGCTTGCGCGCGGGGTGCGTTAAAAAAACCGGGTGTTTCGGGCAGCTCTATTTTGCCGGTTGTCAGGCAGAATATGGTATCCCCGTCAAACATGGTATGGGCCGGTCGAATGGCCCGGGCCATACCGTCCTGTGCCATCTGAGCAACTTTTTGGGCTTGCGGTTTGGTCATAACGGCATCGGTTGCCACGACCCCGATCGTGGTATTGCGGGCGGGACCTGACTGCGGTTTAGCGGGCAATTTCACGGCACGCTTTCCCTGGGGGCCGAATTCTCCGTTGATTTCGCTGCCGATTTCCCAGGGTCGTCCGTTAACCGGATTGACAACCGAGCCGTCCGGATTGACTGCCACCAGGGCCGCAACGCTGATGCCGCTGTCCAACACGAGACTCGCCGTGCCAAGTCCGCCCTTGATACTGCCGGCAAAGGCCCCGGTTCCGGCCCCGGCACAACCCATGTCGATGGGATCATCGCCGGCCTTTTCACAGGCCAGTCGGCCCCAATCCGCATTGATCGGTGGGATAAACTGCTCGCCGCGGCCCAGATCATACAGCACCGCCGCCGGGACAATCGGTGCGACATATCCCTGATCGAGGGGAAAACCGTAGCCTTCTTCAGCCAGCCATCGGGTCACGCCGTCACAGGCCGACAACCCGAATACGGACCCCCCCGTCAGGACGACGGCCTGAACCTGGTCGATCAGATTGTGCGGCGCCAATACGTCGGTTTCTCTGGTTCCCGGTGCAGACCCTCTTACATCGACCCCGGCCACAGCACCTTTGGGGCAGATGACTACCGTAGTGCCGCTGACCGCCTTCTTATCGGTATAATTACCGACGAGAATCTCCTCGATATCAATCAACGCATTGTGTTTTCCGGTTGATGCCAATTACTTCTCCCAACCCGGACAAGCCGAGAAAGTGAGCTAATCCACCCAAAAACTGGCGGACAAGAATGAACTAAAATTAAAATTGCCTAAAATTGCGGAGTCGCTATGCTCCGTCTTACTAATTTATAATGGACGCGAAAGACTTGACAGCTGGCAATACCCAAATAAACCATGCGATGTTCAGGAACTAGAATTCATAAGCAATTAGGACGTTGCGTGTCAAGTTGAAAAATATTAATATTGACTTTAAATCACTATCTGCGATAGAGATACCAGTTTGTGCATCCTGACAAAAAAGGATACTGAAACTCATGACAGCGGGGCAGGGCTTAATTCGCTTTGCTTGCAATTGGAATTTTGGAATACTGGAATAGTGGAATCCTGGGTTATAAAGAGGTGGTATAATGGATCTTGAATAATAGGCCCTTTTCCGGCCCTTTTCCGCTTTTCATTCCCAATATTCCAATACTCCATTATTCCATCATTCCGTGGGGTTCTCAAATGGGGCAGCCACAAGAGACTATATATTTCTAATAAGTTTCCGCTATTACGAGGCGTATAAATCGCATGATACAGTTGATTCGAGGATTCAAGGATATCCTTCCCGGCGAGGTTGAACTCTGGCAAAAGATCGAAATGATCGCCCGTGAGCTGTTTGAAGATTTTGGTTTCAGCGAGATCCGCATACCGATCATGGAGCGCACCGATTTGTTTAAGCGCAGCATCGGCGAAGACACGGATATCGTCGAAAAAGAGATGTACACGTTCCCGGATAGAAAGGGCGAGCTGGTTACCCTGCGGCCCGAGGCCACGGCCTCCATCTGCCGGGCCTACATTCAACACAAACTGTACAGCCAGGATCCGGTCCAAAAATTTTACATGATCGGCCCCATGTTTCGGCGCGAGCGACCCCAGAAGGGCCGCTACCGGCAATTTTATCAGATCGATGCTGAAATCTTCGGTGTTCAGTCCGGCCTGGTGGATGTGCAGTTGATCTTTTTGCTGGTAACCTTGTGTGAGCGGTTGAATCTCAAAGACGTCGAGGCCCACATCAATTCCCTGGGGTGTCCCCAGTGCCGGCCGGAGTTCAAAAAAGCGTTGACCGAGTTTCTGCTGTCCGTCAGTGATAAACTGTGCTCAGACTGCGTCCGCCGGCGCGATCGCAATCCGCTCAGAGTATTGGACTGCAAAGTGCCCACCTGCCGTGAGGCCCTGGTCGGGGCACCCTCTTTGCTGGATCACCTGTGTGACGACTGCCGCACCGATTTCGACCTGGTGATGGCGACTTTAACCAAACTCGGCGTGGCCTATGTCATTGACAAGCAGCTGGTGCGCGGGCTCGATTATTATACCCGCACCGCTTTCGAGATTCAGACCACTTCGCTGGGAGCCCAGAGCGCGGTAGCCGGCGGCGGACGCTACGACAATCTGGTCAAAGAATTGGGCGGGCCCGCCATCCCGGCCACCGGCTTTGCCATCGGTTTCGACCGGCTGGCCGAGCTGGTCGCTTTAATTACGCCGGCACCGGTTCAACCGCCGGATCTTTTTGTGGCAGCCCTGGGTGCAAGCAGTCAGACGCTGGCCTTTGAATGGATATGCCGGCTGGGGCTGGATGGTGTGCGGGCCGAGATGGACTTTGGTGACAAGAGTCTAAAAAGCCAGATGAAACGAGCCAATCGGCTGGGTGCGCCTTATGTGCTGATTCTGGGTGAAAACGAACTGGAAGCCGGCGAAGCCCTTTTGCGCAATATGGAGACCAAGGAGCAGACATCGATCCCGCTGGATGACGTTATCGATGCTATTGAATCCAGATTTAGTTGATTAGTTGATTAGTTGATTGGTTAATTTGGTTGTAAATATGGTATTGCTTTGCTCTTTCTTTTCTATCTAAATCGATCGTTCGACTCGGTCGTTAGAACCTGAAGTTCTCGAAGGACGGCTCTTGATACAAATATCCATAAAGCACTTTGCCTGCCTTGTAACTTCGATAGATGGTTAGGATTTATATAAAATGATAGGATTCCATAATTTTAGATCATTTTAGTCATTTTTAATTTCAGATCATTTAGTTACTTTAGTACATCAGAATCAACTGACAACAGACAACAAACTACGTGCAATTTTTTGAGAGGAGAAATTAACATTGCCGGACTTACTAGGAGACATGCGCAGAACTCACAGCTGTTGTGAGCTCGATGCCAAAGATATCGGAAAAGAAGTCGTGTTGATGGGCTGGGTGTTGCGTCGGCGGGATCACGGCGGCGTGATATTCGTCGATTTGCGGGATCGGGAAGGCATCACCCAGGTGGTGTTCAACCCCCAGATCGATGAGGCCGTGCATGCCAAAGCGCATGTGATCCGCAGTGAATATGTGCTGGCGGTGAGGGGTAAAGTCGATCCGCGGCCGGACGGCATGGTCAATCCCAATTTGAAAACCGGTGAGATTGAAGTGCTGGTGACCGAGCTCAAAATATTAAACGCGGCCAAAACCCCGGCCTTTTTGATCGAAGATGATATCGATGTATCGGAAACCATCCGGCTCAAGCATCGGCATCTGGATTTGCGCCGCTCCCAGATGCAAAAAAATCTCATTCTCAGACACCAGGCCACGGCCGCGGTGCGCAATTATTTAAACAGCCAGAAGTTTCTCGATCTCGAGACGCCCATGCTGACCAAGAGCACCCCTGAGGGCGCCAGGGATTATCTGGTGCCCAGCCGGGTCAATCCCGGGCAGTTTTATGCGCTGCCCCAGTCGCCCCAGATTTTCAAACAGCTTTTTATGATATCCGGCTTCGATCGCTACTATCAGATCGTGCGCTGTTTCCGGGACGAAGACTTGCGCGCCGACCGTCAACCGGAGTTTACCCAGATCGATATCGAAATGTCCTTTGTGGGCGAAGAGGATGTCATGAATCTGGCCGAAGGCATGATGACCACGCTTTTCAAGGATGTTTTGGACCGGGATGTCAAGGCGCCGTTTGCCCGGCTGACCTATGAGGAGGCGGTGGGTCGCTTCGGCCTGGATAAACCGGACACCCGCTTTGATCTGGAACTGAAGGAAGTCTCGGACATTGTCGGCGATTCAGGCTTTAAAGTATTTGCCAATGTCGTTAAAAAAGGCGGAATCGTGAAGGCTCTGAATGCCAAGGGCTGTATCAATTTTTCACGCAAGGAGATCGATGACCTGACTGATTTCGTTGCGGTATACCGGGCCAAGGGCATGGCCTGGATCAAAATCAAGGAAAATGACTGGCAAAGTCCCATTGCAAAATTTTTCACTGACGATGAAAAGCAGGCCCTGACCGAACGGATTGAAATGGAGCCGGGTGATCTTGTCTTTTTCGTGGCCGATCAGCCCAAGGTGGTCAATGAATCCCTGGGAAATCTGAGGAATCATCTCGGAAAGCGGTTGAACCTGATCGACGAGAATGAATTTAATTTTCTATGGGTGACGCGCTTTCCCATGTTCGAGTATGATGAAACTGAAAAACGCTACCAGGCGCTGCATCATCCGTTTACCTCGCCCCTGGAGTCCGATTATGACAGGCTTGCGGATGATCCCACATCGGTGCTCTCCCGGGCCTACGACCTGGTGCTCAACGGTTTTGAAATCGGCGGCGGCAGCATCCGTATCCATCAAAGGGATGTACAGGAAAAGGTTTTCAAAGCCCTGGGCATGGACCGGGAGTCCTATGAAGCCAAGTTCGGATTTTTGCTGTCCGCGCTGGATTCCGGGGCACCTCCCCATGGCGGGATTGCCATCGGTTTTGACCGGCTGGTGATGCTGTTGTGCGGCCAAGCGTCCATTCGTGATGTGATCGCCTTTCCCAAGACCCAGAAGGCGGCCTGTCTGCTGACCGGCGCCCCTTCCGACACCAGCAAGGAACAGTTGGAGGAGCTGAACCTGAGACTGCGGCTTGGAATCAACGAATAACGGGAGCAAACAAGCTAAAAATCTAAAAATTACCCACAAAATAGGTCGATTTTTACTTGACTTGCCCTGGTTTTTTTATTAATTTGCACTTTTGCCAAACAATCCCCAGTAGCTCAGTCGGCAGAGTCCGCCTCCGGCGGATTAACCACTGGGCCGACATCTAAGGAAACTGCTGGGGGGGTAAAACTAAACAAATACTGTCTTGATCCCCAGTAGCTCAGTCGGCAGAGCAAGTGGCTGTTAACCACTGGGTCCGCGGTTCGAGTCCGTGCTGGGGAGCCAATTAAATCAAGGGGTTACAGATTTCGGTCTGTGACCCCTTTTTCTTTTTCCCCACAACATTCCCCACACCCAAGATGTTAACCCAGGTGAACCCAGGTAAAAAATCTTAAAAATACGCAGTTAGCTGCGTGGAGGTTACTGTAGAGAGTGACGTATCCATTCCATCACCAACTCAACAATAAACCTGATTTCATCATCAGATAGCGCCCTGCTCATTTCGATCCCATGCCATTTTTGAATACATTTCCGGCAACAGGTGGCGGTTGCTGTTGAATTTTAGATAGTCTGGATGAATATTGCCTAATTATTTAGGCGCGCGTTTACTTTTACCGCTTTCTTTTGACATTTTCTGATTTTCTCATTTTTTGCTGAAGGTTGGGGTCGATTTAATTTG
>Ga0209678_1000219_pt1 | contig 22904 bp, 21 predicted proteins | sample WorMetilvaeELBA1_FD_187404 | JGI IMG/M metagenome (GOLD analysis project Ga0209678, IMG submission 187404) | Marine gutless worms symbiont microbial communities from Max Planck institute for Marine Microbiology, Germany - Olavius ilvae ELBA.1... ...
TTATTGATTTTATCCTTTAATCCCCCAATCCCTCAATTCCTAAATCCCTCAATTTTTCGCAAATTGACCTAAATCGTGTCCAAAAAAGTTACCTCATTTTAAAAGTAAGTTACGATATCTGAATGAAGGTATCCTTTCTATATTTATTTTGACCTCCCTTGTTGAATAAATCCCAAATAAAGTAGAATATAAAACCGACAGAATTCCTTCATTATTCATTATTCATTATTCATTTATTTTTTATGTCTTCCTATACCACAGACAGCTTTTTCGACGGTAAAATCCGGGTGATGCAGGCCCGGCGGGGATATCGTTTCTCCATCGATGCCGTTTTGCTGGCCTATCATGCCGCTCCGCGCCTGGGGGAAAAAATCCTCGATCTGGGAACCGGCTGTGGAATCATTGCTCTCATCCTGGCCAGCCGCTGTGCCGATCTGAAAATTTATGCCGTAGAATTCCAGGCGGAGCTTGCCGACCTGGCAAGCGCCAACGTTCAGCAAAACCGGCTGGCGGAATGCATATCCGTATTGCATACGGATATGAAATTGCTGACCCGGCAAATGACCTCCGGTCCGTTCGATCTGATTGTTTCTAATCCGCCTTTTTACAGTCCCGGTTCCGGTCGTATCAACCCCGATTCACAACGGGCCATCGCGCGGCATGAAATTAAAGCAGAATTGGCGGATGTTCTGCAAACAACCCGGCGCATGCTGCGCACGTCCGGCAGGTTTGTCACCATTTTTTCGGCCGAACGTACAACAGATTTATTATCGCAGATGCGAGACGAGAAGCTGGAGCCCAAAATGATCCGGCTGATTCATTCCAACCGGAAGTCAGACGCCAAGTTAATCCTGGTCGAGGGCATCAAATGCGGCCGGCCGGGGGTAAAGGTGGTGCCTCCCTTGTATATCTACGAAGAAACGGGCGATTACACGGCCGATGTGCAGCCGATGTTTGAGCTTTAGGCGACGGAAATCAGATGACAGGGGGCAGGGGGCAGAGGGCAGGGGGCAGGGGGCAGAGGGCAGGGGGCAGGGCAGAGGGCAGGGCAGAGGGCAGAGGAAAGGCATTGTTATTGGTTATTTGTTAATCGTTATTAGACGGTGCAATTTGGAATGCTGATAACTTTTAGATATATTTCAAAAATGCCTGATTACCCGGTATCTGGCATCCGGTAACCGGCATCAGGCAACCAGATGACAGATTACAGAAGACGGATGACAGAGGGCAGGGGGCAGAGGGCAGAGGGCAGAGGGCAGGGGGCAGAGGAAAGGCATTGTTATTGGTTATTTGTTAATCGTTATTAGACGCTGCAATTTGGAATGCTGATAGCTTTTAGATATATTTCAAATATGCCTGATTACCCGGCATCCGGCATCCGGTATCCCGGACGCTTGCGGCCCATGCCGGTATTCGTACATGTGAACCTTTCCGACCTTTTTATATTGCAATTACGAGCGACAGGTCTTAAAATAGGCTGTTACTTGATGGCTAATCATTCAGATGATCGTTGACAGCATCACCTAAAAGATATATTGAGTCCTACTTAAATATTCTTTTGTCAATCAACCCGGAGAGGTGGCTGAGTGGTTGAAAGCGGCGGTCTCGAAAACCGTTGGGGGTTTGCGCCCTCCGCAGGTTCGAATCCTGTCCTCTCCGCCAGCATTTGGTGGCAGGATTGGTGAAAGCGATATTAGATTTCTCTAAGGCAGGTTGGCCGATCAACTCGTCCGCTTCCCACAGATGCGGCCGACGACTTGATCAATTGTTCGCTACGCGGAGAGATGTCCGAGCTGGCTGAAGGAGCACGACTGGAAATCGTGTGTGCTGCCAAAAGTGGCACCGAGGGTTCGAATCCCTCTCTCTCCGCCACCACCAAAAGAAATGCCTAAAATTATGGCGTTCTTTCTGTAATTAACAGATTTTCATATCTTTTCCGTTATTGGGCCTTTGGGGCTATATGTTATTCATTGGGGCCATTTATAAATCAGCAAAAAATGTTGCCGCCATATTCAAAGAAATATCTGAGGATCGAAATCCGAAAATTGTGCCTTACTTCATATGGTGCCTTGATTAAGTATAGCTGAATTCTATCCTTAAACTTTAGGCATTTTAGGCATTTATAATTTTAGGCACTTCCTTATGTCCTATCTCGTCCTTGCACGCAAGTACCGTCCGCAAAACTTTGACCAGGTTATCGAACAGGCCCATATTACCCAAACGCTGACCAATGCCATCACGGCCGACCGGGTGGCCCATGCAATCCTGTTTTCAGGTCCGCGCGGCACCGGCAAGACCACGGTTGCCCGGATATTGGCCAAGGCCATGAATTGCGAGCAGGGACCAACCGCGGTGCCCTGCAATAAATGCAGATCCTGCGAAGAGATCACCGGCGGGCATGCCGTCGACGTTTTCGAGATCGACGGTGCGTCTAACAACAGTGTCGACCAGGTGCGGGAATTGCGGGAAAATATCAAATATATGCCCGCCCACAGTGCGTTTAAGATATACATCATCGACGAAGTCCACATGCTCAGTATGGCTGCTTTCAACGCCCTGTTGAAGACTCTTGAAGAACCGCCCGCCCATGTCCTGTTCATGTTTGCAACTACGGAACCTCATAAAATTCCCATCACCATTCTTTCCCGCTGCCAGCGCCACGATTTGCGGCGCATCAATCTGGAGTCTATTTCAAAACATATGACCTGGATCTGTCGCGAGGAGCAGTTTGAGATCGATGAGCAAAGCCTCGGATTGATTGCCCGGGAGGCCGGCGGCAGCATGCGGGATGCCTTGAGTTTGCTTGATCAGATCATGACATGCACCCAGGGTGCCTTGTCCCATGAACAGGTATTGGACCTGCTCGGCGTCATTGACCGCAAGCAGGTCTATGATCTGACCGATGGTATATTAAGGGCCGATATACCGGCAGTCCTCGATATCCTGGATGATATTTATGACCGCGGACATGATATAAAAAATCTTTATGCGGATCTGCTGGAACATTTCAGAAACCTGCTGGTTGCCACGCTGGGCAGTAAGGTCGATAAATTGATCGACCTGCCGGCCGGTGAAATCGAACTGTTAGCCGAACAGGCCAGGCAAGTTTCCGCTGCGGCAATTAACCAAATCCTCGATCTGCTTTTTAAAGAAGAGGTTGCCGTCAGGCTTTCGCCCCAGCCGAAACTGGCCCTGGAAATGGCCCTGATCCGGTTACTGCAGGCCAGGCCGGCATTGCCGATAGACGTATTGATCGACAAACTCGATAATCTTCGCCAGGATGTGCTTGCAACCGGTCCGCGCCCGGAAATCTCCCAGCCGCCGGCGCCGGAAACTGCAGCGGCGGTCGGCATGCCACCCCACCAACCACTTTTACCGGAAAAGCAAACCGAGGCGCCGCAGGGCGACGGTGGCAAGTCGTCCGAGAACGCTGCCTCAATCCCGCCGACCGCCGGGAATCCGGCCGACAGCGGGCAGCAGATCATAGAGACCATTGCGCGCCAAAACCCTTCACTGGCAGCCAGTCTGACAAAATGCCAAATCAAAAAACCGGCCGGCCAGGTCCTCGAGATCGAGGTTCCCGGCAACGGGTTTACTTTAAACATGATTCAGCGGGATAAAAACATGGCGCTGTTGAACCAGGTTTGTGCGGATATTTTAGGCAGTCGCCATGAAGTTCAACTCATCGCCGGCAGCTCAGCGGAAGATACCGGTCAAAAAAAAAAAAAAGATAATCAATTGAAGCAAAAGGCAATCAGTCATCCGCTGGTGGCCGATGCCATTGATATATTTGACGGTAAATTGATTGATGTGAAATTATTGTAGACGCGTGTCCGGATGCTGGATACTGGATTAATTTATCGATAGACAGAATACCTTAATTTTAGGCATTTTTTAAATTTTATTCACTTTAGGCACTTTTTTAAGGGAGGTATATTCATGAAAGGCATGGGAAATATGATGAAGCAAGCCCAAAAGCTTCAATCAAAAATGATGAAACTGCAGGAAGAACTGGCTGAAAGAACTGTTGAATCCAGTTCCGGCGGAGGAATGGTGACCGTCGTTGCCAACGGTCGTCAGCAGATTGTATCGATTGCAATCGAAAATGAAGTGGTTGATCCGGATGATGTCGAAATGCTCCAGGATCTGGTTCTGGCTGCGGTCAACGACGCCCTGGCAAAGGCCCAGGAAATGGTCAGTTCTGAAATGGGAAAGCTGACCGGCGGGCTGAATATTCCGGGGTTGGGGTAGGCCGGGTTGCGGGTTACGAGGTGCGGGTTGCGGGATGCGAGGTCTGGGTTTCGAGTTGCGGGGTTTATAGTAGACGACTGTTGGTGAAAAGTTTTATGCTGAAACTACCAGACCAAATCGCATAGCCTGATATAAGGGGTTATTAATTGGAAAACACCTATTCAATTTTGCAAATTCCGAGCCCAAAAGGCCTTTTTCCGACTTCCGCATTCCGACTTCCGAATTCTTTTCTCCTGTTATCCGGCGTAGAACTGGAGTTACTAAATTGAAGACAATAAGTGAGGGCTATTCTTCCCCATGAGCTACTACCCAGCTTCGATTCAGAATCTGATAAAAAATATAGCCAAGCTGCCGGGCATCGGCGAGAAAACGGCCGAGCGCCTGGCTTTGCACCTGCTGCGGGGATCTCGCCAGGAGGCTGAGCAGCTGGCCAACAGTATCCTGAATATTAAAGACAAGGTTAGATTGTGCAGCCGGTGTTTTGCTTTAAGTGACGACGACCTGTGCGGTCTGTGCGGCGATCCGGCCAGGGATGCCACGTATGTATGTGTTGTTGAGCAGCCGGCCGACATGGTGGCCGTCGAAAAATCCGGCGCGTTTCGTGGATTGTACCACATTCTGTCGGGTGCGCTCTCGCCTATGAACGGCATCGGCCCGGAGGATATCCGGATTCGGGAACTGATCGCCAGGATCGAACGAGATCAGGTAACGGAAGTTGTTTTGGCGACCGGTACCAATGTCGAGGGCGAGGCAACCGCATCGTATATCGCGCAAATTCTCGAAAAATATCATGTTAAAGTCTCCCGCATCGCATCAGGTGTTCCCATGGGCGGCGATCTCAAGTACGTGGATCAGGTTACCTTAAAAAGAGCCCTGGAGACGCGTCATGCCCTCTGATAGCCTTAATTCAAACGAGCTGTTTGAATGTCGACAATGCGGCCGGTGCTGTCAGGGGTATGGCGGTACTTATGTGACAGATGACGATATCGAAAGAATTGCGCGTTTCATTGACTCGGATCCCCATAAATTTGTCGATCAATTCTGCAGCCTTTCCGGCCACCGGCCGCTGCTGGCTCAAAAAGAAGATGGGTATTGTATATTCTGGGACCAGCTCTGCACGATTCACCCGGTGAAACCACTTATGTGCCGTAAGTGGCCCTTTCTTGAAAGCATTCTGATTGATACCGCCAATTGGCTGATCATGGCCGACTCCTGTCCAGGAATTCAATCCGAGGTTGACGCCGGCAAGCTCGAAAATTTTGTCAAACAGATGATATTAAAAAACTGGCGTGTTTGACCCCGACCCGGCTAATTGGGCGGTTGGACCAAATAAATTTTTCCCCACTATTAAAGGACGTTTTTCAGCGCGGTGGGTGATACCTTAACTGATAAATGCCCAATTAGGGATTTAGGGATTTAGGGATTCAGGGATTTAGGGATTCAGGTATTTAGGAATTCGGGGATTCAGAAATTTAGTGTCTATCTATTGGAATCACATCATGTTTGCGCAGGATTTATGTTATAGCCAGATTGAAAATATTATGAGCAATTCTATCGATTTCAATTAAAGAGACAGAGCGAAGCGATACCATAAATCTTCAATTTTCAATCTTCAATCTTCAATTCCGGCTTTGCCGGGTTGGGTGTTATTGGTTACTTGTTAATTGTTATTAGAAATGGCTGGGAATCTGATCTTTTATTTCTATCGACAGTTACCTATAAAAATCGATTTGATTCCATTCAAACCAATTACCAATAACTAATACAGATATCGTAATTTACTTTTAAAATGAGGTAACTTTTTTGGACACGATTTAGGTCAATTTGCGAAAAATTGAGGGATTTAGGAATTGAGGGATTGGGGGATTAAAGGATAAAATCAATAAATTAAAAAAGATAGAATTCCTTCAATTCCTAAATTCCTAAATCCCTGAATCCCTAAATTGAACCCGTGTCCAATTTTCATGCAATGCCTTTACGTACAAAGGTTCACAGTCATTTTTTCAAACGAATTTCCGAGGTCTGTAATAACGAATAACTTTCAATTGGCTTTTACTCAATTGAGTGGTTGCCTTCCAGGGTGGATAAATTTCGATGAACGATGAACAAAAGAGCAGAGCGCTGCTAATCCAGAAAATGGCCGGGATGAGGCAGCGGATAGAGGAACTGGAGACTCGGCGGCGGCATGACCATCAGGCCCTGGATGAAAGCCAGCAGCAGCTGCAGCAGGCCCAAAAGATGGAGACTCTGGGTACACTGGTGGCAGGGGTGGCGCATGAAATCAATAATCCGCTTAACCTGATTATGTACAATATCCCGCTGTTAAAAAAAATCTGGCTTGATTTCCTGCCCCTTCTGGTTGAACACAGGAAGCTCAAGCCGGAACAAAAGTTCGGTGGTTTTGACTACGCTTTTTTGGAAGACAATTTGGATCAACTCGTGTCGGATATGGAATTGGCGGCCCATCGCGTGGCGAAAACCGTTTCCGATCTGAAAAATTTTTCGAAGCAGTCCAATGTCGCCGAAAAAGCGCCGATGCCAATCAACAGGGCCGTAAATAACGCCATGCGACTGGCCAAGACCACCCTCAGAAAATCGTCCGTCAATATCGATCTCAATCTGGAAGACGATTTGCCGCCTATCAACGGCAATTTTCAAAGCATCGAGCAGATCATCCTGAACATTCTTATTAATGCCGTTCAGGCAATTGATCATAAACAGGGTGCAATCGAGGTCACCACGGGATTACAAGTCAAAGATGGGCGGGTTTTTATCAATATCAAAGACAACGGCAAAGGCATCTCGACCGCGATAGCAGACAAGATTTTTCTCCCGTTCGTAACCGACAAGCAAAACGAGGGGGGCACGGGCCTTGGGCTTTCGGTTTCCTATACCCTGGTAAAAGCGCATCAGGGTGAAATTACCTTTGACACCCGACCGGGCCGAGGGACCTCATTCACGGTATATCTACCCACCCTGCTAAACCGTGAGGCAGCCAGGATTCTGGTGGTCGATGATGATGTGTCGATTCGGGGGCTGCTCATCGAAGCGCTGACTTTCAATCACCAGTACCTGGTGGAAGAGGCTTCCAACGGTATTGAGGCATCCATCAAACTCGGCACCTACCGGCCGGATCTTCTTATTCTAGACATTTTTATGCCTGAGATGGATGGCCTGGAGGTATGCCGCAGCATACGCAGCGAGCCCAAATTATCGGACATGAAAGTTATGATTACAACCGGCTATCCCGAGCACCCCAAGCTGGATGAGGTGGTTAAGTTGGGCTTTAGCCATATCTTTTCAAAGCCGTTCGACCTTATGGAATTCGTCAAGGAAATCGAGACGATTCTTCGGAAATGAAACTTGCTTTGAGAAACTCGCGATTCAGCCGGGCAATGTTGACAATGGAAATCTCTTTGGGGCATTCCGCTTCGCACTCTCTCTCATTGGTGCAGTTGCCGAATCCCAGCTCATCCATGGTGCGCAGCATTTCGAGCGCCCGCCTGGCGGCTTCAGGCCGTCCCTGAGGCAGCAGGCCCAGGTGGGATATTTTGGCTCCGGTAAACAACATGGCGGCCGCATTGGGGCAGGCCGCGACGCAGGCGCCGCAGCCGATACAGGCGGCTGCATCCATGGACTTTTCGGCATTGGCCTGGGGAACCGGCAGGGCATTGGCATCCTGGGCCCCGCCGGTGTTGGCCGAGATAAATCCGCCGGCCCGAATAATCGTGTCGAAAGCGCTGCGATCCACCACCAGGTCCTTGACCACCGGAAAGGCCTTGGCCCGCCAGGGCTCGATGACGATGGTGTCCCCGTCCGCAAAGTGCCGCATGTGAAGCTGGCACAGCGTCGTGCCTTTCTGCGGTCCGTGTGGTCTGCCGTTGACCACCGCACCGCATGTGCCGCAGATGCCTTCCCGGCAGTCATGATCAAAAGCGATAGGGTCCCGGCCGTCCAGGGTCAATTTTTCATTGATAACGTCGAGCATTTCAAGAAACGACATATCGGTCGAGATATCCTCGGCCCGATGTTTTACGAGTTTTCCCCTCTTATCCGGCGAACTTTGACGCCATATTTTCAATGTTAAATTGATCGTCGTTGTCACTTGTAGCTCCTTTGGGATAATTCGACATTTTCGAAAACCAGATGCTCTTTGTGCAGCTGCGGCTGCCGATCGTCCCCGCTAAATTCCCAGGCTGCGGCATGGCAGAAATTTTCATCGTCGCGCAGGGCCTCGTGCCCTTTGGTTTGAAAATCCTCGTTGAAATGCCCGCCGCAGGATTCCTGGCGCGCCAGGGCATCGATGATCATCAATTCACCAAATTCAAGAAAATCCGCCACCCGGCCGGCCCTTTCAACGCTCTGGTTGAAGTCCTTGGCCGATCCGGGAACGATGACGTTTTCCCAGAATTCAGCGCGCAGCTGCTGCACGAGAGTGCGGGCTTTTTCAAGACCCTGATTGTTGCGGGCCATGCCGCAATATTCCCACATGATCAAACCCAGCTCCTTGTGAAAATCGTCGACGGTGCGCTTGCCGTTTACAGTCAGCAGCGTGTTGAGGCGGGTTTGGGCTTCATTTTCCGCGTCTTTAAAGGCCGGGTGGTCGGTGGTCACTTGCGGCAACTGCGTTCCGGCCAGATAACCGCCGATGGTGTACGGGACAATGAAGTACCCGTCCGCCAGGCCCTGCATCAGGGCGCTGGCTCCCAGGCGGTTGGCTCCGTGATCCGAGAAGTTGGCCTCGCCCATGACAAAAAGTCCGTCAACAGAGCTCATCAGATTGTAGTCGACCCAGAGCCCACCCATGGTATAGTGCACAGCCGGGTAGATCCGCATGGGCGACCGGTAAGGGTCTTCACCGGTGATCTTTTCGTACATTTGGAAAAGATTGCCGTATTTTTTTTCGATCACGGCCCGGGTGTCCCGATTAATGGCGTCTTCAAAATCCAGGTAGACCGCCAGCCCGGTGGAACCGACCCCCTTGCCCATATCACATTGCTCTTTGGCATTGCGGGAGGCTACATCGCGCGGAACCAGGTTGCCGAAACTGGGATATTTTTCTTCCAGAAAGTAATCTCTCTCGGCTTGCGGTATCTCCTGGGGAGACCGTTTGTCCCCGGAATTTTTGGGTACCCAAACGCGGCCGTCATTGCGCAAGCTTTCACTCATCAGGGTCAATTTGGACTGGTAGGTACCGTGCACCGGAATGCAGGTGGGGTGAATCTGGGTAAAGCACGGATTGGCAAATGAGGCCCCGCGTTTATAGGCCCGGTAGGCCGCCGTCACGTTGGATGCCATGGCATTGGTGGATAGAAAAAATACATTTCCGTAGCCGCCCGTGCACAGGACGACGGCGTGGGCGTCATGGCGTTCAATCTCACCGCTGACCAGGTTGCGGACGATAATTCCACGCGCCTGGCCGTTGACGACTACCAGGTCGAGCATTTCGCGGCGCTCGAACATTTTGACCTTGCCGGCGCCGATCTGGCGCGACAGGGCGCTGTAGGCACCCAACAGCAGCTGCTGGCCCGTTTGGCCCCGGGCATAAAAGGTTCGTGACACCTGGGCCCCGCCAAATGAGCGGTTGGCCAGCAGCCCGCCGTAGTCCCGCGCAAACGGAATTCCCTGGGCCACGCACTGATCGATGATATCGTTGCTCAGTTGGGCCAGGCGGTAGACATTGGCCTCGCGGGCCCTGAAATCACCGCCTTTGACGGTGTCATAAAAAAGGCGCCAGATGCTGTCACCGTCATTCGGGTAATTCTTGGCGGCGTTGATGCCGCCTTGAGCGGCAATGCTGTGGGCCCGTCGCGGGCTGTCCTGGATGCAGAATGTTTTGACATCATAGCCCAGTTCCGCCAGGGTTGCCGATGCAGAACCTCCGGCCAGGCCGGTGCCGACCACAATAATTTCAAACTTTCGCTTGTTGGCCGGGTTGACCAGTTTCAGTTCAAAACGATGTCTATCCCATTTTTGTGCCAGTGGGCCACCGGGTATTTTGGCATCAAGCGACATAATATTTCCTTTCTAACCCGAAACGGAGATGTATATCGGCAGCAGTCCAAAACCGATTGCGATCGCCAGGCTGAATAATATGCCGAATACCATGATAAGCGGCATATATTTCGGGTGATTGGCGCCCACCGACTGGAAGGCACTCCAAAAGCCGTGGCTGACGTGCACGGCAGCGATAATCATGGCAACGACATAAATGATAACCCACAGCGGATTGGCAAACGTTTCCGATACGATTTGAAAGATTTTCGTATTGCTCTTATCCACAAAGTGAAAGTTCATCAGGTGCATTATGACAAATACCAGCAATATTACCCCGGTATAAGGCATGGTGGCCGAACCGATCGTCCTTCCGCCGCCTTTTTTGTTTACGGCATAGCGGCCGCCCCGCGCGCTGGTATTCTGGTAAAATAAGGTCAGACCGGTAATTATGTGGATAACAGCGCAAACCAGGAGGCCCAGCTCCGCCGCTGTGACCAGGGGGCCCAACGAGTGCAGATGCTCGGCATAGGAATTGAAGGCATCTTTTCCGGCATATATTGTCAGATTACCGGCAAGGTGGCCAACCAGAAATGCACAGAACGCGAGACCGGTGATGGCCATCATCAGTTTTTTGCCGATGGATGACCACAGGGTTTGCTTCAACCAGTTCATTATTTCCTCCAGCTTTCACGTTGAGTAACCCAGATAGGTGGGAAAAGATTCCATATTTATTTGTTTTCCGGCTCTCTGTCAATGAATTTGTTGATAAAACCGGATTGCGCCCAAGTGGTTCTTACACCGGCTTTATTTGTCAGGCTACTGGTACAATAAATTTCCAAATCTCAAGCACCAAATTTCAAATAAATTGTCTAACTCTGCCAAGGGATCATTTTGCCGTACCGAGCCACCAGTGATCGCGCTGGGTCTGCATAATGGCACTGGCGATCTTTTGGCCGGTTTCGGTCGCAACCCGATTGATCACGTTTTCAATCCAACTGTTGGGCGGGGTATATCCGATGTCCATTAAATCCTTTAGCTCTAGAATCAGGGCCAGCTGATCGGCATCATGGGCCAGTTTGGCTTCGGTAGTCAGAGCCTGGTTATATTCGTGCATCAGGTCCTTAATATTCCGGCCAAAAGGCAAGCCCCGCGTGGCATCTTCGAGGGCCCGGGTCTCATCGGCCGCTACATATTGTTTATGAACCGTGTTCAAATCGCCGACGCGGGCTTCGGGAAGATCGTGGATCAGGCACATGCTGATCAATTTCAGGGCATCGACTTCGGGTTCCAGCTGTGACATCACGTAGGCGATAAAGGCCGTGCTATAAGAATGCTCCGCCACCGACTCCTGGCCGGCACCCAGAAAATGGTAGCCTGACCGGGGGATTTCTTTTAATATCTTGGCCTCGAACAGCAAATCAGCAATGTTTTTCATAATTTCCTCACGTTAATAGATGACAGATAATAGATGACAGATGACAGAGGTCAGAGGTCAGAGGGCAGAAGACAGATAACAGAGGTCAGAGGTCAGAGGTCAGATGACCGAGGTCAGAGGACCCGTCTTCGCTCTCCGAGCTACGCCGTGGCAAGCAGAGGACGAATGACTGATGTCCGAAATCCTTTCACCTTTATCCTTTGGCCTATAACCTTTTACCATAAACTCTTTGCCGTACGCCTTATGCCTTTACCCAAAGCCGTGCGCCGAATGCCGAAAGCCGGTTTCCTCGCCCCGCACCCATCGCTAACCTTGGATGGTGTTGAATAATTTGAAATCGACAGGATTCCTTAATTCGCCATTTGCCATTCGACATTTGATTCCCCTTCCTTCTTAAATGCCACGGCGGCCGAAGGCAAGCTAAAAGTTGCCGTATGGCTAACGGCAGTCAAATAGGTTGACACTTTATGGATTTTGATATAACTAATAATAGTGAAAACAGAAAGTTACTACCTGAACATTTGCGAATGCGGTACCCTGTTTTAATTAATCGGATATAATACGGAGACCTATATGACGCTTGCTGAGATCGACCTGATCCACATGATCAGTAATGCCGGTATTGTGGTTCAATTAGTCTTGTTGTTGTTGTTGTTTTTTTCGGTAACTTCCTGGGCGATAATCATAATTAAATTTCGGTACATCAAAAATTCTTTTAAACAGTCCAACGAGTTTACGGAATATTTTTGGAAAAGCCGTGATCTTTCCAGCGCCTTTGCCAGGGCCAAACAACTGCACGGCAGTCCACTGGCCAGAATTTTTCGCATCGGTTACCTGGAATTAAAAAAAACGAGTCAATCCGGCCAGCCATCAGAAACGGATTCCTCCGACCCTTCCGAAAGTAACCTTTCTTTCAGTACTAAATTTGCCGGCATCGACAACGTCAAACGGGCACTGCGCCGAGCGACCAACACGGAGATGACCCGCATGACCCAGATGGTGCCTTTTCTGGCAACTACCGGCAATACGGCGCCGTTTATCGGATTGTTCGGAACGGTGTGGGGAATTATGAATTCGTTTGCCGGTATCGGGCAGCGGGGCTCCGCCAGTCTGGCGGTTGTCGCCCCGGGTATATCCGAGGCCCTGGTGGCTACCGCGGCAGGCCTGGCAGCCGCCATTCCGGCTGTCATCGCTTTTAATTTTTTCATGAATAAAATTCGGATTGTTGAAACCGAGCTGCACAGTTTTTCGGCCGACTTTTTAAATATCATCGAGCGGGATATTTTGCGCATCGAGAGGAGAAAAGCATGACCCCGGGCGGGAAGCACAGTGAATTGATGTCCGAGATTAACGTGACGCCCTTTGTGGATGTCATGCTCGTGCTGTTGATCATTTTCATGGTCACCGCACCGATGATGATTCAAGGACTCAACGTTGATTTGCCCGAGGCCACGGCCAAGCCGCTCGATTCCGAAAAGGAACACCTGGTCATCACGATCAACAAAGACCAGCAGGTTTCTATCAATGATCTAGATGTAACCGTCGAGTTTCTGCAGGAAAAGCTGCAGAAAATTTTGCAGGGACGCAGTGATCGGGATGTGTATCTGAAAGCCGACAAGAATATTCCCTATGGCATCGTTGTCCAGGTGATGGCGGAAATTAAGGGCGCCGGGGTCGAGCAACTGGGTATGATCACCGAACCGGCGATTATCGAAAAGATACGCAAAGCGAAAAAATCAGAAAACTCATGAACAATACAACTTATGCGTCTGCGTATCCAATGGGTGCGGGAATCGAATCCCGCACCATGATGTTTTATTTGGGAGTTTCGCTTGTAATCCATTTGATTTTCATTGGATCCGTAGCTTTTATGCCGGAGTCCAGCCCCCGTCCGCGGTTGGGGCAACGGTCTATTAACGTCAGCTTGGTGTCTTTACCCGGCCCCCTGCAGGCAGCACCCGGGCCTGCAGTTTCGCCGGCACCCGCGCCGCTGCCCAGCCCGGCCGCCAAGCCGGTTGCGGTTCCTCCAAAGAAGATCAAACAGACTCCGAAGGCGCCGATTATTGAGACCCCGCCACCAAAAGCCAAACCGGTTTCACCGAAACCCGCCAAGACGGTTTCATTGGGTGCCAAACAGCAGAAGCCCAGGGTTAAAAGATCCCTGAAAAAAAAGACCCAAAATCGACAGAAGATGATTAATCAGGCTCTGGCTGGGGTCCAGAAAAAGGTGGAGCACTCACAATCCCAGTCCGTTCAGCAGGCCCTCGATCGTTTAAAAAAGAAGGTGGCTCAGAGCGAAGCCGGCGGCTCCCGACCCGGCCAGGCAGTCGCTAAAATGCCGGGGACCGGGACCGGGGGCGCCGTTACGGCGGGAGCGGCCGGATCCGGGTCCGGTGGCAAACGAATGCTTGAGATAATCGATTTATACAGATATGAAGTCGCCTTTCAGGTGGAGAGGCATTGGGCCGTTCCCCAGCAGGTTACCGGCGATGGCGTTGGATCTATGGGCAGGATCAGATTCCGGGTGCTGCCAAGCGGTGAAATCACCGACATTACAATCACCCAGCGATCGGGCAATTCTTATTTAGATGATTCGGTTTACAAAGCGATCCTTAAAGCGAATCCGGTTTTACCGCATCCGGCTGCCGTCAAAGTGCCGTATGTGACGGTTGGTGTAAAATTTACGCCGGAAGGTTTGAGGAAGTAGGGTTCAGAGGTTCGAAGGTTCAGGGTTCAAGGGTTCCGGATTCAGCCGAGCTATAGGAAATAAATTGCCGGTCAAATCGAAAAGGAACGGTGCAGATTAATAATGTTGCTATATATTGTGGGAGCGCTTTTCAACCGAGAATTACCCGTTCTGGCAGGTACTTATAATAGAAGTTTATTGCAAGGGGTTCAGAGGTCTAGAGCCCGGAAATACGATGAAACCAACCTTGAACGCTGAACCTTGAACCTATTAACCTATTACAGTTGTTTTTTTTGTTGACTGGCGGGTGAAAAGCAAGGCATAAATTGACCTAGCCTGCGGTTGCAATTGTAATTGGCCGCCAATCGTTATGATCACGAGGAAGTCGGAATGAACATGAGGAGTTTGAGAAGGATTGCATTTATTACCATCGGCCTTTTTCTAGTCGGACCGTTGATGTGCCTGGCCCAAAACGACTCGGAACCGCCAGAATATATTGACATCAACAACCCTTTTTTAAGAAAAACTCCTTTGGCCATTCCCGCATTCAAAAATGTGACCGGAACGCCGGAAGAAAAGAGCTTGTCCAGTTCTTCGTCCAAATTGCTTGCGTCCAGCCTGGCCTTTACCGGCTATTTTAAAATTCTGGACCAGGGGGCATTCCTGTTCGATCCGCGCAAAGATGGTGTTCTCACCCCTCAAATCAATTGGGCCAACTGGACCGTAATCGGTGCTGAATTACTGATCACCGGCCTCTTCGAGGTCAGCGACGGCAAACTTGCCGTCGAGCTGCGCCTGTTCGACACCTTTAAAAGCAAGCGGATTCTGGGTAAGAAATATGCCGGCCAACCAGGTGACCAGCGAAAAATAATTCACCGGTTCTGCAGTGAAGTGATACAATATCTTACCGGGTACAAAGGCATGTTCGGCAGCAAGATTGCTTTTGTTTCTACCGGTAGCGGCAATAAAGAGATTTACAGCTGTGAGTTTGATGGTTATAATCCTCAGCAGATAACCCGCAACCACGGAATTTCGTTGTTTCCGGCCTGGTCCTCTGACGGACGCTATGTGGCCTATACTTCCTACAAAGGAGGCAACCCCGATCTTTACATAAAAAACCTGGCCGAAATGCAGGAAGTAAGCGTAGCCGAAAAGGGCATTAATATAACGCCGGCCTGGGTTCCCGGAAAATTTGAGTTGGCCGCGGCGCTTTCCTTCTCAGGTGATCAGGAAATTTATTTGTTGACTGGAACCGGGAAAATTATTAAAAGATTAACAAGGATGAGAGGCAGCGATTTATCTCCCACCTGGTCACCGGACGGCAAGAAGATTGCTTTTGTATCCACCCGATCGGGGAATCCCCAGATATACATCAAGGATCTGGTTTCGGCAAAGGCTAGACGATTAACCTATCAGGGCAACTATAATACCCAACCAAACTGGTCTCCGCGAGGTGATAAAATTACCTATTCATCACTGGTTGAAGGCCGGCACAATATCTTTGTGATTGATGTTGAAGGCTTTGAACCTCTCCAATTAACCCGCGACTCAGGGGACAATGAAGCGCCATCATGGTCGCCTGACGGCAGCATGATCGCATTCAGCTCCAACCGTGAGGGACCATATCGAATTTATGTAATGACTGCGTTTGGAACCGATCAACGCCGATTAATCATTATGAAGGGCGAGCAGACTAACCCAAAATGGTCTATGAATGATTTCAATAACTAGATTTTCCGAATGTGAAAGGAGGAAAAAATGCAAAAGAAGAAATGGATGTATTTGGCACTGTTGGTTGTGATTCCGGGATTGTTGTTTTCCGTCTCATGTCAGAAAAAAGTGGTTGACGCAACACCTGAACCGGTTGCCGAAGAGCAACCAGAGCCTAAAGAAGAAGCTGTCGTTTACAAAGCACCCAGTGTTGTGATGCAGGAAGACATTTATTTCGACTTCGACAAGTCCACCCTGACGCCCGCTGCCCAGGATAACCTGCTGCGCAAAGCCGAATGGCTGCGCGAAAATTCATATGCCACGGTGACCATCGAGGGCCATTGTGATGAGCGTGGCACCAATGAGTACAACCTTGCCCTGGGTGACCGGCGTGCTGAAAGTGCCAAAGCCTTTCTGATAGACCTGGGAATTGATCCTGCCCGCCTGACGACCATCAGCTATGGCGAGGAGAGACCGGTGGATCCCAGACATAACGAAGAAGCCTGGGCCAAGAACCGGCGCGATCATTTTGTCGTCAACTAATATACAATTTATCACCATATGAATTAGCCGCATCAGTTAGTGCGGGTGACTGATAATAGATAGGGCGACAGCCCATAGTTCAAATCGGCAGCAGATGCCGTACCATAGGCATCTGCTGCCTTATCAATATTAGCCCGCCCTAGTCGGCGGGTAATTTTTTGGGAAACGCCGCCGAGGCGCTTTATTTACTTAGGTTAAAGCTTGATACCATGAATATACCTGCCATTAAATCAGCTGTCGTTTCAAGTTTGGTATTTATATTTCTCATGTCCGGCTGTGTCAGCCAGAATGAGGTTGCCACTATCGACAATCGCTTATCCGAATTGGAAGTGCGTAATGCCGAATCCCGCAAAAAAGATGTGGCCTTAAAAAACAATATGCAAAGCCGTGAAGGCGAAGAACAGGCCCTGCGGCGTCAAGTCGCCGCCTTGCGCCAGCAGGTCGTTGCGCTCAACGAAGAAATTCGAGTAATCACCGGTAGGATCGAAGCGATTGAATTTTCCATGGGACGCCAAAAACAAAAAGACGTTGAGAACGCCGGCAATAGACAGGCGCGGTTGGGCCAGGTGGAAGCTTCAGCCAGAACGAACGACGTGCGAATCGGCCGCATAGAACAGTATTTAAACTTTGAAACATCCAAACCGGCAGCCCCAACCAAGAAAACCGCGGCCAAAATCGTACCGATCAGCAAAGCCCCCCAGGAGCTTGCCGAAGATGAGATTTACCGACAGGCGAAACAGGCGTTTGATCAGGGTAATTCCGATGCAGCCCGCAAAAAATTCAATGAACTCATCGAGCGGTATCCCAAATCGGAGCGGGCTGATAATGCCCAGTTCTGGATCGGTGAAATATATTACCGCGAAAAATGGTATGAAAAAGCCATTCTCGAATATCAGAAAGTGATCGAGAACTATCCCAAAGGCAACAAGGTGCCGGCCTCTCTTTTAAAGCAGGGGTTTGCATTTTTAAATTTGGGAGATAAAGCCAATTCTCGACTCATCTTGCAGGAGCTGATTAAAAAGTATCCCAAAACTAACGAAGCCAAAATTGCGAAAGATAAACTAAAAAACTTAAAGTAATCAATACAAGGAATGATAACAATCATCGGTATAGATCCTGGCCTTGCCGCAACCGGTGTCGGAATCGTTCAGGGTAATGGCCGCAGCATCACAGGCTATTCCTTCGGCAGCATTAACACCCTCAAAAGCAATTCTTTGCCAAATCGTCTCGATCATGTCTATTCAAAACTATTTCAAATCTTAGATGATAAGAAGCCCGACCTCATGGTTGTGGAAGACGTGTTTTCTCTGGCCAAGTATCCCAAATCCGGCATAACCCTGGGACAGGTGACCGGGGTCGTGATGCTGGCCGGTTGGCAGGCCGGAGTGTCTACGGTGGAAATTCCCGTGCGGGAGGCGAAACAGGTATTGACCGGCAACGGCAATGCCAGCAAAATGCAGCTGGAGGAGTCCGTGCGGCACCGGCTGCAGCACCAATCTCCGATTAAACCCTATCACGCCTCAGACGCCCTGGGGCTTGCCCTTATTGGTTTTTACCGCTATTATGAAAACCATGGTTAATTTGGGAAGTCGGAATGCGGAAGTGGGAATTGTCCGATTGCTGATTGGGGATTTCGGATTTAAGGAATGCTGTTGATCGATTTTGGATTTTGGATTGCGGATTTTGGAATTAGGGAATGCTATCGATTTAATAAATGAATCCGGCGAGACGACTTTGCCCAATTGACTGCGCAGGCCAAGAGTGATACCGCCGATCCTCAATCCGAAATCCGAAATCTAAAATTTATAAAAAACTTATGACTGCAATGAAGGAACGCAAATTTTTTTAAACTGCTACAGGAATTGCACTGTGATTGGATATCTTGAAGGAAAGTTGTTAAAGAAAGAGGAAGATCGTGTTCTGCTTCTGACGAATCAGATCGGCTATGAAGTGCTGCTCCCGGCGGTTGTCATGAAATCCCTGCAATCTAAAAATGTCGGCGATCAAATTTCGCTGTATATATTTTTTCAGCAAACCGAGCGGCAGCCCAAACCCGTTTTGATCGGTTTTAATCTCGAAGTTGAAAAAGAATTTTTCCAGTATTTTATATCAGTGGAAGATATCGGGCCGCTCAAGGCGGTCAAGGCCTTAAACGAACCCATCCGAGAAATTGCGAGTGCCATTGAAGCCAGTGATATCGCCAGGCTCACCCAGCTGAAAGGCATCGGCCGCCGCACCGCACAAAAGATCATTGCTACCCTGGAAGGCAAAATGGGCAAGTTTGCCTTGATCCAACCATCGGAACATGTGGATATGCCCCCGCTCGATGATTTTACCAAGCAGGTTCTGGATGTGATGATAAAACAACTCGGCCATAAACCGGCTGATGCCAGAAAGATGATCACCAAAGCCATGAAGCGCAATGACGCGATTGCTTCGGCCGAAGAACTGTTCGATGAAGTTTACAAAGGGGAGAAGGATGGGGGAGTAGTTATTGGTTAATGGTTATTTGTTATTGGTAATTTGTTTTTGGTAACCAATGGGATGACACTGCCGAGTGCAAAGCGTTAACCTAAAACTTTCGTTCAATTCCCTCGTGATGCTAAAGATATTCGATAAAGGCCCCCAATAACCATTAACCATTAACGAATAACAATCGGTGATGCGCCATGTCCGATGATGTCTTTTCGTATTCTTCCGACAAACAGGGAGTCGTTTCCGGCGGGTCGATTCAGGAAGATCAGGAACCGGAAATATTATCACTGCGCCCGGAATATTTATCCGACTATGTAGGACAGGCCGAGGTAGTTGAAACCCTCAAGATTGCTATCGAGGCCTCCATGCAGCGCCGCGAACCCATTGATCACGTCCTGCTGCATGGCCCGCCGGGTCTTGGTAAAACAACCCTGGCCCATATCATTGCCAATGAGATGGGGGGCAATTTAACCGTTACCTCCGGACCCGCACTGGAAAAAGGCGGTGATCTGATTGGACTGCTGACCCACCTGGAGAGCGGCGATATCCTTTTTATCGACGAAATTCACCGCATTCCGAAAGCCGTGGAAGAATTCCTTTATCCGGCCATGGAAGACTTTGCCATAGACTTTGTTTTCGATAAAGGGGTGCATGCCCGCAGTCACCGCTTTCAATTAAAACGTTTTGCTCTGGTGGGTGCTACAACCCGGGTGGGGTTGCTTACCGCACCGCTGCGCGACCGCTTCGGCATTTTTCGCAATCTGGATTTTTATGCCGAATCCGATTTGGTGAAAATTACCAAGCGTTCGGCGGCGCTGCTCGGCATTGCCATCGGAGACGAGGCGGCCGCCGAGCTTGCCAAAAGGTCGCGGGGAACCCCGCGGATTGTCAATCGACTTTTGAAACGGGTCAGAGATTACAGCCAGGTCAGGGCCGACGGCAATATCACCAAAGAAACGGTCGGCGCTGCGCTGCAATTGGAAGGCGTCGATGAAAAAGGATTAACCGATCTGGATCGCCGTTATCTCAATACCATCATCAAGTTTTACCACGGCGGACCGGTGGGAATTGAAGCCATCGCGGCGACCCTGCAAGAGGAGTCCGATACTCTGGTGGACATTATCGAGCCCTACCTGCTGAAGATCGGCTTCCTTACCCGTACGTCTTCCGGCAGAAAAGCATCCGAGGATTCCTTCCGGCATCTGGGATTTAAAGTCCAGACGAAGATGTTTAGTTAGGGAGGTTCAGGGTTCAAAGGTTCCGGGTTCAGAGGTTCAAAGTTGAACAGTTAGCTGCAGAATTTCGAAGAAGTAACCACCTAATAAATCAAAATTTCGGCTCGGTCCGCTATTCCACCCTGAACCATTGAACCCAGAACCTTGAACCTCGGAACGGTTAAATTCACATGTCCGTTATCACACTCCTTACAGATTTTGGCAACCGGGACGAATATGTCGGGTTGATGAAAGGGGTCATTTTATCCATCAATCCCGCGGTGACCATTGTCGACATCACCCACGCGATCGATAGTCAGGATATCTTGCAGGCCGCCTATGCGATTCATTCCGCCTGTCGCTATTTTCCCGCAGGCAGCGTCCATTTAATTGTCGTGGATCCCGGAGTCGGCACCGGGCGTTCCTTGCTGGCCCTTGAAATAAAAAATCAATTTTTTGTGGCACCGGACAACGGGGTACTGACTCTTTTATTCGGTGAAGACGATGAAACCCGCCTGGTTCGGCTTTCGAACGCGGACTACTTTTTGGATACCGTCAGTCGAACCTTCCACGGCCGTGATATAATTGCACCAGTAGGAGCCCACATATCTCAGGGGACCGATCTTTTGCTATTGGGTGATGCCATCTCCCCGGCCGAGGCCGTCTGGTTAAAGAATATTGGTGCTCAACGAGCGGATACGGGTGAGATTACCGGAACCATCGTAACGGTCGATCATTTTGGCAATTTGATTTCAGATATTCATCATCAGATGCTAGCGCAGATCGAGCAATTTGCCGCTGAAAACCAGGCGATTATTCGGATCGGATCGCATGTCATCCGTGGAATTTGCCGGACCTATGCAGACGTCCGGCCCAATAAGGCATTGGGATTAATCGGAAGCCGCGGTTATCTTGAAATTGCCGTAAATAAGGGTAATGCTGCCCGGAAATTAAATGTCGGCAAGGGCGATACGGTGCAGGTGAAAATTTGACAAGTCACCCTCAACGTGTTTGAATATAAGTTTAAAAAATGGATAATTTCAGCCAAAAAAATAAATACGGGGCACGTTCTGTAAAAATCGGTAAACAATCCAAAACGGATAAACGCTGGACCATTCTGTTTATCGGGAAACACGGCAAAACCGTAGCAGTTGATCGGTTTAGAGGCATGGTGTTATTCACCTGTCTGGTTTTGTGCATATCACTGGCGACTACGGCCGGTCTCCTGTATTTTAGCCTCAACATTCGGCAGGAGAACCAACAGCTCAGATCGGATTTTCAGGAATTAAAAGCACAAATCAAAGCAATACGATATGAAAAAGACGTCCTCATGACCAAATTGGTTCTGGCTGAATCCCAATCCAAGACAAGCCCGGCTGCAATAACGCCGAAACAGGTCGAATCGGCATCATTGCAAAAAAATGTAATTGGATTTAAAGAAAGCAAACAACCCGACCGACCAGAGAAGATCCCGGAAAAATTAGCGCTTGAAAAAAAAGACAAGCCGCCGGCTGCGGTAGGCCATGCCGAATCGGGATCCAGTGTTGCCGTCGAGGAATTCAAGATCACCCCCAAAGTGGACGAGAAATTGTTAAGAGTCCAGTTTAAAATAAAAAACACCAGTCCCAACTCCCAGCGTATTTCCGGACATGCAATCGTGGTGCTGAAAGGGGAACAACTCCAGCAGAATAAATGGCTGGCAATGCCGAGAATTACTTTGTCAAATGGAAAGCCGACCGGAAAGCAACGGGGATACAGCTTCGGTATTAACTATTTCAAAACCATGCGGTTTAAGACCAGGCTTCCGAAGTCAACGGAAATATATCAGAAGGCGACCGTTTTTATATTCAGCGGGGGAGGTGATTTATTACTCGAGCAGGAATTTCCGGTGAACCTTTCCGCAACAACGCCGGCCACCGTATCCCAGCCTACTTTGGCCGCACCTGCTGCAGCTTCTCAGACATCGTCATCCAGTTCCTCAGCACCTTCCTTGGACGACTAACCCAATGCCCTGAAAAAATCAGCAAATCAATAGAAATGAACGACAGATGACAGAAGTCAGATGTCAGGGGTCAGAGGACAGATGTCAGAGGTCAGATGTCGGATGACAGAGATCGGATGACAGAGATCAGATGACAGAGGTCGGAGAACAGGCAGCAGAAATCGAATTTGAGGTTTCAGGTGTCAGGTTTTGGAGAACAGGTGGCAAAAGACAGAGATTTTTCAGGCTGGCGATGCCGATGCCTTGTGTGAACTTTCATTGAATTTCCGTAGGGCGGGCCATAACCAGAGTTTCTTTTATCGACCAAATTGGTCGCTGGGCGACCAACGGCCGGGCCTACACCTGACACCTGACACCCGACACCTGAAACCTTGTCTCCTTCCGACCTCAATATGGTTTCCAGTCACTTCCCGGCAACCATCAAATCCAGAAAATCGGTCAGGTCCACCTCGACTTTCTTAAAATTCAGAACTCTTGATCTCTGGTGAATAACCTGTTGATTTTACTTGACAGGAGCATAAATATAGCGTAAATTGGAGTGCAACAGATTAGGAGGTATTTGTTGTGCTACAAACCTATATTCCATTTCTT
>Ga0209678_1000221_pt1 | contig 22642 bp, 21 predicted proteins | sample WorMetilvaeELBA1_FD_187404 | JGI IMG/M metagenome (GOLD analysis project Ga0209678, IMG submission 187404) | Marine gutless worms symbiont microbial communities from Max Planck institute for Marine Microbiology, Germany - Olavius ilvae ELBA.1... ...
CGAGCTCTCAAACAATTATGCGATGTCATGAATCAGGAGTCATACGTCTACCCCGGCACCCGAATGAAATTGGTATTTGCCGCGCAATAAGTTGCAATTGAAATTACGCGAGGTCAGGAGCCCTGAATTTAGACATAAAAATGCTGCTTTACCTCACAAATTCATGATCAGGGATCACTCTGATGGATGTGAAAATGGGATGATGGCAGGCGGCTATATATGTCCCCGGGATTATATTCGAATGCTCGAGCAACGCGTTTGCCACGCAGTCACCCGGGTAGCATCCGTATCTTTTTTGCAGTTCGGCAATCTTATAGCAACCGAATTTGCAAAACTCCTCCCCAGGTTGTGATACTCCCGCGCCCTCTAAAAGGCGCTTTAAGGACATATATAACCGCCAAATCAGCAGACCGGTAAACCGTCGACCGGGTATGTCGCCGCAAACGGCCCTGAATGGAATTGTGTAATCGCGTATAAGTTAATCCCGATATTACAACAGGTTGTCGAAAGAGGTCACCAGCAGGGTGGTAACAGCCTTGAGGAGAGTCTCGACGTCTTCGTATCCATCTCCGGTCCGGATGCAGGCAGCCGACTATCTGCGGAGTTCACCTTCAAACAGGAACAAGTTGGCGCTGTATTTATCGAGGTTGTCCAGGGATACCACGCTGCCGGTGTCAAATTGGATTCAGGTATCGTCCGGCACTGGAGCCCACCATAGACAAAGTCATCGCGTCTTGCAAGTAAAAAATATTAATATTTACAGTAATTTATAGTTTTTTACAGTATTTTACAACTATATACTGTAAAGGGTATCAATTCTAAAAAAATGTTGTTTTTGTGATGAGACATGGCCGTCGAACCGGTGAGTAAATAATTTAATCGACGCGCTTCTCAAGATATACATCTATAAGCCGATAATATAGCAAGGATTCTTTCCTCCAGAATTTTATTCCGATAAACAGGGTGGCTTGCATGAGAAATAAACGCAGATTAAAACATCGCCGGCGCGAGGATCGTCGCAAAACACCGGACCGCCGCAACGGCTATGACCGGCGAACGAATGCCGGTCGGGACGCCGGGGAAAGCAACATTATTCTTAACACCCAGGAGGCCTGCCTCTATCTTAAGATTTCCCGCCCGACCTATCTCAAGTATATAGCCACCGGAAAAATCAAGGCCCAAAAAATCGGCCGCGGCTGGAGGGTCTTCAAAGAAGAACTCGACCGGTTTGTCCGGGGAGAATAAAAGTACCGCCACAATGCTTTGCTGTTCTATAAGCCTTACCTTCCAAAGAACTGTTTGACAGCTTCCCCCCCCGGTGATATTCGCAAATTAAAGATACGCAAAACATTAGGCGCTTAGCTACATCACACCGACAATTTATTGTCTATGATAAAGCGTGCTTTATATATCAAAAGGTTGGAGGGCCACATGAATCGAATAAAGCTGCCCCGTATGAATTGTGAAACCGTCAGTCGGGAAATCGGCAATTTTGTCATTGAGACTGTGGTTCAAAACCAATCCAGCGGCTGTGCTGTCGGACTTTCTGGCGGAGTTGATTCAAGCACCACGGCAGCCTTGATAAAAACCGCCTTTGAGCGTTATCACAAAAACGGGAATCCAAACTTCGAAATAGTCGGCTATATACTTCCTTCCAGCATCAATAAAACGGAAGACGCCCATGATGCCGAAATCCTGGCCCGCAAGCTGGATATCCGCTTTGAAATTCACTCCATCGAAAAACTGGTTGATGCCTTTAAAACAACAAACCCGGAGGCCTTTGAAGAAAACTATCATCGCGGCAACCTGATCTCCCGGGTCAGGGCCAACGTCCTGTCCACCAAGGCCGCAACCGAACATAAAGTGCTGGCCGGCACCGGAAACATGGATGAGGATTTCGGCATAGGGTATTATACCCTCTTCGGCGACGGTGCAGTTCATATGAGCCCCATCGCTGGGTTATCAAAAAGACTGGTCAAGCAGATGGCCGCATTTCTGGGAGTGGCGGACGCGATTATCAATCGCACCCCCACCGCCGGACTCGAACCGGGACAAAGCGATTTCAAGGACCTGGGATACGATTATGACGTGGTTGAACTGGTCACGGCAGGATTAGAGCAGGGATTTAGCAAGACGCAGTTGCTTGCCCATGATCAGATCGCGCCCCTGTTAGAAAAACAGATTGAGCTCTACCAATCACTTTACGGTGATCCGCATCTGACGTCTGTTGAACAGGTTGTCGACGATATCGCAAAACGCCACCATATAGCATTGAAAAAGGTGAAAATTGTTCACCCACCGACACCGGATATCACGCTGGTCTACGAATAAATAATTTATCCGCTTTGAATAACGGTATATCAAAAAAATACTTTTTTCTCAGGTGTCCCCACAGAACGCCGATATGAAAATAAATTTGCGGCTAAATTAATGTATGCTGCGCATTTTTCATTTTAGTCAGATCGTAATCCCTGAATTAATTTTCAACGAGGATCGACATGCTGAAAGGAATATCCCGATTTGGACTTTGCGCGATCCTGCTGGTCTTTTTAGGGGAGCCACATGCCGTAGCGTCGGAAATGACGAAATCTGAAACCGACAACCAGACCCAAGCGGTGGCGAGCAGCAAAACGCTTATCTTTAAGCTAAAGCCGGAACGCAAAGAGGGCCGGGGCTATAAATTGGTTTATTTAGTGGATGCGCCTCTGGAGGTGTTCTGGAAATTTAAAACCGATTTCGACAATCAAATATTGCTGAGCAACAAGTTTATTACCGCTCATCGGGTGGTCAGTCGCAATCGAAATCAGGTTGTTACCGAAGGTGAATATTCCAATAGACCAAAAGCGATATTCAAATGGCAAACAACCGTGTTGCCCGACCGGCATCGTCTCAAATTTGTCCTGCTGAATCCGGAAGAATGCGGTCAGAAATATCATTATGGCTCTATACAGCTCGAACCGTTGGGTTCCAGGACGCGTGTCACCCAGGTGGCTTATTTCGATTTTTTCGGTGTTTCGATCTGGGTAAGTTATCCATTCTACGGCGGAATGAAGTACTTTTTAAACTACACGGCCAGCTGGGAGCAGCAAGCCATTTTAAAGCTGAAGCACAAATACGAGGAATAGGTCGGGGGGGTTCTGGGTTCGGAGCTTCCCGGTTCAGAGATTCAACGTTTTTAATTTGTTACCTTGGAATTATTCTCCATCGCCCATCAAATCGTTCAAGGAAACTTGATCGGTTAGCAGGCCTTACCTACGCTTAGTCATCATCACCTTGCCAACCGACATTAATCAGTAGATATTCCAAAAATTTAACAGACTTTTTAACTATCTATGATCAGGTAACCCTGAACGGTGAACCTTGAACCTGTGAACCTGCACAAAAAATATTTGTAGACCGATTCAAATTGCCGTCCGTCTAATCAGTCAAAATCCAGCACAAAGGAGGCAAACTCATGAAAACGAAAATAATGATATCCAGTCTTTTGGCGGCAGCATGTTTATTCGTATTTAGCGGTGCAACCTGGGCGGACAGCAGAAAAGACCGCCGCCGAAGACCCCCGGTCAAAGAAAAGCATGTGACCGTAGTCAAACACCGTGCACCAGGCGCTCAACAACGTCACTGGAAAAAAGGACACCGGCACCACCACAAAAAATATCGATATCATAAGCATCATCGAGCCGGCTACCATGGCCATAAGGTGCGCCACCGAAATTATCGATATAAACCCTATGACAGATACCGTCATAAGCACCGGCACAATTACAGACCCCGTCACTATAGCCATCGGCCGGCTAAAAAACACCACGCCTACCGCTACCATCGACCGATTTACAGGCACACGGACGGCAATGTGGCGATTGTAGCTAAGACATCTCATCGAGGCTGGTCGATTAAGATTTCAGCTAAAGACTGATGCAGGGGTGTCTGAATAACTGAAAGGCAAAAGAAATGAACGTGCGGAACTCAGCTGTGGAAATTGGAACCGGGTGCCCGGCATCCGGTTCCAGGGCAGAAATCATTGAAAATCTACATAATTTATAAGATAAAAATACAGTGTTTACCCCATTGAAATTGTTTATAGATTTACTTAAACAGAAGACAGTGAGGGGGCTGCTGAAAATCTGACCTCTCAACCTCTCCTTCCCGGGTGGTTCATTCTGAACCACCTTGTTTTTTTATATTTTGGGCGTAGCCCAAAATATGTGAATTACTTATATGGGTTCAACGAACATGAGCATCTTCCCGCCACACACATCCCCCCCCTTGGTGCCCAGTTCATCCAGCAGGCTGACTTCCAGGATTTCAGGTTTGCGGGTGGTCAGCAGACACCGCAGGGCGGCACTTTTAACCTGACTTTCACCACATCCGCCGCCTACGGATCCATAAATTGTTCCATCGGCACATGCGATCATTTTAGCGCCGATTTCACGCGGGGTTGATCCGGAGGTTTCGATGATGGTGGCCAGACAAACCGCAATCTTTTGTTTTTTTAATTCGTCAATTTTTTGGAATATTTCCTGATCGGTCATGGCTCAATACCTACGGCCTTCCTTAATGCACGGGCCTGTTGATAACCTTTGCGCCGGACACATACAAGCTCGGCTATAATAGATAAGGCAATTTCTGCCGGCGATTCCGCCCCAATCGGTGTTCCGATGGGCGTAAAAATCTCCTGCAAACGCTCTTTGGCGATCCCCTCTTTTTCCAGCAACTCCAATACAAATCGGACCCGGCGCCGGCTGCCAATCAGCCCTATATAACCGGTCTCCTTTTTTAATATCTCCATCAAACACTCGGCATCGTGTTCATGGCCACGGGTGATCACCACCACAAAAGTCGAACGATTCAGGTTAAAATTGCGCAGGGTCGCGGCAAAATCCGCCGCAACAACGTCACAACCCGGAAAACGGGATGGGTGGGCAAAGTCCTCCCGATCATCGAGCACGGTCACGCGAAATCCAGCATCGCGTGCAAACCGCGAAAGAGGAATTGCGATATGTCCGGCGCCACAGACAATCAGCTTTAATTCGGGACGAATAATATCAAAAAAAATCTGGAGGCCTGGCGTAATTTCAACCAAACCACATTTTTCTTCGCTGATGGCCTCCAATGCCAGGCTGCCTATCTTCAAATCCAGTTTGACGTCATCAATATCGCCCTCGATCGTTCCACTATCCAGTACAATATTCTTTTGACCTGCGGCGATGTCTGACCTAACCGATTTAACGACGGTCGCCAGGCAAAAGGTTTCCCCATTTTGAATCAATTCGTTGACACGTGCCGTGATATCCATACGTAATAGCATATTCGTTTTGCGAAAAAATTCAAGTCTGAATTAAAGACCGGCCAGGCGTTTAAAAAGCGATTGATAAAATTCTTTTTGTCTGCCAGCCAGAGAGGGTTGGCTGAAAACGCCAAATACAATATCACCATGATCCCAGGATCGGCCGTTTTGGGCTTCAACTTTTTCCCAGTACCAACCGCCGGGTTCAAAATCGTCGCGGGTATGGATTCCTTTGCCAATCACCGGATGGTTCCCGCCGGTAAACGGGTACCTTTGCGAAATCGCAGACACCAGTCCGTCGTTTTCAACCCATTTTTCAATTACCAGTTTTCCTTCACCCCAGCCGGGTATGGGTGGATTATCAAACTCCCTGGCCCGACCGATGTAAGCTGCCGAAATCAGCAATGCCGGGTTCATGCCCAATTCCGGATAGTGCGATTTATCGCAGAACAGGCCCGGTTTGGTTTGGGCGGTGACGTAGGAAAAATAGTAGGTATTTGGAAATGTTCTAACCTGTTGGTTGGCTTCAAAGCAGCCCTGCAGGGTCAAATCATAGGCCAGATTGTCGCTGCCCTGCCCGAAAACGGATTCGTTCAAGCGGGCGAAGAAATCTTTAAGCGCTTCACCTTCGATGCGACTCAAGCCCCAATGGTTAAGATCCCAGTTAAAAATCGAGTCGGAAACGCCTCCGGTGAACATCGCCATGAGTTTTACCCCCAGAACCAGAAAATCGCCCAGAGAACCTTCCTCGATTAAACCGGTCTGCTTATTTAAACCTAAAAAGTAGGGAAAAGTGGAACCGTTCAATACCCCGGAAATCGAATTGATCGATTTAACCCAGTTTTCATTGGATCCCCACCCCCAATAATCTATCCCAAGCAAGTATTGCATCCGCAGGATCGTGTGGGCGCCGGCGCTGTGCCCGACCAGATGAACCGGTTGGTCTTCGCTCCAATCAGGATGAAAACCCCGGCCGGCATAGTCAGCGGAAAAACGCGCATGACCCATTTTCCCGGCATGTTGCCGACCGTAATCGACGCGCGCACCTTTTATCTGGGCTGCCAGCTCACAGGCCCTGTCGTGGAAGGAACTGACCGGGCCGACTGCCGCCTCAAACACCGTCAACCCGGAACTATCCACTTCAGTCGCAGCCCCCCAATAATTGATGGGCTTTTCGGTTTTACCCCACCCGAACAATCCATGACATAGAAACACCGGCAACCGGTTGCTCATGAAGATCTCCTCTATAATTGTACGTTCCTGGAAAGTTGAGTTTACTTGTTAGAAAAACCACGAAATACACGAAACACACAAAAGGCAAAAAACGGTCTTTTCCGAGTTTTAGTGTCTTTCGTGTTGTTCGTGGTTCATACATATATATAAATCTAAACTCGTATACTTCGATGAAATCAGTTTTTTGCATTTAAACAGCAATCTAATTCTGCTATACAAACCATTTAATTTCCAATCTAACAAAAATCTGCGGTTTTCAAAATACATTATGCAACCTTGGATCTGCCTATTCTCCGGGCGGATTAATTAGGAGATTTAAAGATGCTTGATCAGACTATCGATCTATCACCGTTGAGAAGCCAATTTCCGGCCTTGCAGCAAACCGATGAAAAGGGCCGTCCCTATGTTTATTTCGACGGACCGGGCGGCACCCAGGTACCGCAAATCGTCATCGACGCAATGGCCGATTATTTTATCAATGCCAATGCCAATTGCGGCGGTCCTTTTGCCACCAGTTATCGCAATGACGAGATGATTGATCAAGCCCGCAACGCCATGGCTGATTTTTTGAACGCCGGCTCAGAGAAAGAGATCGTTTTCGGCGCCAACATGACGACCCTTACTTTTAATTTCAGCCGTGCGATAGGTCGCAGCCTGCAGGCCGGAGACGAAATCATCGTCACCAACCTGGATCACGATGCCAATATCTCACCCTGGCTGGCATTGGAAGAATTGGGGATCGTTATCAAATGGGCCGATATTGACATCAAGGACTGTCGCTTGGATCTGGACCACCTCTCTTCACTGATTTCAGGAAAAACCAAGCTGATTGCCGTGGGCTATGCTTCCAATGCCGTGGGCACCATCAATCCCATCAAAAAAATAGCGGCCATGGCCCATGCGGCCGGCGCCCGTGTTTGGGTTGATGCCGTGCACTATGCCCCCCACCGGCCGATCGACGTGCAGGCCATCGACTGCGATTTTCTGGTTTGTTCGGCTTACAAATTCTTCGGCCCCCACGTTGGTGTCGTCTGGGCAAAACAGGAGTTGCTCGAACATTTGGACGCGTATAAAGTCAGACCCGCAAACCCCAACCCGCCCTATAAATTCGAAACCGGAACATTGAATCACGAGGGCCTGGCCGGCGTGGTTGCGGCGGTCGATTACCTGGCTGCTATCGGAAGGGATTACGGCGGCAGCCTGTCATCAACGTTAGACAATTACCAGGGACGCCGGCGGGAGCTGAAGCAGGCCATGGAAATCATCGCCGCATACGAGCGCCCCCTGTTTTCCAAAATGCTGGCCGGGTTGACCAAAATTCCGGGCGTCACCGTTTACGGCATCTTAAACGAGCACCAGTTTGACGAGCGCTGCCCCACCCTGGCTTTTACCAGAGAGGGTTACACGCCCGCGGACATCGCCTCGAAACTGGGAGAAAACGGTATTTTCGTCTGGCACGGAAATTACTACGCCCTGTCAGTCACCGAAAGCCTGGGGGTGGAAGAATCCGGCGGCATGGTGCGTGTCGGACTGGCCCATTACAACACCAAAGAAGAGGTGGAACGCTTTCTGTCAATAATTGACCTATGATCAATTTCGTCTTGAAAAGACTGAATCAAGGGGGAACTATGGATAAAATATCAAAAGCGGCAGATTTTATTGCACAACTTCGTTTTGCGCTCAAACAGGAACCCGATATCCCGGAGGACATTCGTCCGGAAGACCCATTGTCCGGGTATGCCGTTCAGGAAGGACTCGTTAAGCGGCTTCTTTCAAAAAACGCCGGGCACATAGCCGGATATAAAGTGGCCTGTACGAACAAACTTGCGCAGGAACTGCTGGGAGTCGATGGGCCTTTTTACGGCCGTCTGCTCTCTCACCTCGTCTACCGGAGCCCCGCAAACCTCAACCCTGGCGACTTCTCCATGCGCTGTATCGAAGCGGAATTTGCATTTGAAATGGCTGAAGATCTGACCCGGGAAAATGCGCCATACGACGTGGATCGCGTTGCCGCCGCCGTCTCTGCGTTGGTGCCGGCCATCGAAATCGTCGACACCCGTTATAAGGACTGGACAACGGTTTCCGTCCCATCGCTGATTGCCGACAATGGCTGCAACGGGGCATGGGTTATGGGAGACCCCTGCACGGACTGGCAGCATTTTGATCTGAAAACCCACCAGGTCGATCTCTCTGTCAACGGCGAGCCAAAACTAAGAGGTTTTGGCTCCGATGTGCTGGGTCATCCGCTCAACTCGTTGACCTGGCTGGCCAATGCTCTGTGTGAACACGGAAAATTCTTAAAAGCCGGGGATTTGATCAGCACCGGAGTTTGCACGAATATTTATCTTGCCGAACCCGGAGATGAGCTATTTGCCGATTTTGGAGAATTGGGAACCGTTTCAATAACCTTCAGCGGAAATTCCTAGATACTGAGTGATTTCCTAATGATTTCATGTTCAGGCTCACTGCATAAGAAAAAAGAGCGGTGGTCGCAAATTGCGACCACCTCACCAACCTGAAATATTACAAAGCGTTTCCACTAGAAAGGAAGTGTCTGTTCCCATTGAAAAAATCTCTACCAAAATTTATTTGATCCGGGGCCAGAAGGTCATGTTGGACCGTGACCTATCCGAATTGTATCGTGTTCAGACAAAGGCCTTAAAGCAGGCCGTTCGCAGGAACATCAAGCGCTTTCCTTCGGATTTCATGTTCGAGTTGACCAATGAAGAATTTAAGGGTTGGAGGTCACAGTTTGTGACCTCCAAAAGTGATAAAATGGGTTTGCGGTACAAACATAAAAGAACGTCAAACCAAATATGGCAAAAAGAGCAGGAAAATTAAAACGTAAGAGGTAAATTTGGAGCCTGGACGTCACGTGATCAGAATTAGTCAACTCGGTTAACAACGTCCCGGTATTTATACGGAATTTATAAGAATTTTTGTTTATGAAGGATTTATCAAATAAAAGATTTTCGCCACCAAGACACCAAAGCACGATGTTTTTTTTATCATTTTTTTCTTTGTGTCTTAGTGGCTTTGCGACGAACATTGGGGACGTTGTAGACTAATCGAACTAATTTCTGTTTATACCTATCGATTCCGGTTGCTAATCCAGAGGGAGGCCGGAAGATTTAAAAAGAAAATGGGGTGTTAAATGTTGATTAGTAAATAAGAATTGAAACGATTGTCTAAATTTTGTTAAAAGCGATTCGCATGGCGAATCGAATATGAAGGTGCCCTAAAGTTGGATAGAAATTAATATGTATGTTGTAGAGTGATATCATGAGTGCTTTAGATCGGATCGACAAGAAAGAGATACGGGATTTATTGGGAAAGGGATGGCTTACGCATGACGGTATGTGGTTTTACCACACTTACCAGGAATTAGGTATCGAAAAAGCGAATAAATTGAATAAAGCGGCCATACGATCTCTTGCTCCTATTGAGATTAAAAGGGTTAAGATGATGTTAGGGTTAGGTGGTGAGAAGATTGAATCCTTCGAAGAGCTTAGGGTTTTTATGCTAGAAGCCCTTGAAGTGATCCTGCCCCATTCAGTTTATGAGAAATTTCGGTTCCGGGCATCATCAAAAAATCAGCTGCACTGGCAATGGGAAAACGGAGAATGCTTTGCGTATAAGGGCATGAAGCAGATTGGAATTATCGATGAATACAGGTGCGGGGTAATATACAGAATCGAATGTTGGCTTGAAGCCTTGGGAATTAAATGTAGCATCGTTCCAAAGGTCGGTAAGTGCATGATGCATGAGAAGGGCGCGTGTTCAGGAAGCATAACGGTTATCCCCATAGTTGCATAACCAACAAGGCATCGGTTTTTTTCTAAATTGGCGGAATATGTCAGCAAAAACAAAAAGCTTTTCGAAGAAGAGTGTGCCGTAATTCCCCTGCATCGATGGGGCGAGGCTGAAGATTTCGCCGGTGTCGCCATCATGCTGGCTAGCAGAGCCGGCGCTTTTATTGCCGGACAGATTATCCCGATAGATGGGAGGACCGCTTTGGTGAGCTGATATAATTTGACAGCCAATGTGAAAAAGATTACATTGTCATCTATTAGACTACAATAGGAGCGCCCCAAAATGCAACAACTAACAATCAGGATGCCTAAAGAATATTTTCACAAGATAGAACAGATTGCAAAATCGATCGGTTTAAAAAAATCGGATGTAACCCGGATGGCGATTCGAAAATTCCTTGAAGAATACAGCGATGATGAAACGACAGATCTTTACAGCAAAGCGAAGGGTCTTATCGGAGTGGCTGAGAGCGGTATTCCGGATCTTGGCCAAAACCATCGTGATCATTTGCTAAAAAAAATTAAGGGTACAGCATGATAGCGATTATGGATACCGGGCCGTGGGTGGCTTTAATCGATCGCAGTGAAACAAGACATGCTGAATCTGTCCAGTGGCTTAAAAATTTCGACGGCAGAGTGTATTCAACTGAAGCAGTTCTGACTGAAGTTCTTTATCTATTGAATTTTTCCATTTCAGCTCAGTTTGCGGCGCTGGATTTTGTTTTGAAATCTGTCGTCGAAATTGTGCCATCCAACACCAAGAGCCTGCAGAAAACTAAAAATCTGATGAAGAAATATGCTGATTTGCCGATGGATTTTGCCGATGCCACCATAGTCTGTCTTGCCACAGAAACACGCATTCGAAACGTTGTCACTTTTGACAGGAAAGATTTTGCCATCTACAAGTTGCCTAAAAAGCAGAGCTTCACGATAATGCCTTGAAGGGGACTCGGTGATGTTGTTTCCTGGAAGTTATAGGCTAAGTGGGACAGTCCTCGGATTTACGGTTAATTAAATCCGACAAAAAAGTGGGCATCGAGTCTTCCCTGTCGATTGCCCTGCAAAATGAAATACCCGGCCACAAGAAGGTATGCGACCTTATCGATAAAGCCCGACTGATTAAAACAGACTACGAAATCGGCCGCATCGCCTATGCGAGCAAGGTGACAAATATTGGTATGAAGAAAGCTCTGTCGTTGGCCCAACCGGGACCGCACATCGCCACCATTTACAGCGAAGGCACAAAGGAGATGATGGTGACAATGCTTTTCGAGATCCCGGACGTCAATTTGCTCATGTGCAAATTCGTGTCTGCAGTTTGGCCAAAAGCAATTTCCGCCCAGCCGCACGCCATACCAGGTCTTTTTGACGATCTTGAAGAGGGCGGACCCAACGTGGCCATTGTCACCGCCCAGACCAATGGCTACAGCGCCGAGCTGGAACGTACTTTCTTTCTGGATTCCGTGCCGGATGGGGCCAAAAAAGTCTTTGATGTTACCATGGAAGCTCGAGCCAAGGGCTTCGAGCTGATTAAACCGGGCGTTCGGGCCGAAGATGTGGACCGAGAGGTCCTATCGATCATCGAAGATGCAGGATTTGGCAAAAATATCCTGCATCGGACCGGACACGGATTCGGGATCACCGGGCATGAGCCGCCCTGGATAGCCTTGGGCAGCGAGCACGTTTTGACCAAAAACATGGTAATCAGCATCGAGCCGGGGATCTATATTGAAAGCATCGGCGGTTTCCGTCACTCTGACACGGTGCTGGTTACCGATAACGGATGCGTTTCTTTGACTGAGTATCCCGACAGCCTCGATGAATTGACGCTGACATTACCTTGATCATTGCCAAACAAAATATTTTTGTTTGATCTAAAATGAGCGGTTTATCCAAGAAATTGGCGGCAACGTCCCGTTTTGCGCGGGCGGAGATAAACTCCGCCCCTACCCAAGAGGTTGATCAAAGTTATGATTATCGAAAAGTTGCGCCTACTCTATTTTTCCCCGACTCAGACCACTAAAAAAGTAATGAATGCAATTGCAGAGGGGTTCAAAGCCGAAGCTGTCATGCATTCTGATCTGACGCTGCCTGAATCATTTCAACCTGAAGAAACCGGAGAAAAAATCAGGATCAATGACGGATTAACCATTATCGGCGCCCCTGTTTACGCCGGTCGTGTGCCACCAGTCGCCGCTGGGCGCATCAGGCGATTCGAGGCCGACGGAACACCGGCAGTCCTGGTTGTATTGTATGGCAATCGGGAATTTGAGGATGCTTTGAGGGAATTGAAGGATCTGGCCGTGGAAGCCGGATTCAGACCCATTGCCGGGGGCGCTTTTATCGGCGAACATTCTTTTGCGGATTCCAAATTTCCAATAGCTTGCCGGCGGCCGGATCAAAAAGATCTCGAAAAGTGTTCCGAATTCGGCGCTCTTATCAAAGAAAGAATTCAGCAAGCCGAATCCATCGACAGCTTACCCATTGCCGAATTCCCCGGAAATTACCCCTACCGGGATGCCCATCCTTTGAAAGACAGCAGTCCTGAAACTCTGGAGAAACTTTGCACCCGATGCGGAACCTGCGTTGTAGTCTGCCCGACAGCCGCGATCGTCCTGGAAGATAAAATACTAACCGAAACAGGTACTTGCATCGTTTGCTGCGCATGTGTGAAAAACTGTCCTTCAGATGCCCGGGTAATGAGAGATCCCAAAATACTGGCAATCACCGAATGGTTGTGGGAAAACTACAGCAAACGAAAGGAACCGGAGATATTTTTTGGTGGGAAAGATCTATAGCGCCTTGCCTCGGGCCGCGAGCGTCCTGTCTGATTGGAAAACAAACTAATGAACGTCGAACATCGAACGTCCAAGATCGAACATCGAATAATGTATTCTGTCTATTTTAGACCGATTGAGCGAAGGGATTACACCATTCGTCAATCGACATTCGACATTCCTCAATTCCAGGTCATTCCCTGAGGCATCTGAGCTTGGCCAGATCTTCAGCATATCCGTAGAGATGCAGCCCCTTGCTTTCCACGATCATTTCGCCGTCTTCAACACCGATCTCGCCGGTCATGTATTCTTTCAAGTTCTGAATTGCCGCCAGGTTGGCCGGAAATCCATTCCACAGGTCCCAGGAACGAAAATAGACGAAAAATCGCAATTCATCGTTTTGAATGCGGGTGTCGATGGATCTCAGACAGGGCGGGTCGAGCAGGGTCAGGTCCGAGGGGTCGGCCACCTGCAGGACCAACTGGTTGTTGCGCAGACCGAATTTTTTGTAGGTCGATATCACCCACTCGATTTGATTCAAATACAGTTGGCCGTCTTCCTCGAATACGAGATTGCCGTCCACCGCCCACTTGTCGATGATTTCCTTGTTTTCCTGCTGCCACCAGGCCAGCTTGTCGCCGGTCAGCGGGACTTTGGTCAGGCGTTCGCCGTAGGTATAGGATTCACCCTCCTCCTTGCGGGAAGACATCAGGTACTCGATATAGGCCCGGTCATATCCTTCCCCCCCGTAGATGTAGTCGTGTTCAACCGGATTCGGGATGCCGCAGGCCGGCGGGATGTCCGGAATCAACGGCTGTGTTCCGGGGAATTTGACATGTCCCATAAAATAATCGTATTCCAGGCGCGTCTGCCCCGCATAGGATCCGCGGTCGATGACAAACCGCTCCCCCTGATCGAGAATGTCGTGAACGGCCTGAAACCACAAATCCGGCAAATCCCGGGCTTTGATTTGATGAATGTTCATGGCAGCCATATTAATGATTAATGACTAATGAAGATTGATAAATTCGTAAAAATTCGCGTTCATCATGTGTTTGGTGTTGATTCAATCCGAAATCCGCATTCTGCAATCCGCAATCGACTAACCCCGAACCGCGTAACACGCAACTCGTACCTCGTAACCCGCAACTCGTATTTTATATATCCAGCGAACTCACTTCCAGGGCATTGTTCTGAATAAAATCCCGCCGCGGCTCGACTTCTTCACCCATCAGCACTGTAAAAATTTCATCGGTATCCACCATATCTTCAATTTTTACCTGCAGCAGAATTCGCTTGTCAGGATTCATGGTGGTTTCCCACAACTGGTCCGGGTTCATTTCACCGAGACCTTTATAGCGCTGGACATTGACCCCCTTTTTGCCCTGCTTTAAAAGTATGTCCAGCAATTCCAGTTTATCCTGGGCCTGATCGGTGGGAACGTCTTTGTCTTTTGAAAAAACCTTAAAAGGCGGGAAATTGTATTTTTCGATCGATTTACCGGTCAACAGACACTTTTGAAAATCATGGGAGTAAATCAGCCCCCGGCCAATTTTAATGGGAGTAAATACTTTGCCGGCCTGGCTGAAAAATGGATCTTCTTCAAGAACTTCAAGACCCGTGATGGTCATTTCATAAACATCGCGATCTTCATTCCAGCTTAACCGGTCTACCTGGTAGTTGTTTTGGATGAGAAGATCCCGCAGGGCCGACATTTTGGCCTGGTCCTGCAATAGTTTTTTATCGTCTATATTCTGGCTGATTAAAAGTTCCACCAGTTTGGCCGGGATACCGCGTTTGACCAACCGGGCTAGTTGAGCAAAATACTCGGATAGATCACAAATGAACAAGTAGAGTTGATGATCAACAAGTTTTTCTGCTTGTTCCCTATAGGTGATGAATTTCTGATCACAAACCTTTTTCAATATCCAATCGTTAAAATCGGTTTCATCTTTTAAATATTGCGCACTTTTGCCTTTGCCGACTTTAAACAGCGGCGGCTGCGCGATGTACAAATAGCCTTTGTCCACTATCTCCGGCATCTGGCGGTAGAAAAAGGTCAGCAGCAGGGTTCTGATGTGGGATCCGTCGACATCGGCATCCGTCATGATAATGACTTTGTGATAGCGAATCTTGTCAATATCATATTCTTCTTTGCCAACCCCGGTTCCCAGGGCGGTAAATATATTTTTTATTTCTTCGCTGCGCAAAATTTTATCGAAACGCGCTTTTTCGACATTCAAGATCTTACCTTTCAACGGCAAGATGGCCTGGTACTTGCGGTCGCGGCCCTGTTTGGCGGATCCGCCGGCAGAATCGCCCTCAACAATAAACAACTCTCTTAGGGCGGGATCGGAAACCTGGCATTCAGCCAGTTTACCGGGCAGGGTCGCATCGATCAGCGCCCCCTTGCTGCGGGCGATGTCGCGAGCACGTTTGGCAGCATCCCGCGCCCGGGCGGCATCCACCCCTTTGGCAATGATCTTTCTGGCCACGGATGGGTTTTCTTCAAAAAAAGCGCTTAATTTTTCATTGAGCAGCGACTCCACCAACCCTTTAACTTCACTGTTGCCGAGTTTGGTTTTGGTTTGTCCTTCAAATTGGGGCTGGGTGATCCGGACGCTGATGATCGCCGTCAAGCCTTCGCGAACATCATCTCCGGAAATTTTAGCCTGTAGATTTTTAGGCAAATTCCCATTGCTTGCATATTGATTGATCGTGCGCGTCAGACCGGCTTTAAATCCGCTCAAATGAAAGCCGCCTTCGACGGTATTGATGTTATTGGCAAAAGAAAACAGTTTTTCTATATAGGTGTCATTATACTGAATCGCCACTTCTATCTGTACATCATTTTTAATGCCTTCGATGAAAATCGGCTTATGCAGGGCCGTACGGCGACGGTTGATGTATTCCACAAACTCCCTGATGCCGCCTTTAAAATGAAATTCATCTTTGGCATCGGACCGCTCATCTTCAATCGTTATTTTGATCCCCTTGTTCAAAAAGGCCAACTCCCGCAGCCGGCGCACGAGGATGTCATAGTTAAACTCGATGGTCGTAAATATTTGCCCATCCGGAATAAAATGAACTTTGGTGCCCCTTTTGCGGGTTTTGCCGGTTTCAGCCAGTTCGCTTCTTTTTATACCTCTTTCATAGGTCTGATAATAAATTTTGCCGTCGGAATAAATTTCGACTTCCAAAAAGCTGGACAGGGCGTTGACGACTGAAACCCCCACCCCATGCAGCCCGCCGGAAACCTTATAGGAGTTATCATCGAATTTTCCACCGGCATGCAATTTGGTCATGACCACTTCCACGGCCGGTATTTGTTCTTTTTTATGAATACCGACCGGAATTCCCCGGCCATTGTCAAGGACGCTGATGCTGTTGTCTGTATGAACGGTTACATCAATCTGGTTGCAAAATCCGGCCATGGCTTCATCGATACTGTTGTCGACAACCTCGTAAACCAGATGATGAAGTCCGGCGATATCCACATTTCCAATATACATGGACGGACGTTTGCGAACGGCTTCCAGCCCTTCCAGGACCTTAATATTGTCTTCGGTATAATTGTTGTTGCTGTTGTTTATTTCTTCTTTCATATTCTCATCGGCATGATTACGCTTAAATAGGTTTTATTTTTCTCACCCTCGATTTTGCAGGGCTTTTCCTCATCCACAATGTTTAGCACCACGTTGTCTTCGTTCATGACACCCAGGGTATCGATAAAAAATTTAGGGTTATACATAACCTCTATCGAATCACCCTGGTAGGTGATGTCCATATCTTCTTTAGATTCCCCGATTTCGGGATTGGTTGAATTGATCAATAGTTTGTCTTTGTCAAAGTGAAAGATAACGCCTTTGTATTCATCGGAAGATAAGATAGACATTCTTTTGAGCATCATTAAAAATAATTGCCGATCCATCTGAATGTCGTGTCCATCCGTTTTCTGGACGATGTCACCGTATTGCGGAAACTCACCTTCAAGCAGCCTGATAATCAGGGTTTCTTTTTCTCTTTTGACGATAAAATTGTTGTCTTTAATACCGAGTTTAACTTTTCCTTCGGAGTCAAGAAATTTGGCAACTTCCACCAGACCCTTTTTGGGTATCAATACATTGGCGCCGGAGGGCAAGTCCGAATCCTGGTCAAAAAGATAATCCGCCTTGGACAGGCGGCTGCCATCGGTTGCAACCAATCTGAAAATCTTTTGGTCATCCTGCTGGATTCTCTCAGCATAAACACCGATGATGTGAGCCCTCGTATCATCGGACGCGCCGCTGATAATGACGGTTTTTTCAATCATTTTAGCTAAATCATCCGAGTCTACTTCAAAAAACTCAACATCTTCAATTTTAGGAATTTCCGGGAAATCGTCCGGGTTCAGGCCGACGATATGATACTCGACATTCTGATTTCCGATTTCGATCCAGTGGTTTTCAATCTCATTGACATAAATGTCTTCGCTGGGAAAATCTCTGACAATTTCATAGAGCTTCCTGGCATTAATAGCGATAACCCCCTGGGTCTCAACACTCGCCTGATAGTGGCCTTCAAAACCGGTTTCAAGATCTGTGGCACTAATGGATAGACCGGATTCGCCTGTCTGGATCAGAAGATTGGTGGTAATGGCCAGACTTGTTTTGCGACCGGCTAGTCCCTGTAACTTGGCCAGTACCGGCAAAATTTCATTTTTGTTGATTGTAACCTTCATTTTTTATTTCCTTAATTAAATAAAAAAAATAAATAGATAAACAATAGGTTGTCAATAACTCCAATAACTTTTTAACTGACTTAAATTATTATTATATTGTTATTCAATAGTGCTGACAACTTAAACAATAGAGTAATGAAAACTGAAGTCTTATCGTCAAATAAAGACAATTTGTCTATAAATTCGAGACTGTCAACAACCTATGAACCCTGAATATAAAACCGGCCGACAATTCAAGACGATTGAATCCATTTTCGGATGCGGGGGCTTTCGCTGCTGTGCCAGGTATCCGAGACCCTTAACCTGCTAAAATGGGCATAGATCTTTTCTATGAACTGCAGCGCTTTGTCGTAAAGAAATATTTTTTCGAGCACGACACCTTCAATATCCTCATCCGATTCTGCCGATCCGGTGCTGGGAATACTCAACGTGCTGATGTTTAAGCTTTCACCTTTGAGCGTAAACTGCCACCTCAATTCGGCCGACTTATAGACAATGTTGAGTTCCGTGACCAGGGATCCTTTTTGTAAAGCAAGAATCCCCTCTTCTAAACTGGCACCATCTCCCTTAATCGTAATCCGTTCAGCAGCATCTTTTTTGCGATTTTCGAAAACCACCCGATTTCCAACTTCCAGCGCTACAAAATCAGGATCGAAACTTTTGATAAAATTCTGATTTTTTTCGATGACAAACCATAACCAGGTTAAAAACTCCTCACCCAGAAATTGATAGCGACTATAGGCAACGGCAACATCCAACATGAATTATTTCTCGTAATTGACTAATCTTCTAGTATTTCATTAGTTATGAATCTCTTAAATTATGAATTATACCATTTTTTTAACCTGTAAAAACGACAACAACTATTTAATGAATTGAGTGGGCGATATATTCCGGAGTTCATCGAGCTGCGAATCTGAAAGGTCGGATGACAGCTCCGCGGCGGTATAGGGAAAAAGCCGTATCAGCGAAAGGTTAAAGGATTTTGAGAAAAGGGTCTCCAGTTCTTCATTTGCGGCCTTTAGATTCGTGAAAAACCATACCATTGAATCTTCGTAATGCCACACCAAATCATATACATTCGGCGTCGCCGGAATGCGCACGCTTAATCCGCTGAGAACATGCTCTTTCACCAGTTTTTTTTCGTTTTTTGATAAAAAATCCCGCCCGCTGTCAGCCATTCGTTTGGCAGCTTCAATCGTGTAATGCTTTTTTAAAACCTTGGCGGCGATATTTTTTTTATCAATTCGCAGGGCAAAAACAAAGGCGTTGCCGCAGACAAATGAGGATCCCTCGAAATCAGGTTGGAAAGGCTTGTCAAACGATGTCCAGCCAGTCGCTTTGTCAGAAATCTGGTTGTCTATGTCTAAAATGGTGTTACTTTTTAAACCGTCGGCGATATTGTCGATAATCGGTGCCTTTATATCACCATGAACCTTATAGCGGGTGATCGAGACGGTATTGGACAGGATGCTCATAGCCGAAAGTAGTTCCAATAAGATTAGTGAATTTTACGCTGATATTTTTACGTGTCAAATTCAGGAAGTAAGTCAATCAAATTATACAACATATGGTATTGAAATCAAATTAAAATAAATATATAGCGTGTTTACGAGGATGTTACAAGAAGATTCTATTAATTTGAAAAATGAAGATTGATCCGCCACAGGCGGAATGAATGTCGTTTCATTCCGTCCATTGATTTTGAGCCGGCATAACTTAAATAATCAATCTAACATTAAGTCGGCCTCCATCTTTTTGAGATACCACTATGTGTAAAAAAATGTGTGAGAACCTATGGAATTCATAGCCGATTTACATGTCCATTCAAAATACTCACGGGCGACGGCGAAAAACCTGGACCTGGAAAATTTATATATCGCGGCTCAGCTGAAAGGCGTAACCGTTGTCGGAACCGGTGATTTTACCTACCCCGCTTGGTATTCTGAAATTTGCGAAAAGCTGGAGCCGGCCGAACCCGGACTTTTTAGACTAAAGCAGGATTATGCCAAATACTGCGATCAGGAGGTTCCCCGATCCTGCCGGAACGAAGTTCGTTTTATCTTAACCACAGAAATCAGCAATATTTACAAAAAAAATAATAAAACCCGCAAAAACCACAATCTGATCCTGATGCCGGATTTGGCGGCCGTCGAAAAATTTAACGTCAAACTAGATAATATCGGGAATATCAAATCCGACGGAAGACCGATTCTGGGTCTGGATGCCCGCAACCTTTTAGAGATTGTGTTGGAAACCGCGGAACAGGGATTTCTAATACCGGCTCACATCTGGACGCCCTGGTTTTCAATGCTTGGGTCCAAATCCGGCTTTGACTCCGTTGAAGAGTGCTTCGAAGATTTAACCCATCACATATTTGCCGTTGAAACCGGGCTTTCTTCCGATCCGCCGATGAACTGGAGTGTTTCCGGTTTGGACGGTTTAACCTTGGTGTCCAATTCAGATGCCCATTCACCGATGAACGTGGGACGGGAAGCCAATTTGTTCAACACGTCTTTATCATTTGGCGACATAAAAAAGGCCCTTAAAACAGGCGATCCTGATAAATTTTTGGGAACCTTTGAATTTTACCCCGAAGAAGGCAAGTATCATCTGGATGGACACCGCAATTGCGATGTTCGCCTCTGGCCGCAAAAAACCATGAGCTACAACGGCAAATGCCCGGTTTGCGGCAAAGGATTAACTTTAGGGGTGTTATATCGCGTTCTGGAGTTGGCGGACCGCGCCGAAGGCGAAAGACCGTCAAATCGGCCGGCCTATCACAGCATCATTCAACTGGCCGATATTCTTTCCGAGATTTTAATGGTGGGACCCAAATCGAAAAAAGTCCAAAAAAACTACTATGCCGCACTCAATCAATTGGGCTCCGAGTTTGACATTTTACATCGGCTGACTTCGGAGGACATTGAAAAAGCCGGAATTCCACTGTTGGCCGAAGCCATTCAAAGAATGCGCCATAAGCAAATCGATGTACTTCCCGGATATGATGGGGAATACGGTCAGGTTAAAATATTCAAGGCTCAGGAGCGCGAGCAACTGCAAGGGCAAAAAGCACTGTTTTCAATCCCTCAAGCCGCTGCATTGCCGCAATCTCCAAAAGCTGAATATTCGAGCCCCCTGCGACAGGATCAAGCTGCCGGCCCTTCAACAGATCCCCGCAACCCATCGACGATAGCCGCCGGCAATACGGATACCCCTGTACCGGCTGTTCAATTAAACGCCGATCAGCGTCGGGCCGTTGAATATCCAGGCGGCCCGCTGCTGATTATCGCCGGGCCCGGTACCGGCAAAACCCGCACCCTGACCCATCGCATTGCCTACCTAATCAATGAGAAAAACGTGCTGCCTCAAAATATCCTGGCGGTAACCTTTACCAATAAAGCAGCCCAGGAAATGCGCGATCGGTTAAGCGCCATGCTCGGTGAATCCGGCAGTCTACCGCTGATCGCTACATTTCATGCGCTATGTTTCAAAATATTAAATGAACAGAAGACCAAACCCGCCGGCATCGTCGATGAGGACCATCGCCGGGCGCTGCTTAGGGAAGCGGTGAGGTATGTGAAAGCGGCCGGGCACCAGATTGCCTTGCAATCAAACAAAATTTTACACCGTATCATGGACGCCAAGCAGCAGATCCTGGATCCAGCAGAATTTGCAGCGGCCTGCAGCCATGATTCCCAGGACCGAACGATTGCAAATATCTATAAAGTCTATCAACGGCTGCTGGCCATTCAGGGCTTTTGTGATTTTGAAGACCTCCTATTTAACGTGGTCAAACTGCTGGAAAACGATGCCACCCAGCGTCGCAAATACCGGGGCCGATTTCAGTACATTTATGTGGATGAATGCCAGGATCTGAATCCGGCCCAGTATCGGATCATACGGGCCCTGGTGCCGCAGGCCGATGCGGTGCAGGATTTGTGCGTGATCGGCGATCCGGATCAATCCATCTATGGATTCAGAGGAGCCGATGCCACCCTGTTTAGCCGGTTTGAAGAAGACTATCCGACCGGCAAGCAAATACGATTGACCCGCAATTATCGCTCGACCGCAACGATACTGAATGCGTCCTTTCAGGTTATCAGAGATCATCGGATTCAGTCATCCGGCATTAAGACCTATTCTGAAATCGATGGCCTTAAAACCATCAGTATGATCGAGTCCGCCAATGAAAAGGCCGAGGCTGATTCCATTGCCAGGATCATCGAACAGCAGATCGGGGGCACCGGTTTTCATTCCATCGACACAGGAACCGTTACAGATGCCAATCTTGTTAAATCATACAGCTATGCCGATTTTGCTGTTTTTTACCGTACCCACGATCAGCATCGGGTGTTGGCTGAAGTATTCGAACAAAAAGGTATTCCGTTTCAAGTCGCCAGCCGGGAAACGGTTCTGGACGCCGCCGGTCTGCCGGAGCTTATTTCCTATTTGAAAATAATCGAGGGAACCGGTGGCTTTTACGATCATGACAAGATCCTTAAGATCGCCCTACCCGGCCTCGGCCAAAAGGCATTGGATCATTTTAAAAATTGGTGTTTTCAAAATCGTTTTTCACTAAACGAGGGATTGATTAAAGCCAACCGTTTTCCCATTCCCGGGATGGCTTCGGCCAAACAGCAGAAGTTAAATGATTTTTCGGCTGGTATAACTCATTTTAAAAGCGAATTAGTGCCTGAACGAAAAGTGGCCGTTTTTCCAGTTAGCCCGGCCGCTAATTATCACTCATTAAATTACTGCCGTTCAAAACGATGGCGAACAATAGCAAATCAATATTTAGCAGCGTTTTCTC
>Ga0209678_1000223_pt1 | contig 22509 bp, 17 predicted proteins | sample WorMetilvaeELBA1_FD_187404 | JGI IMG/M metagenome (GOLD analysis project Ga0209678, IMG submission 187404) | Marine gutless worms symbiont microbial communities from Max Planck institute for Marine Microbiology, Germany - Olavius ilvae ELBA.1... ...
TCTCTGGCTACCCAAAAAATTTACAGTGACCGCCCGAGTTATAGAGTTGGGCAGGCGAGCGAGCTTCACCCTTCGGGCTCGCTCACCTGCCCAGCATCTATCTCTCGTAATGGTACCAGTTTCATAAAAGGTTTCAGGTGTCAGGGTGATACGGCGCTTCCGGAAAATTGTAAAGATATCAACTGAATTTTAACTAACAGATTTAATACTACAGGGGAGGATTTATGGGCGAAATAACCGGGGGTGAACTTCTGGTCAGGTGTCTGCATGCCGAAGGGGTCCGTTTTATCCATGGGATTACGGACGGAACCTACATGATGGTTATTGAAGCCATTGAGCGGCTGGGAGAGGAATTGGGCATTCAACTGATTGTGCCGCGTCACGAAGCGGCAGCGGCCCATGCCTGCGATGCCTACACGCGGGTAACGGGAGATCCGGCGGTCGTAATGGCCTGCGCCGGGCCCGGGGCCGCCAACCTGGTTGCCGGATTGATGTGTGCCGAAGCCGAAGGCAGCCCGGTGATTGCTATCACTACCACCCGCCGCAGCGACATTTCGGATTCCTATGTCCATCAGGGGGGTATGCAGGTCAGCCGACATCTCGATATTTTCCAGGCGGCCGTCAAATGGAACGGCAAAGTCGATCACTGGGCCCGCATTCCCGATATGGTGCGCCACGCATTCCGGGTGGCGACCGCCGGACGTCCGGGGCCGGTCCACCTCCTGATACCTGAAAATATTCTCGGCCAGCGCGGTGAACCGGATGAGGCGGCCATCTGGCCTGCGGATTCCTACCGGGTTATCGAGCCGGCCGGGTACGACCCGGCTTGTATTCAGCGTGCGGCCAAAATGCTGGCGGAGGCGGACCTGGTCAATATTCATTGCGGCAACGGGGCTGAAAGGGCCAATGCCGGGGATAAAGTGCGCGAGCTTGCCGAATACTTAGGGGCCGCGGTTACCAACACGATCCGGGCCAGGGGGATTGTTTCCGACGAGCACCCGCTTTGTTTTCACCCGACCTGCCTGTCCCGAATCATGGCCAACAGCCAGGCTGATGTCGTGCTGGCAGTCGGCTCCCGGCTAGGGGAGCTGAACATGTGGGGACAGCCCCCGATGTGGGGCGAGCCGCAAAATCAGCGTCTCATCCAGATCGATACCGAAGCGACCCACATCGGTTTGAACCGGCCGGTCGATGTTCCCCTGTTGGGTGATGCCGGGGTGGTCCTGTCCCACCTGCTGGATGCTGTTAAAACAATAACCCCCCAAAAGGAGGCCCATCCAAGAATTGCCGAGTTTCGTGCCGTTCAGGATGAATGGCAGAAGGAACTGGACGAGGCCGTGGCGGACATGGAGCGATCACCCATGCTGACGGGGCAAATATTGACCGTCTGCAACGATTTTTTTCCGGATGATGCCATTTTTGTCATGGACGGCGGCAACACGACGCTTTGGAATATCCACTATCACGTGCCCCAAACCCCGCGTTCGGTGATATACTCAATGAACTACGGCCATCTGGGTACAGGATTGCCCTATGCCCTGGGGGCCAAACTCGCCCGTCCGGAAAAGGCGGTCTATTGCGTGACCGGTGACAGTGCTTTCGGTTTCAATCTCCAGGAACTGGAAACAGCCGTGCGCAACAACCTGGCGGTTATCATCATCGTTGCCGTGGACGGGGCTTACGGGATGGAGAAGACAGCGCAGCGGCGCATGTTCGGGCGCGAGGCCGATTGGTTCGGTCACGATCATGCGCCGGTCCGATATGACCAGGTGGCCATTGCCATGGGGTGTCATGGTGAATATGTCAGCAAGGGCTCGGAGATAAAATCGGCCCTTGCGCGGGCCCAGGCTTCGGGCAAACCGGCGGTCATCCACGCCGTGGTGGATCCAACCGCCAACATCGACCCCCCGGGCAACTGGCTGTGGACGGCAGCGCGAACGGGGAAATTGGAGATGTGATCGGGCAACGCGATTGCAGATTGCGGATTTCGGATTGATAAAACCAGAAGAAATGGAATCAGGTTGCGGGCCATTCGAATGCGGATTTTGGTTTTCGGATTGCGGATTGTTAATGGGATCGTATGAAATCGAAGTGCCGGGTGCAATTTGCGGGTGTGAGATCTCTCAGGTTTCCTATTTGACGAAACTTAATCATTTAGGCGGATCGGTGTGATATGGGCAGGTCTGTCGGTTGTTCTTAATTATCAGACAGAGCGCAGCGATTCCAATTAAAAATCTGCAATCCGCATTCTGCAATCCGCAATCGATAGCCTCCTGCCCTTTGAAGACGACCATTTGTTGAAATTAATAATCTTTAAGGGAGTAGCCATGGACGTTGCGGCCATCGACCAGGTGCGGCTTAACTTCAATCCCCAGGGGCTTTTTGTGATTAACGCTGCCATTGGCCTGATGATGCTGGGCGTGGCCCTGGAGTTGAAACTCGAAGACTTCAAGCGAATTTTCATAGCTCCCAAAGCGCCGGCCATCGGTCTGGTGACGCAGTTTATTTTGTTGCCGGCGATCACCTTCTTGCTGACCTTGATCCTGCAGCCACCGCCCTCGATCGCACTGGGCATGATCCTGGTGGCAGCCTGTCCCGGCGGCAACCTTTCCAACATCGTCACCTACCTGGCGCGCGGCAATTGTGCGGTGTCGGTCAGCATGACGGCTGTATCGACTGCTGCCGCCATCTTCATGACTCCTTTAAATTTGACGATCTGGGGCAGCCTCAACCCGCACACGGCTCAAATTCTGCGCAAAGTAAGTCTCAGCCCGTTTGACGTTTTCGTCAATATTTTTATCATTCTCGGCATACCACTGATCGCGGGATTAATGGTCTCACACTATTTTCCGTCCCTGGTCCAAAAGGTCAGGAAACCCTTTAAAATATTTTCCCTGATATTCTTTCTAGGTATCGTCGCAGCCGCCCTGGTAGCCAACTGGCAATATTTTCTCAACTATGTCGGGCTCGTCTTTTTCGGCGTGCTGATCCACAATGCCCTGGCCTTGAATCTGGGGTACTGGTGCGGGCGTTTGATGCGGCTTGACGAGCTGGATACCCGGGCCGTTTCCATCGAGGTGGGGATTCAGAACTCGGGATTGGGGTTGGTGCTGGTGTTCACCTTTTTTGAAGGTCTTGGCGGTATGGCCATCATCACTGCCTGGTGGGGAATCTGGCATATCATCGCCGGATTGATCGCGGCATTCATATTCTCGCGAAAACAGATGACAGATGACATCTGACACCTGAAACCAATCAACTATGGGGCATCTCAACATAATCGAAACTGCGAACAATGGGCAAGCTTAGTTATAATAACAAAGTCGTGGTGGTCTCCGGGGCCGCCAGCGGTATCGGTGCCGCCATCTGCCGCAGATTTGCCGCCGAAGGCGCCAAGATCGGCCTTTTGGATATGGATGCACAAAGTGTTGCGGCTGCGGCCGACAGACTCAATGACGCCGGCGCCGATGCTCTGGGCCTCAAATGCGATGTGGCCGATGAAACCCAGTGCACGGCTGCTGTCGATACAATCATCAAACTGTTCGGAGGGGTGGATCTGCTCGTTAACAATGCCGGCATTACCCAACGCAGCGCATTTGTCGACACCCAAATCAGCGTTTACCGCAAGGTCATGGATGTTAATTTTTACGGTTCGCTGAATTGTACCCGGGCGGCCATCGACAGCCTGATCGACCGCCAAGGGAGTATCATCGTTATCGAAAGCCTGGCCGGATTGACGCCGTTGCTGGGGCGCACCGGTTATTGTGCCAGCAAACATGCACTGCATGGGTTTTTCACATCCCTACGCTCCGAACTCAGGGAAACCGGCGTCCACGTTATGCTCGTTTGTCCCGGTTTTGTAAATACGAACCTTCAGACCCGGGCCCTGGGCGGCGACGGCCGGGTCACCACCCATCCGCAATCGGTGGTCGGCAAGCCGGCCTCAGCCACCAAGGTCGCCGATGCCATTTACAAAGGCGCCCTGAAAAAGCGACATCTGCTGGTGCTGACGCCGGTTGGGAAACTGGCCTACTGGATCAGCAGATTGGCACCGGTATTATATGAGCGCCTCATGGCCAGGCAGGTTCGCGGGGAGTTGGATAGATAATTGAAGATTGAATATTTGCGGATGTCGCTTGGCTCGGTCTGAACGAAAAAGTGATGAGCGTTGAGGGCTGAGGACTGAGCACGGCGCATTATCCATGGTTCGAATTTTCTTTAACTCAGTCCTCCTGCTCAGCCCTAATGATTGGCCTGCCTTCATTCGTCATTTCTTAAAGTTTCATACAAGCGGCGGCCTCTAGCCGCGAGCATCAAGACTGATCGAAAAAGAAACTAATGAACATTGAACATCGAACGTTGAACATCCAACATCGAATAATGTCTTCTGCCTGTCGTGAGCTTTTTGTCGAACGGTCTATTGCAAAAAAGATTGAGAGAATCGACTCCTTGTTGGACGTTCGATGTTGGATGTTCGATGTTCGACATTCATTATTTTTCGGTACCGATGTAGTGAAGTTTCACACGAGCGCGGCCTCTGGCCAAAAAACGGCCAGTTTGATCAAAGAAAGAAACTATGCCAAACCGGCGTTTCGTATGAGCACATCGCTCGTTTCGTAATCGTACTCGTCCTCGTGCTCGTCCTCGTCCTCGAATCTTTTGAGCCGTTTTCCGTATCGAGGACGAGTACGAGTACGACGACGAGCACGATTTGAAAACCCTGTTTTGGAGGTAATTTAAATGTAGTTTCAAAAGAGGCGTCAGGACCCATGGTACGACAACAATACCTGCTCCAGCTTGTCTTCATACCCCCCGTAGAAATGATCCGCACCGTCGATCACCTCAAAGTGAGCCGCCGCATTCCACTCACGATAGGATTGCCGGATCATCTCCACCGGCGCGATCTCGTCGCGGCTGCCGGTGATGATCAGGTTTAAACAGTCAATGGCGGCAACGGAATCGAAATCGACGAACGCCACCGGTGGGGAGACCATCACCATGTCGACGATACCGGCTGCCGCACAGTTTAAATGCCCGTTGACCCAGGCTCCGAATGAGTACCCTGCCAGATCGACCCGGCTGATGCCCAGATCGGCAAGATAAGCCAGGGCGGCGACGGCATCCTCCTGTTCGCCGATCCCGGCGCTGTAACTTCCCTGGCTGCCGCCAACCCCTCTAAAATTAAAACGCAACGTCGTGTATTCCAGTTTTTGATAAGCCCGGGCAATTGCCATGACCACGTTATTGTGCATATTCCCACCATACTCCGGATGGGGGTGGGTGATGACAACACCTCTCGATTCACTGCTTTTGTACAGCAGCCCCTCAATTGAGATGCTTTGGACAGAAAACGCTATTCGCTCTTCCATATTGACCCTTCGTATGTTTTGCGCCATCGCAATATTGAATTATATTTGTCCTCTGGAACGAAAGCGCACGGTATAAATTCCAAATATCAATATCCAAATTACAAATAAATCTCAAATCCCAAAACTCAAATTCGAAACGAGTCTTTGCTGACGGTGAATTCAATCGATTCAACTTTCTCTGAAAGGCTCCATCTGGTTGAATCCAAATGGAAGGACCTACGAATGCGGCAAGGCAAAACTTGTTTGGGTCATTGGGGATTTGAATTTGGAATTTGTTTGTTATTTGTTTATTGGTGCTTGGAATTTTCTAAATGCAGGGGCGCAATAATACAAGTGCCCAATTCGACATTTATATTAAGAACACCATCCTATCGTATATTCCGCATTACTTGTACGATATCCTGACCGAATTCTTTTATCTGCCAATTTTTCATGTCGCTGATGGCGCTCAGATCCGACACCTTGCGTGGCTTTTGCTGGGCTATGCTGCTCATCAGCGCCTTGGTGCAGATCAGGGCCGGGTCAAGCGTCAAGCGGTCGACTTGCTCGTCGCGCCATTTTTTGAGAGCTTTGACGCGCCCTGCAACCACCAGCGGCACCCTGGGCGATTTTCGACGAGGATACACGGGCAGATTTGCCTGTTCGATTTGCATGGCCGACTGGATCGCGGCGATTACTCCGGTGCCGTACATGCTGAGCTGCTTAGCGCTCAAGATCCTGGATTTTTCAAGCTGCTTCATACTCAGGGGTTTTTTTTCAGCCAATTCGAGCAGGGGTCGGCTACCGAAAATCCGGAACAGGGGCTTATCTTTTTTGCGAGCAATCCGGCGACGATACTGCAGCAGGCTTTCCAGCACGGCCAGGCTCCTGGGGTTAAGCTTGCCCGCCCCTTTAAAATGCAGATACAATGGATCGGCATTATTGGTGTTGGGGCGCACTTTACTCAGATTTGCACATTCTTCCTGTACCCACCAAAGGCGTCCCATTTCTTCAAGCTCGCGTGTCAGTTCAATCGCCAGCGGCAACAGATACCTGGCATCTTTGGCCGCGTACGCCACCATGTCCTGGGGCAGGGGGCGCCGGGACCAGTCCTTGCGTTGAAATTTTTTGTCCAGCGTGACACCAAACTTATTTTTAAGCACGGCTTCCAAGCCGGTTTCAGAATAGCCCAAAAAACGGCTTGCCAACTCGGTATCGAACAAATTGTTAATGCTGATATCAAAATCCCGATATAGAGAGCGGACATCGTAGTCGGCGCCATGGAAAATTTTGCAGACATCACTTCTCTTAAAAATTGGCTTAAGCGGCGACAGGTCCCTGACCCTCAGCGGATCAATGACCACATTGATATCCCTGGCAGCCATCTGAATCAGACAGACTTTTTCCTTGAAATGGTACATCGAGTCCGCTTCGAGATCAACACCGACGGTCTTTTCCCCGTCGATGGTCCGGGCCAGATCTTTAAGCGCGTCAAAGCTATCGATGATTTTATAGTCGTCGCCAGTCTCTCTCATTTTTTCCCTTGACCACTGCGGTGGTTTCTCCTATTACCTTGATTTTGCTTTTAACTGCGCGTTGTCGAAGTGTTGGAACACTTGAACGCAATTTTCCCGGCGCGATGACTGTCAGTTAAATATACAGGTAACTATTGTTTTACAATTATCTTATTGGTATTTATATTGCCTGATTTTATAATTAGTAGTACTATTTAAGCTTCAATTCTACTGGCCGAGGCCGGCGCGTGTCCGTCCGGCCCCAGGTTAATGTCAACTCTCTTTACTATATCACAGTAGGTTAAAAATGATAAACATAACACTTCCTGACGGTAACATAAAGGCTTTTGAAGGCCCGATCAGCGGACTTGAAGTCGCCCGGAGCATATCCGAAGGGTTTGCCCGCAACTGCGTGGCCATGGAAATTGACGACAACCTGGTGGACCTGAATTTTGCCATTGACCATGACGTCAATATCCGGCTGATTACCTCAAAAGATAAGGAGGGCCTTGAAATTTTGCGCCACAGCGCCGCTCATGTGATGGCCCAGGCGATACTGCGAATTTACAAGGACGCGAAACTGACGATCGGCCCGGCGGTGGAAGACGGTTTTTACTACGACATCGATATGGAGCCGGTCTCCGAAGACGACTTTCCGAAGATCGAGGCCGAAATCAAGAAAATTATCAAAGAAAAACTGCCCGTCAAACGCCGGGAAGTGGCCAAGACAGAGGCCCTGGATTTTTACAAGGACGAGCCGTACAAGCTTGAAATGCTGTCGGACCTGGATGACGGAACCATCTCATTTTACGAGCAGGGGGAATTCACCGATTTGTGCCGCGGGCCCCATGTGCCGCACACCGGCTTTGTCAAAAACATCAAGCTGATCAAGGTTTCAGGCGCCTACTGGCGGGCCGATCCTTCCAAACCCCAGCTGCAAAGAATATATGGCACCGCCTTTTTCGACAAGAAGGAATTGAAGGACCACCTGACGTTTCTTGCAGAAGCCAAGAAGCGCAACCATCGCAAGATCGGCCAGGCGCTGGACTTGTTCAGCTTTCACGAGGAAGCGCCGGGGATGGCGTTTTTTCACCCGAAAGGCATGGAGATCTGGAATGCCCTGCTGGATTACTGGCGCCATGAGCACCGGGTCGCCGGATATGTCGAGAGCAAGACGCCGATAATGTTGAATCGGACCCTGTGGGAACGTTCGGGCCACTGGGACAATTATCGTGAAAATATGTACACCTCCAGCATTGACGATATGGAGTATGCCATCAAACCGATGAATTGTCCCGGCGGGATGCTGCTGTACAAGACAAAACCGCACTCCTACCGGGACCTGCCCCTGAGAATTGCGGAAGTCGGCCTCGTTCACCGGCACGAGCTAAGCGGTGTTTTGTCAGGCCTGTTCCGGGTCCGATCGTTTCATCAGGATGATGCCCATTTATACATGACCGCGGAGCATATCGAGGCGGAGATCCTGGCAATTTTAAATCTGGCTGAGCGGATGTACGGCGCGTTTGGGTTGGGTTTTCACCTGGAGCTTTCCACCCGGCCCGAAAAATCCATCGGAACCGACGAACAATGGGAAACCGCCACCAACGGATTGGCCTCGGCCCTGGATGCCTACGGCATGCAATACGAGTTAAATGATGGCGACGGCGCGTTTTACGGCCCCAAAATCGACCTTCATATCAACGATGCCCTGAACCGGACCTGGCAGTGCGGTACGATTCAATTGGACATGTCGCAACCCGAAAATTTCGATCTTTACTACATCGATAAAGACAATGAAAAGCACCGTCCGATCATGATCCATCGCACTATTTTCGGTTCCATCGAACGGTTTCTGGGGATATTGGTCGAGCATTTTGCGGGTAAATTCCCGTTGTGGCTGTCCCCCGTGCAGGCGATTGTCCTGCCGATCAACGATGACCTGGTGCCTTATGCGAGAGAAGTCAGTCAAATTCTTGCCGATGCCGGGCTGCGCGTCGAAGTCGACAGCCGCACCGAAAGCCTCAATAAAAAAGTGCGTGAAGCCCAGCTGCAGTATGTGCCTTTGATCCTGACCATCGGCGCCAAGGAAAAGGAGGCCGGAACGCTGTCGGTGAGAACTTTGGACGGCAAGGTCAAATACGGGGTCACCCACCAGAATTTTCTGGACACGGTGCTGGCCCATATTCGACGGCGCGGGTTGTCTCTCGAAATTTTCGGCGATAATTAGGCGCGACCTGACTAACCGCCCGAATGTGCTCAATGGAATCCATCGGACAGACCAAACCATAAAGTGCCGAAAAAATATTTGTTTTTTTTGAGGCTCTGAGCAACGTCCGTTAAGGGCATGTTCCCATGCTGGGAGATACCTCAACCGAGAATGACTTGGTTGAGGTATTGCTTTACTTGGATTATTTCTACTGATTGAATGCAATCAAAGGTTTTGAGAAAATGACAAAAAATGCGGGAGTTACGACAAGCAAGATAGAATTCTGCGATCTGTTGTGTCGGCATGCGGACTTTGCCCGCCTGGAGGCGATAGACGGCAGTTGCCGGACATTTCAATCCCTGTGGTGCAAAAAACTGGAAAAACACGTAACCAAAAACGCACCCTGTGAAGTCGTCTTCGGCAAACGGCGACCGACAACGGGGTTCTGATTTTTACAATCCGCAATCCACAATCCACAATCCACAATCCGAAATCAACTATGTCTCACGGACTAAAGAACATTCTGTTTTGCTGGCTGCCGCTCGTCACGTATTGCGTTTTCATTTACATTCAGTCTTCGTATCCGTCACCGGAGCGGCTGCCTTCATTTGAATTCAGCGACAAGATAATGCACTTTGGGGCGTTTGTCGTCATGGGTGCGTTGATTTACCGCGCGTATCATACCCTTCCGTTCGAAATCATTTTGCAATGGATTGTGCCACTGAGTATTGTATCAGCTTCACTGTACGGTATCAGTGATGAGATTCACCAATCCCTGGTTCCCTATCGCCACGCCAGTATTGGGGATATGATTGCCGATGTTTTAGGGTCAGTCTGTGGTGTCTACATTTATCACTGGTGGATGACGGCCGGAAAAAAAGAAGGTGAGAAAGTGAGAAGGTGAGAAGGTGAGAGAGGCCGTTGCTTGCACCCCGCCCCGGGTCCCTCCCGTAACCCAAAATTCGACATTCGTCAATCGTCCTTCTTTTTAAACCCGTATCACGCAACACGCAACCCGTAACCACACATTAGCCTCCCCATCCAATATCCAGAAACGACGTTGACAAAACTTGGGGTTTCGGGTAAATAAGGACCTTCCCCAAATCTCCCTGAAAAGGAGGCATTTCCAAAATGGCCGATCAGAACATAATAGTAATTAATGGGAATGAATTCAGTTTCGAACCGGGCGAAAGCATTCTCGATATCGCCCAGCGCAACAGTATCGATATCCCCACCCTTTGCCACTTAAAGGGCGCAAATGCCACGGGTGCCTGCCGGGTCTGCGTCGTCGAGGTGGAAGGCGCCCGCAGCCTGGTCGCCTCCTGTGCGGCGCCGGCCGCCAACAACATGGTTGTGCGGACCGAATCCGCCAAAGTTATCACGGCCCGCCGCATGGTAATCCAGCTGCTGCTGTCCTCGGGCAATCACAACTGCGCCGTCAGCGGCTCGGCCGGCGATAACTGGACCGAGTTTCAGCTCAAAGCGCAGCAGACGGAAGATACCGCCGAGCTTTGCCCGGTGTGGGGAGACTGCAAACTGCAGGACCTGGCGTTTCGTTACCAGGTAAACGGCGAACAATTCATCCCCACCGAAACGCCGCATCCGATGGAGACGGTGAATCCGTTCATCGTGCGCGATTTTTCCCGCTGTATTCAATGCGGCCGATGTGTTCAGGCCTGCAACGAAGTGCAGGTCAATCAAGCTATCCACTATGGCTATCGCGGTGCCGGCACCAAGATCGTTGCGGCCGGTGACCGGCCCTACCGGGATTCGGACTGCGTGTTTTGCGGGGAATGTGTGCAGGTGTGCCCCGTGGGTGCACTGGTTGAAAAGGATGCGCGTTATCAGGTGCGACCCTGGGAAACCAAAAAGGTGCGGACGACCTGCAGCTATTGCGGTGTCGGATGCCAGCTTAATCTGCATGTCAAAGACGACCAGGTTGTTAAAGTGACCGGGGCGGACGATTTTGCTCCCAATAACGGCAGCCTGTGCGTCAAGGGACGCTTCGGCTATGATTTCGTTAATTCGCCGGATCGCCTCAAGACCCCCTTGATCAAGGAAAACGGCCGGCTGCGCGAAGCTTCCTGGGACGAAGCCCTCGATCTGGTTGCCGGTAAATTCAACGACATCAAAGCCAAACACGGCTCCGACAGCCTGGCCGTGCTGACATCCGCCCGGGTCACCAACGAGGAAAACTACATTGCCCAGAAATTTGCCCGGGCGGTGCTCAAAACCAACAGTGTCGATCACTGCGCGCGTCTCTGACATTCTTCCACTGTGGCCGGTCTGGCCGCAGCCTTTGGAAGCGGTGCCATGACCAACACCATCGATTGTATCGAAAAAGCCGATGTCATTCTGATTACCGGCTCCAATACCTCCGAGAATCATCCGGTACTTTCCAGTTTCGTTAAACGGGCGGTGGCTCAAAAGGGCGCTAAGCTGATCGTTGTCGACCCCAGGCGCATTAACATTACCCGCTTTGCGGATAAATGGCTGCGCCAGAACCTGGGTACCGATGTAGCCTGGATCAACGGCATGATGCATGTCATTATCAAGGAAAACCTGCAAGTCCAGGATTATATCGACAGCCGCACCGAGGGGTTTGAAGCGGTCAAGAAGACGGTTGAAAAATACACACCGGAATACGTGGAGGAGATTACGGGTATCGCCGCCCAGGATCTCATCGAAGCCGCCCGTTTATATGCCGGCGCTGAGCGCGGCAGCATTTTATATTGCATGGGAATCACCCAGCACACCACCGGAACCGATAATGTGAAATCCCTGGCCAACCTGGCCATGCTGTGCGGCAATCTTGGCATCGAAGGCGGCGGCGTCAATCCGCTGCGCGGGCAGAACAATGTCCAGGGGGCCTGCGACATGGGCGGCCTGCCGGATGTGTACTCCGGTTATCAGAAAGTGATCGACCCGGCTGCCCAACAGAAAATGGCCGAAGCCTGGGGGGTTGACGGTCTTTCGGATAAACCCGGCATGAAGGTGACCGCGATGATCCCGGCCGCCCACGACGGCGACCTCAAAGCCTTTTACATCATCGGCGAAAATCCAATGGTTTCAGACCCTGATTTGAACCATTGCGAAAAAAGCCTCAAAAACCTTGATTTCCTGGTGGTACAGGATATTTTCCTGACCGAAACCGCCAGGCTGGCGGATGTCGTGCTGCCTTCGGCCTGTTTTGCGGAAAAAGAGGGAACCTTTTCCAACACCGACCGCCGGGTTCACCGGGTACGCAAGGCGGTGGAACCGCCCGGGCAGGCCTGGGATGATTGGAAAATCACCTGTGAAATTGCCAGCCGCATGGGGTCTCCCATGCATTATGAAAACAGCCGGCAGATTATGGAAGAAATTGCGCAGGTCACCCCGTCATACGGCGGCATCACTTATGACCGCATCGAATTGGAAGGCATTCACTGGCCGGCTCCGACCGCCGAGCATCCCGGAACCCCGGTTCTGCACCGCGAACAATTTGCCAAAGGCAAGGGCACTTTCCACGCGATTGACTTTATACCACCGGCCGAACAGGTCGATGATGACTACCCGATATGGCTGACCACTGGCCGTTTGCTGTATCAATATCACACCGGCACCATGACCATGAAAAGCGACGGCATTATGGATATTGCGCCGGAGTGTTTCGTTGAGATTTCGCCTCAGGATGCCGGCAAATACGAGGTGGCAGACGGGGCCGTGGTCGATATTGCCTCCCGCCGGGGGACCATCCAGGCCAGGGCTAAAATTTCAAACAAGGCGGTTGCGGGAACGGTATTTGTGCCCTTCCACTACGGGGCCGCGGCCGCCAACCGTCTGACGAATGCGGCGTTGGACCCTATTTCCGGCATACCGGAATTAAAAGTGTGTGCGGTGAGGCTCACCAAGACGGCTTAGCGCCGAGCGCATGGCGCATAGGGCATGGAGCAAGGCGCAAGGGGCAGAGGGCAAGGGGCAGAGCGCATGGTGCATGGCGTCAGGCGCAGGGCGCAAAACGATAGCAGTAAAGTTGAAGGTATAGGGAAATGGTGCACGGCATTCGGCTTTCGGCTTTAGGCGTTCGGAACAGAACTGCTATGTCGCAGCCAAAAACATAAGAAGCTATTCTATCTATTTTGAATAACGCTCTGAGCGAAGCGAAACCACCCTTCGACATTCTGCGGTTCATTATTCGATATTCTGCTGTTCGCATTTCGATAAAAAAACCCGATCTTACTATAAGATCGGGTTTTCATTTCTACAAATGCGAATTATTTAGATCATATTTCGTTATTCTTCCTCTTTGGAGAACAGCACATCCAAATCCATGAGATCGTCTCCCAGGTACTCGCGTTCATTTTCACCCAGAATGCCCATGGACAGGCAGATCAGGGTCCAGAGGTGAACGTTGTGCCAGCCGCCTTCGTAAAATTCGCTCAGGTCATGAATTTGAGAATGGCAGTTGTGGCAGGGGGTGATGCAATAGGGTGCCCCGGTGGCCATGATCTGGTCGGCCTTCAGTTTGCCGAAGGCACGGCGGGCTTCGGGCATTCCGTTTTGCAGAAATCCGCCGCCGCCGCCGCAACAGTAGTTGTTTGACCGGTTGGGAGTCATGTCGATGAAATTTTCTTCCCCGACCACCGCCTTGGTGACAAAGCGCAGGTCGTCGGCCATCGGTTCGCCGTAGGTTTTGCGCACCAGCTGGCAGGGATCCTGTACCGTAAACTTAATCTGGCGTTCTTTGTTCCAATCGGAGTTGACCTTCAGGCGGCCTTCCTTAATCCAGCGGGCATAAAGTGAAATGATGCTTTCAATCTCGAAATTGTGCTCGATGTTGAATTTTTGCAGTCCGACCCGGACTGCGAACATTTCGTGCCCTCACTCCGTGTTGAGCCAGTACTTGCAGCCCAGATCATCGACGGCTTTGGCCTTGATGCGAACAATCTTTTCCCAGTTGTCGAGGTCCGCCATGAACAGGCAATAGTTTTCAGCGGCCCACCCCTTGGTGCCGTAGGTCCAGTCGGCGCCGACGTGATGCAGAATTTTCCACAGTGGCACCATCTCATCGGGTTCCGTCACCGGTTCACGCGAATTCTGATTCAAGAAATATTTGGCGCCTTCCTTGTTGATCGGTGCCATCAGATCTTCATAGCCGGGCTGGGTTTCGCGGACCTCTTCCAGGACGTCCTCCACCACGAATTGAAAATCTTCCTCGCCGGCTCCCATGGCACTGCAGGTTTCATTTCTCAGTGCCATGTCGCAGGAGCCTAAAATTCCCTTGGGCCTCTCCTCCCGGGGTCTGTTTTTCCTGACATTGAACACAAGCTGCGGAATATCTATTTTCATCGGGCAAACATAAATGCAGCGCATGCACAGGGTGCACATCCAGGCCCAATCCGAACTCAGGATTTCCTCGTCCATTCCCAGGGCCGCCATGCGCAAGAATTTTCTGGGATCCATATCCTCCAGTCCCGTGGCCGGGCAGCCGGAAGAACAGGCCCCGCATGTCAGACAAAGGTTCAGATTGCCGCCCTCCGGCAGGATCTCTTTCACCTTGTCGATAAACATGCTTTTTTTCTTACCGCCAAGTTTGATTGCTTCTTCAGCCATGCTGTAAAAACCTCCCACTAATTTTTTTCTTTTCTATTTGCGTACGCCCCAAGTGCAGGCGCAAGATTCTATATTCTCGAATATTTCGCTGAAATGCAAGTTGAAAAAAATTAACAAAGGAGCTTTTATGCCAGAATTTTTGCGGTATGTCAACGAATCTCTATAAATTCAGTCAGCAAAAGGGTATTATCTCATTTCTGCACGGTCATACCCAACCCGGATAAACCGGAAAAAATAGCCAAAAAGGCACCAAGACACTAAGAAAAAATATTAATTAGCATTCTACTTTGTGCCTTGGTGTCTTGGTGGCGCCAATTTTTTGTGAGATAAATCCATCGCAAACATAATGTGATTTCAATAAATAGGCACTAGGCTTTTTCCTATGCGCGATCGGAAAAAGTGGCCCCGGCGGGGCAGCAATGGCGCAGTTTGTAGGTATCAGGTATCAGGTTTCAGCGCTGCCGTCGGCCAAAGAAACGTCCGGTCAAATCGAATAAAGAAACTGTGCCAAATCGGCGAAGTATCACATAAGCGCATCCGACGTTTCGTACTCGTGCTCGTGCTCGTCCTCGAAGTTTTTGGGCCGCCTTTAGTATCGAGGACGAGGACGAGTACGACGACGAGGACGATTCAAATACCCTATTTGGGAATAATATAGACGTAGTTTCACACGAGGTTTCGGGTGTCAGAGAAACGACGCGCAAAATCCTGACACCTGAACACTGACACCTGACACCATCCGTAACTTACAACATGTTGTCAGAAAAAAGGAGCTAAGGGCCTAACCCGGGATTAAAATCGTCGATCCGGTGGTTTTACGGTCTTCCAGATCGCGATGGGCAACGGCGGCCTCTGAGAGGGGGTAGGTTTGCTTGATTTCAATTTTTACCGCGCCGTTTTCCACCACCTCGAACAGATCCCGGGCGTGATCCAGTAAATCCTCGCGTTGGGCGGTATAGGCCATCAAACTGGGGCGGGTCAGAAACAAGGATCCCTTGGCCGCCAGAAGGCCCAGGTCCAGCGGCGGAACCGATCCTGAAGATTGCCCGAACGATACCATCATTCCCATCGGACGCAGGCAGTCCAGCGATTGCATGAAGGTGGCCTGGCCCACGGAATCATAAACTACCGCAACTCCCTTGCCACCGGTAATCTCCTTTGTTTTAGCGGCAAAATCATCATCATTGTACAGGATGGGATGGTCACAACCGTTGGACCGCGCAATCTCGGCTTTTTCCGCTGAACCGACAGTGCCAATAACTGTTGCACCGAGATGCTTGGCCCACTGGCAGGCAATCGAGCCGACACCTCCGGCGGCAGCATGGATTAATACAGTATCGCCGTTTTTGACATCATAACAGCCCCGCAGCAGGTAGCGCGTTGTCATGCCCTGGAGCATCATGGCCGCCCCCAGCTGGGTTGAAATGCCCTCCGGCAGTTTTACCAGCCTGTGGTCTGCAATCTTGCGGACCTCGGCATAGGCTCCGGGCGGAATACCGGCGTAGGCCACCCGGTCGCCGACAGCGACTTCGGTAACTCCTTCTCCGATTTCTTCGACAATGCCCGCACCTTCCAAACCCGGTGTGGCCGGCAGGCCCGGCAAAGGATACAGCCCGCTGCGGTGATAAACATCAATATAGTTCAGCCCCACGGCTTCATGGCGCACCAGTGCCTCGCCGGCTTCAGGCTTGCCCGGGTCAAAGTCCTCCCATTTCAATACCTCCGGACCGCCGGCTTCGTAAATTCGTATCGCTTTGGACATTTTGTCCTCCTTTATGATTATACTTTTAATATGTGAATATCGATATCAAATAGATAATAATATTCGCTGGTTTTTTAGGAAGTCAAGTCGAGGGGTATCGGCGGGTGTCCCAATTATAGCAAAAAATAAAAGCCAGCCATAAAAATGGCTGACCTTTTGATAAGACTTCATCTAAACACGATTGCGACGGGGCCACCACCCCCTATCATTGGCTTCAAATCTTCGGTGTAAATATTAAAAGCCTCACTCCAGAAACTTCCTAAGCCGACTCTTTCCGGGAGCGACGTTGAAAACTTTTAGCGTATCCTTTCCGGGGACGTAACTAAAATATTTTTGGAGGCAAACTGCTTAGAATCACACCCTCTGAGAATTGTTTGACCAAAAGCGCTTTTTTGGATTACGAGAGCTAAATTCACTTAGCCTGAAATAAATAGAGAGATCATTGACTTAAGTCAAAAAAAATAAAAAATGTTTTTAGGTTCATGAGTTCAGGGTAAACTCGTCCTGCAGATGAAGGCAGGACTTCTTACAAGTCAAAAAGGCCGATTTAGCCTAAGCCCTCACTCTCCGATTATCTTAACCAACACCCGTTTGCGGCGACGCCCGTCGAATTCACCGTAAAATATCCGTTCCCAAGTACCGAAATCCAGTCGCCCGTCTGTGACCGCCACCACCACCTCCCGCCCCATAACCTGCCTTTTCATATGCGCATCGGCGTTGTCCTCGCCGACATTGTGACGGTAGCCGGACACCGGCTCGTGCGGGGCTATCTTTTCCAGCCAGACGTCATAATCGTGATGAAGTCCTGACTCATCGTCATTGATGAACACCGAGGCCGTGATGTGCATGGCGTTGACCAACACCAGGCCTTCTTTGATTCCGCTTGCGCGCAAGCACTCATTCACCTCGGGGGTGATATTGATGAATGCGCGCCGGGTGGGCACTTCAAACCACAACTCTTTGCGGTAGCTTTTCATCTTGCCTCCTTATTGTTAGCCACGAATGAACACGAATGAACACGAATGAACACGAATGGAAATTTTTTAGCCACGAATTAACCCGAATTATCACGAATATATTATAAAGATTATATTTTATTGAAGTTTTTTGGCCTTATTCGTGAACATTCGTGAAAATTCGTGGCTAAAAAATAATTTGTGTTTGTATATAATAGCCACGAATTAACCCGAATTATCACGAATATATTATAAAGATTATATTTTATTGAAGTTTTTTGGCCTTATTCGTGAACATTCGTGAAAATTCGTGGCTAAAAAATAATTTGTGTTTGTATATAATAGCCACGAATTAACCCGAATTTTCACGAATAAACTAAAAAGCTAAACGCTCGTATTCGAGTTTCTCTTTGGAAAAGTTGAGGATAATCGCTAATTTCTTTCTAGTTGCTTTTAGATAATTTAAGACTTGAGCGCGGTGAATATTTGCTATCGCATCAACACACTTTAATTCTAAAATGATTTTGTCATCCACCAAAATATCAGCGACATAAATTCCCACTATTTCACCTTCAAAGTGAACATTTATTGGCGCTTGTTGGATAGCCGGAATCCCATCCCGATTGAGCAGAACCATTAATGAGTTTTCATACACTTTTTCCAAAAAACCATATCCAAGTTGTCGATGCACTTTCATCGCCAATCCGATAATATTGTAGGATAATTTCGGATATATGATTTTTTTATTCGTGTACATTCGTGTTAATTCGTGGCTAAGAAATATACGTGACAATTCGTGGCGAAAATTGCAAGCCGTTCTTGGTCTACAATTTTTTCAACAACTGATTCGCGGCCGTCAGCGTGGGATCCCAGGTTGGACCGAATGGCGGGGCGTAAGCCAAATCCATCTGACTGTATTCGCGTGCTGTCATCCGGTTGTGCAGGGCGACCGCCGGCCCATTGATGCGATGGGCCACCCCTTCTTTACCGACCATTTGAACCCCCAGCAGGCGCCCGGATTTTTTGTCACCGATCATGTTGACCCAGATGGGCCGACCACCGTGATAGGAATGGGCCCTGGACTGGGACTGGATCATATTTTGAACCGGATCGAAGCCGGCTATACGGGCCTCGGGCATGCTTAATCCCGTGCGGGCCACTTCAAAATCGAATACCCGAAAGACCGCCGTGCCGGCGATACCTTCCAGCCGGGCCTCCTTGCCGCAGACATTGTCCGCCACGGCCCAGCCGGCCCGGTTGGCACGCAGTGCCAGTGGGATCCAGGTTTTTCCTCCGGTGACCACATGATAGGCGTCGGCGCAGTCACCCGCGGCATAAATATGCGCCTCCGATGTTTGCAGCTTGTGATCGACGGCAATGGAATTGTTCGTGCTCAGCTGGAGGCCTGCATTCTCGGCAATTTGACTGCAGGGCGCCACGCCGATGCCCACCAGCACCATATCGGCCCTGAGCGTCAATCCCCCGCAATTTACCTGCAGGCCCTCGGCGGTCTGATCGATGCCCTCGGCCGTGTGACCGGCATGCACGCCGACGCCTTTGGCTTCGAGCTCGTCCCGAACAGCCTGGGCCATCGATGGCTCCAACCACGGCAAAAATATTGGATTGGGTTTGACCATCTCAACGCCAATATTTAAACCAACCAGGGATTCGCACATTTCAAGGGCGATGTAGCCCATTCCGATAATTACGGCTTTCCTGATGCGGTTTTCTTTTAGCAGTTGTTTTATTTTACGGCCGTCTGCCAGGCTTTTCAGCACCACGACACCGGGCAGGTCAAAGCCGGCAAGATCCGGTCTGATGGCCGCGCCGCCGGTGGCAATCAGTAATTTATCATATGCAAATTCAAAGCGCCCACCATCCATTTTGGTGCCGGATACCGACATTTTTAGCGGATCGATAAATTCCGCCAAATGGCCGGTTAACAGATTGATGTTTTGTTTTTCGCGAAATACCCGGGCCTGTCGAACGACTAAATCATCGATGTCTCTCTCCGGCGCCGCCAGATTGTAGGGCAGGCCTCAAGCGCTGTAGGAGACATCCATGGTTTTTTCAATCACCGTTACATCAAATTCCGGGCGGCTTCGTTTGGCGCGGCTGGCAGCACTCATTCCGGCTGCGTCACCTCCGATGACGACAAATTTCATTGGGCACTCCTTATATTTAAAAGGTTCCTTGGCTAGTATGGCGATAGATGTATTTATCGCAAAATTTCATTAGTTTTGAATATGTTGATTTTAATCTTTTAAATATGTAATTATTATTTCATAAATTTTGGATTTTCAATAAGAAATATGTCTCAACCGTGAAACCCACTTTGTTCACGAGGGATAGTTTCGATACAGTATTCCTGATGGTTAATTCTCTGTAAAAGTTCAGCCGCGAAGTGGCCAGGAAACGAAGTTAATTTAATGACGTCTTGTTTGGTGCCCTTGCGGATATGCTTTGCGGTTTTTCTGGGTTGATATGAAGCGCACGCAGCACGAGATAAACAAAATAAAATCCTTTTTGCCGCGGGTCCTGGCCGCCGACCGGCTGGCGGCTGTTCGTGAAATCAGGCGATTGGGGCATCGGAATAAAAAATCGAAGTCTAAACCAAAGGTCGCACAAAGAATCCATCAGCTGCATAAGCGCTTGGCAGCATCAGAATTAAAGCGTAACCGGCGCCTGGAAAATTTGCCGGATCTGCAGTTTAACGAAGAATTGCCTATATTTGCCAAAAAGGACGAGATCATCGAAGCCATCAAGCGCCACCCGGTCATCGTGGTGTCCGGTGAGACCGGGTCCGGCAAAACCACCCAACTGCCGAAGTTCTGTCTGGCCGCCGGCCGCGGAATCGACGGCGTCATCGGCTGCACCCAGCCGCGCCGGATTGCCGCGACTACGGTTGCCCGCCGTATTGCGGAGGAACTGGGGCAGGAGGCCGGCCAGGCCGTGGGGTATAAGATTCGGTTCAAGGAGCGCACCAACCGGGATGCCTATATCAAGATCATGACCGACGGAATCTTGCTGGCTGAAACCCAGGGTGACCGATATTTGAGCGCCTACGATACCATCATCGTCGACGAGGCCCATGAACGCAGCCTGAACATTGATTTTATTCTGGGCATCCTGCAGACCCTGCTGCGCCGCCGCGACGATCTGAAGCTGATCATTACGTCGGCGACCATCGATACCGAGAAATTCTCCAAAGCCTTCGGCCAGGCACCGGTCATTGAAGTCTCCGGCCGAATGTACCCGGTCGAAGTTCAATATCTTGATCCTGATGGGGTTCAGGCGGACAACGGCGACCTGACCCATGTGGATCTGGCGTCCGAAGCGACGCACAGGCTTTTAAAGCAAACTGCCGGGGGGGATATCCTGGTGTTTATGCCGACCGAACAGGATATCCGTGAAACCTGTGAAATGATCGAGGCCCTCAAACCACCCGGGGTGCGGGTGCTGCCGCTGTTTGCCCGGCTGGCCGCTGCCGAACAAAACCGGGTGTTTGCCCGGCTTGCCCAGCGCAAGATCATTGTTGCCACCAATGTCGCCGAGACATCCATTACCATTCCCGGCATCAAATACGTAATCGATTCCGGGCTGGCGCGCATCTCACGCTATTCACCCCGGACCCGCACGACTTCCCTGCCGGTACTGCCGGTGTCAAAGAGCAGTGCCGACCAGCGTCAGGGACGCTGCGGCCGGGTGGAAAACGGCGTGTGCCTCCGGCTGTTTACTGAGGACGACTTCCAGTCGAGGCCCCAGTATACAGCCCCTGAAATTCTGCGGGCCAATTTAGCCGAAGTCATCCTGCGCATGATTTCCCTCAAGCTGGGAGATATTGCTGAATTTCCGTTCATCGATCGGCCGGATTTAAAAAGTATCAAGGATGGCTTTAACCTGCTTTTTGAGCTGGGTGCGATCGCGAAAAGACAGAGGACAGAAGACAGAAGTCAGAAGTCAGAGGGCCGAAGACCGAAGACAGAAGACGGAGGGCAGAAGACAGAGGTGTCTGAATTCGGAATGCGGAATGCGGCCTTCGACAAGCTCAGGCGAGGCAAAGTCGGAATTAACACCGAATGCGGAAATCGGCCTTCGACGAGCTCAGGCGAGACAAAGTCGGAAGGGAAAAAAGGACATCAAGTGCAGGGGGTAAATGGGAATGGGCCTATTGCGGCAACTGAGGTAACTGCAAGCGGCAGGGTTGCATTGACGGAGAAAGGGCGGATTATGGCCCGGATTCCGTTGGACCCCAGGTTGTCACGGATGTTGATCGAAGCCAAAAAGGAGGGATGCATACCCGAGATAGCCGTAATCGCCGCCGCCCTCAGCATCCAGGATCCCCGGGAACGCCCGGCTGAAAAAACCCGCGAAGCCGACCGGATGCATGCCGTGTTTGATGATCCGGGCTCGGATTTTATCACACTGCTCAATATCTGGCATCACTATCATAATCAGCGGCAGAAAGTAAAAAGCAATAACCAGATGAAACGCTTTTGCCGGGAACACTTTATTTCTTTTAAACGCATGCGGGAATGGAAAGATGTTCACAGCCAAATAGTGTCCCTGTTAAAGGATCATAACTTTTGGAATTCGAAAGGGGAAAAGGGAAAAGGGAAGTCGGCCTTCGACAAGCTCAGGCGGGACAAAGTCGGAATGCGGCCTTCGACAAGCTCAGGCGGGACAAAGTCGGAAAAAGGAAGTAAGAAGGCGGAAGTTGTGAATTCGAAACTGGAGGATGGAAATCTGGATGAAAAATACGCGGCGGTTCATAAGTCGATTTTGAGCGGCTTTCTCTCCAATATTGCCCGACAAAAGGAAAAAAATTTTTTTCGTGCCGCCAAGGGCCGGGAGGTGATGATTTTTCCCGGATCAGGGCTTTTTGATAAAACCAAAACCTGGATTGTGGCTGCGGAAGTGGTCGAGACATCCAGGGTTTTTGCCCGCACCGTCGCCAACATCGACAGTGATTGGCTGGAGGATTTGGGCCGTGATCTGTGTAAATAGTGCCTGAACGAAAAGTGGCCGTTTTTCCAGTTAGCCCGGCCGCTAATTATCACTCATTAAATTACTGCCGTTCAAAACGATGGCGAACAATAGCAAATCAATATTTAGCAGCGTTTTCTCTAAA
>Ga0209678_1000224_pt1 | contig 22277 bp, 27 predicted proteins | sample WorMetilvaeELBA1_FD_187404 | JGI IMG/M metagenome (GOLD analysis project Ga0209678, IMG submission 187404) | Marine gutless worms symbiont microbial communities from Max Planck institute for Marine Microbiology, Germany - Olavius ilvae ELBA.1... ...
TCGCTCAGCCAGAACAACGCTCGTGCCATCCAAGCCTCCCGTGTCCAACGGTGCGCTTGAATCACATCCGACGCCGAGCCGGGAACCCCCTAATTGAGTACGGACCCTAGAACGCGTGCCAGCGGTGGGTGAGGCGCTGCAGGCCCCAGCAGAGCACCAGGAAGACCAGCCCGGCGATGGCCAGCGGCGCCAGCTCGACGGGCCAGGCGGCGGCCATAGGCGTGCCGGCGTGTTCCAGGCAGGCCAGCGACCAGACCAGGACCGCGGCGAGCGGCAGGCCGGCGAGCCAGCGCCAGGCGCCACGCCACAGGGTGAGCGCACTCCACTGCACGATGGCGTAGCCCGGCAGGCCGATGAGGACGGCGAAGGCGATCGCCAGCGCAATCAGGACGGGTGTGGAGCCGAAGGACATGGCGGCAGGCTAGGTCTTCCCCGACCCGATCGTCAAAGGGGATCGCGCGACATTCGCCACAACTGTCGGCGGCATATGCGCGGCGTTTTCATCGAGCCTGCATCACAGTCGAGATGCTTGAGCCGGGCTGCGGTCATGAGGCATTCTCCCGGCCCGCGACCCGACTACCCTGGCCGGAACTGTCATGTCCAGCGAGCGCCTGTACCTGTTCGACACCACGCTGCGCGACGGCGCGCAGACCCGGGGCGTCGACTTCTCCGTCAACGACAAGACCGGCATCGCCACGGCGCTGGACGAGCTGGGCCTCGACTACATCGAGGGCGGCTGGCCCGGCGCCAACCCGACCGACGACGCGTTTTTTGCCGAGCCGCCGACGTTCAAGAACGCCGTCTTCACCGCCTTCGGCATGACCCGGCGGCCGGGTCGCAGCGCCGAAAACGACCCGGGCTTGAACGCGCTCCTCAACACCAGGGCCTCGGCCGCCTGCCTGGTGGGCAAGGCGTGGGACTTCCACGTCGACCTGGCGCTGGGCATCCCGCGCGAGGAGAACGTGGCGATGATTCGCGACAGCGTGGCGCTGGCGGCCAAGCGCCTCGATGAGGCGATGTACGACGCGGAGCACTTCTTCGACGGCTACAAGGCGAACCCGGCGTTTGCCCTCGACTGCGTCCTGGCGGCCTACGAGGCCGGCGCGCGCTGGGTGGTGCTGTGCGACACCAACGGCGGCACGCTGCCCCACGAGATCCGGCGCATCGTCTCGGAGGTCGTCGAGCATGTTCCAGGAACCCACGTCGCCATCCACGCCCACAACGACACGGAGAATGCCGTCGCCAACTCGCTGGCCGCCGTCGAGGCGGGGGCGCGGCAAATCCAGGGCACGCTGAACGGCCTCGGCGAACGCTGCGGCAACGCCAACCTGGTCTCCCTGATCCCCTCGCTGATGCTGAAGTTCGACGGCAAGTATGAGATCGGCCTCGACGACGACGGACTGCGCCAGCTGACGCACGTCTCGCGCCTGCTCGACGAGCTGCTCAACCGTGCGCCCCACCGCCACGCGGCGTATGTCGGCGAAGCGGCGTTCGCGCACAAGGGCGGCCTGCACGTCTCCGCCGTGCAGAAGGACCCGCGCACCTACGAGCACATCGAGCCGGGCCTCGTCGGCAACCGGCGCCACGTCGTCGTCTCCGACCAGGCCGGGCGCTCGAACATCCTCGCCCGCTTCGGCGAGATCGGGCTCGAGGTCGACGCCGACGACAAGAAGGTCGCGCGGCTGGTCGAGGTGGTGAAGGAGCGCGAGTTCGCCGGCTACGCCTATGACGGCGCGGAGGCCAGCTTCGAGCTGCTGGCGCGGCGGGCGCTGGGCGAGGTGCCGACGTTCTTCGACATGGACAGCTTCCGCTGCGAGGTCGAGCGTCGCCACAACGCGCGCGGCGACCTGGTGACGATCAGCCAGGCGGTGATCAAGGTCCGCGTCGGCGACCGCCTGCTGATGGAGGTCTCCGAGGGCAACGGCCCGGTGAATGCGCTCGACGAGGCGCTGCGCAAGGCGCTGGTCCCGGCCTACCCGCAGCTCGACGAGGTGCGCCTCGTCGACTTCAAGGTGCGCATCCTGACGCCGCAGCAGGCCTCTGCAGCGGTCACCCGCGTGATGATCGAGAGTGCGGACCGCGACGGCCACCGCTGGTCGACCGTCGGCATCTCGCCCAACATCATCGACGCGGCGTTCGAGGCGCTGAGCGACAGCATCACCTACAAGTTGCTGCGCGACGGCGCCGCCCGGCAGCAGGTCCGGGCGATCCCCTGAGCGCGGGCCGCCATGGCCGGCACCGACACCACGAAGACGAGTGCGACAGCGCCGGGTCCGCGCATCGTGCTGGTGCGCCCGCAGCTGGGCGAAAACATCGGCGCCGCAGCGCGCGCCATGCTCAACAACGCGCTCGAGGACCTGGCGCTGGTCGCCCCGCGCGAGGGCTGGCCCAGCGAGGCCGCGGTCAAGATGGCGTCGGGCGCCGACACGGTGTTGGAGAAGGCCCGTGTCTTCGACGACGTGGAAACGGCCGTCGCCGACCTGTCGCGCGTCTACGCCACGACCGCGCGGCCCCGCGACATGACCCAGCGCGTGCTGACGCCGCGCGCCGCGGTGGCCGAGCTGCGGGCCCACGTCGCCGCGGGCGAGGCCGTCGGCGTGCTGTTCGGGCCCGAGCGTTCTGGCCTCACCAACGACGACCTGGTGCAGGCCGAAGCGGTGATCCGCGTGCCGCTCAACCCGGCCTATGCCTCGCTGAACCTCGCGCAGGCGGTGCTTCTGGTCGCCTACGAGTGGTTCCAGGCCGGCGACGCGACGCCGGAGGCGGTCCTGGAGACCCACGACAGCCGGCCGGCGGAGAAGGCGGAGCTGGAGGGGTTCTTCGCCCGCCTCATCGCCGGCCTGGAGGCCGGCGGCTTCTTCCGCTCGCCGGGCCTCAAGCCGGTGATGATCCGCAACCTGCGCGCCCTGTTCCAGCGCGCCACCCCGACCGAGCAGGAGGTGCGCACCCTGCACGGCGTGGTCTCGAGCCTCACCGGAAGCTGGTGCGGCACCGCCGAGCGCCGGCGCGCTGCGCAGGACGATACGGTGGACTCCTAGGCCGCGTCGGGCACGGTGGTCGTTGCCCGCCAGCCGGCGAGGAAGTTGAGCGCCAGCGTGCCGAGGATGATGGCGCCGCCAAGCGTCGCCTGCGGCGTCGGCACCTCGCCGACCGCAATCCAGGCCCACAGCGGCCCGAGAATGGCCTCCAAGAGCAGAATCAACCCGACCTCCGGCGCCGGCAGGAAGCGCGGACCGTAGCTGATCAGCCCGAACGCCACCGGCATGACGACGAGGCCCAGGAGTCCGAGATAGACCGCGTCCGCCGGGCGCACCACGAAGTCGGGGCCGGCCCCCAGCGCGACGAGCGCGACGATCGCGCCGCCCAGCGCCATCACCGGCGTCGGCTCGTCGAGCATGGCGCGCCTGAGCAGCACCATGACGCCGCCCCAGCCCAGCGCGCACATGAGCGCGTAGAGCTCGCCCAGCGCGGCGCCGATCCGCAGGCTGTCGGCGCCGATCACCGCCATGCCGCCGATCACGGCGGCCGAGGCGATCCAGGTGCGCCCGGCCACCGCCTCGCCCAGGAAGACGCGGCTGAACACCGCGGCGATCAGGGGCACGGCGCTGAGGATGAACAGCGTGTTGGCGACGGTCGTGGCACGCACCGCGGCGACGAAGCAGACCGTGCTGAGCGCGAACAGCGCCGCCGCCGCGACGCCCGCGAGCCCCAGCGCCGCGAAGCGGGTGGCGACGCCGCCCCGGTAGCGCAGGACGAGGAAACCCAGCAGCGCGAGACTCATCAAGAGGCCACGGAAGAACAAGAGCGTCGCCGCGTCGGTCGCGATCAGCCGGACCAATAGGCCGTCGGGACTGAGCGTGACGACGCCCGCCACGCAGATGGCGGCGCCCTTCAGGTGCTGGGCGCGGTCGGGGTGCATGGGCTGATTCCAGGCGGGCAGGGGCGCCGACCCTAGCGGTTCCCCGGCGTTTGACAAGGCGCGGCCGATCCCTATAGTGCGCCGCCATTCCCGGGAATGTGGGCGAAAGCCCCGCCCGTCGGGCCTTCGGGCCGCGGCGATCCGGCCTACCGGGACAACGTGAGAGAACGAAGAGGACGCTGCCAATGAGCAAGCGCGCGACGTCGAAGTACAAGATCGACCGCCGGCTGGGTGTCAACCTGTGGGGCCGGCCGAAATCCCCCTACAACAAGCGCGAATACGGGCCCGGCGAGCACGGCCAGCGGCGGCGCAAGCCGTCCGACTTCGGCGTGCAGCTGATGGCCAAGCAGAAGCTGAAGGGCTACTACGGCAACATCGGCGAGAAGCAGTTCCGCCGCTACTACCAGGAGGCCGTGCGCCGCCGCGGCGACACCGGCGAGAACCTGGTCGAGCTGTTGGAGCGCCGCCTCGACGCCACGATCTACCGCATGAAGTTCGTGCCGACGGTGTTCTCCGCCCGCCAGTTCGTCAACCACGGCCACGTCCGCGTCAACGGCAAGCGGGTGACGATCCCGTCCTTCCAGGTGCGCGACGGCGACGTCATCGAGGTCAAGCAGAAGTCCCGCGAGCTGCCGATCGTGCTCGACGCCATGTCGTCGGGCGAGCGCGACGTGCCGGACTACGTGGACGTCGACTTCAACAAGATGCAGGGCAAGTTCGTGCGCGGGCCGAAGCTCGCCGACGTGCCCTACCCGGTGAAGATGGAACCGAACCTCGTCATCGAGTTCTACTCGCGCTGACCCGACGGGTCCCCGAGGATTGAAGGGCCGTCCCTCGGGGCGGCCCTTTTGCGTTGCGAGGGGGAGGGGAAAGGGATGCTTGCGGAGCTGACGCTCGCCGACGCGGCCGAGGCCGGGATCCGTCTCGCGCGGCCTGAGGACGACGCCGCCATCCACGCGGTGCTGGTCGCCGGCATCTTCACTCTGTGCCGGGCGGCCTACGGCGACGCCATCGTCGAGGCCTGGGCCGCGCGGCGAATCCCGGGGCTGCAGGACGTCATCGCGGACGGGCGCTTCTTCGTGGCCGAGACCAGCGGTGAGGTCGTCGCCATCGGCGGCTGGTCGCCGGAATCTCCCGACCTGGCCTGGATCCGGGCGCTATTCGTGGCGCCGCCGCTCGCCGGGCACGGCCTGGGCCCGCGAATCCTCGCCGAGGTCGAGCGCCGCGCGGGCGGCCGCGGCCGTACCCGTTTCGGCGCCCGTGCCGGCCTCAACGCGGTGTCGTTCTACGCCCGCCAAGGCTACCGCGAGATAGAGCGCGGGCCGCTCGAGCTCGACACCGGGCTCGTCATGGAGCACGTGCTGATGTGGAAAGGCGCGCGATGAGGGCCGTGTTTCCGCCGGACCGCCTGGCGGTCTCCGCGCTGTTCCTGATGAACGGCTTCCTGGTCGGCAGCTGGGCGCCGAAGATCCCCGAGTTCAAGGCGCGCTTCGACCTCAGCGAGGGCGAGCTGGGCCTGATGATCGTCGTCTTCGGCGTCGGCTCGCTGATTCTCATGCCGCTCGCCGGCGCCATGATCGCCCGGCGCGGCTCGTCCGCCGTGGTCAAGGCGCTGGCGGTGCTGTGCGCGCCGATGCTGCTGTGGGTGACGCTGGCGCCCGTGGTCTGGGTCGCCGCGTGCGTCGTCTTCATGCTGGGCGGCGTGATCGGCGGCATGGACGTGGCGATGAACGCCAACGCGGTCGCCGTCGAGCGCGGCCGCCGGCGCGCCATCATGTCGTCGTGCCACGGGTTCTGGAGCCTCGGCGGGCTGATCGGCGCGGGGCTGGGCGGCGTCGCCATCCAAATGGCCGGCGTCATGGGCCAGGCGGTGTTCGTGACGCTCGTCGCGACAGCGGTATTGGCGTTCGCCTGGCGCCACATCCGCCTCGACGGTCCGGCGCCGGGGGAGCGCACCCGGCTGCGGCTGCCGAGGACGGCGTTCCCGTACCTCGTCGGCCTCATGGCGCTGTTCTCGATGATCCCGGAGGGCGCCGTGCTCGACTGGGCGGCGTTGTATCTGCGCCAGGAGATGGCGGCGGACGTCGCCGCCTCGGGCCTCGCCTTCGGCGCCTTCTCGGCGACCATGGCGACCGTGCGCTTCCTCGGCGACCCGATCCGCGAGCGCCTGGGCGCCGTCCGCACCCTGCGCCTGAGCGCCGGCATCTCGATCTGCGGCATGGTCGCGGCCGGCCTCGCCACCGACCCCGCCTTCGCCATCGTCGGCTTCGCCGCCGCCGGCATCGGCATCGCGAACATGGTGCCGATTGCGTTTTCCGCGGCCGGTAACGCGCCCGGCCTCGCGCCCGGCATCGGCCTGTCGGTCGTCACGACGATGGGCTATGCGGGCATCCTGTTCGCCCCCTCGGTCATCGGCATCGTCGCCGAGTTCACCAGCTTCTCCCGCATCTTCACGTTCCTGCCGGTGCTGTTCCTGGTCGTCGTGGCGCTGTCCCGGATGGCCCGCCACGCCGACTTCGACGGATAGTCTGGCGGAACCGAACCGTTTGCCTCTGGCGGAAGTCACCCCCACCCCAACCCTCCCCCTTCAAGGGGGAGGGAGAAAGTAAGCAGCTGATAGGAAAATACTATTCCCTCCCCCTTGAGGGGGAGGGTTAGGGTGGGGGGTGTTTCGGCGCTTCAGGCAAAGCTGGTTGTGCCCTATGTCAGCGACAGGACCGCCATCAGCGCCACTGTAATGGCGCGGGCCAGCTCGGCGTGCTGGCGGGGGCCGGTGTAGCGGCCGGCGCTGCGCCAGACGGCGACGGTGACGAGCAGGTTGTAGGGCACCGTGATCGTGCTGGCGGCGGCCAGCAGCACCGGGCTCGCGTCGATCGTCAGCAGGCCCAGGAAGGCCAGCGAGAAGGCCAGATTCAGCACCAGGCCCCAGCCGACCGCGTACCACCAGAACGCCTGCGCCAGCGGCACCTCGCCGGCCCACAGCCGCCGGATCAGGGGCATGGCGCGTACGGCGCTACTCCGCGGCGGCCTCGGCGTTTCCGGGGTAGGCGCTCAGGTCGGCGCCGGCGGCCTCGGCGCGGTCGAACTGCACCTCGATGTGGTTGCCGTCGGGGTCGTAGATGTTGACCTGGATGTTGCCGCCGTTGGGCGCCGTCTCGTCGCCGGCGACCGCCACCGTCGTGTAGGCGACGCCGTGGTCGCGCAGGTGCGCCATGAAGTCGCTGAGCCCCTTCGCCATGAAGGCGAAGTGCTCGATGCGGGGGTCGGTGCCGGCCGGCTGCTCGGCCATGTCGACCAGGTGAACGCAGGCCTGGTCGCCGATATAGATCCAAGAGCCGCCGATATCGAACGGTGGCCGCGGCCCCAGTTTCAGGCCCAGGACCTCCGTGTAGAAGCGGTCGAGCGCGGCCAGGTTGGCGGTGCGGATGTTGACGTGATCGAACCAGGTTAGCGGCATGGCACCCTCCCTTGCGCGCTATTGTGTGACCGTGCCGGCCTGCTCGCAAGCCGCCACCTGCACTGGCGGTTCTTGGCAACGCCAGGCGACGACGAAGCGTTCGCCCAGGCGGTCGAGGGTGGCCGGATCGGCGCCCGTGCGCCAGTTCTCGGTCATGCGCGAGGCCAGCGCGACGTACTCCGCGTCGCCGTCGCGCCAGTAGAACGCGACCAGTTGGCGGCCCAGCGGCTTCAGCGTTGGCAGCGTGTTGTAGGCCGCGCCCGGCGGACCGTCGCGGCCAGGCAGCCAGCGGCGTTCGCCCAGCCAACCCTTGAAGCTGTAGAACGCATCCGCCGGCGCCAGGGGCTGCAGGCGGTAGTCGATCTCCGTGGCACCGTGCGTCAGATCCTCCGCCGCCATGGCGGGCGCCTCGCCGCCCTCGACGAGGTAGGGCAGGGTGTCGGGCGTCATGAAGGCCGCCGCGCGGTGGCGCCGCGGTGCGGGATCGTGCGGGTAGAGCTCGTTCGAGCCCAGCGCCACGTCGACCTCGACCCGGCCGTCGGCCGGCAGCGCCACGTCCTCGCCGAAGACGTAGGTGCGCATGTAGTTGTGCTGCTGCAGCGTCATCGCCACCGGCGGCCCGCCGTCGCCCGCCAGGGCCAGCGTTACCGCCGTGTAGTGGTCGAGCTGGTGCCAGTCGTCGGCGTCGGCGATGACGTCGGCGAGGCCGCGCTGCCAGGCCGGCAGCCCGTGGCTCAGGCCGGACGAGCGGAACACCAGGTGGTAGGTCAGAAAGGTGAAGGCGTGGGTCTCGTCGCCGACGGTGACTTCATCCCGGTCGATGCGGGCGAACACCACCGGCGGGCCGACGGGTGGGCGCGGCACGTGCACGAACGTCGCGTCCGGGTCGTCCTTTTAGGCATTCAGGAGCGCCGGCGTGACGTCGTCGCTGGCGACTGCCCCGGCGTCGTCATGGAGCGTGCCCGAGGCGATGTAGTCCTCGTAGAAGCCGATCAGCCCGGCGTGCCCCGGCGGCAGGAAGACGCGCGGCCGATGACGCTCCAGCAGCGCCGTCTCCACCGCGGTCGGCACCGTTTCCACGGGTGGGTTCGCGGCGAAGTACTCGTCGAACCCCGGGAACTGCGAGAAGTTCCCGTCGTCGCCGCCACAGCCAGCGAGGACTAGGGACAGGAGGGCGATCGCGCGGCGGGCCATGGCTTCAAGCCGGCTCGGTCGCGACCGGGCGGCGGCCGGTGGAGTAGACCGCGAGGGCGATCCAGATCAGCGCGAAGGTGACGAGATCGACGGTGTCGAACGGCTCGCCGAAGACCGCGACGGCGATGACGAATTGGGCCGTCGGCGCGTTGTACTGCAAGAGGCCGATGGTGGCGAGGCGCAGGCGCCGCGCGCCGGCCGCCCACAGCACCAGCGGCACCGCGGTGACCGGGCCGGAGAGCACCAGCCACAGGTCGTTGGAGAGGCTCAGGGTGCCGAATTGTCCGGTGCCCAACGCCGCCAGCCAGACCAGGTAGGCGAGGCAGAACGGCGCCAGCACGGCGGTCTCGAAGAACAGGCCGACCTGGGCCTCGGCGGGGGCGATCTTGCGGATCAGGCCGTAGATGGCGAAGGAGAACGCCAGGAACAGCGCGATCCAGGGCAGCTCGCCGGCGAGCACGAGCTGGCACAGCACGCCGACGCCGGCGATGCCGACGGCGAGCCACTGGCGCGCGCCCAACTTCTCCTGCAGCACCAGGGCGGCGAGCGCCACCGTCACCAGTGGATTGATGAAGTACCCCAGGCTGCCCTGCAGCAGCCGGTCGGTCAGCACGGCGTAGAGGTACGTCCCCCAGTTGGCGCCCAGGATGACGGCGGCTGCCGTCAGGGCCAGGATCGCGTGGCGCGAGGCCAGCAGTTCGCCGACCTGGCGCCAGCGGCGGGCGATCGTGACGATGGCCCCGGCCAGCACCAGCGACCAGACGATGCGGTGGGCCAGCAGCTCCCACACCGGCACGTGGTCCATGAACTTGAAGTAGAGCGGCACCACGCCCCACAGCAGGAACGCGCCGACGCCGAAGGCCAGCCCGTCGGGCGTGTCGACGGACGTCGGGCGGCGGGTGGTTGCGTTGCTGGCGGACATGGCGGCGCTCAAACGAAACGGGCCGCGCAAGGCGGCCCGTCGTGCGTATGCCGGTTTCGCGCGTCAGGCGGCGCGCACGTCGATGCCGCGGGTGTTCAGCATCTCTTGCAGCTCGCCCGTCTCGAACATCTCGCGGATGATGTCGCAGCCGCCGACGAACTCGCCCTTGACGTAGAGCTGGGGGATCGTCGGCCAGTTGGAGAACGTCTTGATGCCCTCGCGCACCTCCGGGTCCGTCAGCACGTCGACGCCCTTGAACTTGACGCCCATGTGGTTCAGCACCTGCACCACGGTGGCGGAGAAGCCGCACTGCGGGAACACCGGCGAGCCCTTCATGAACAGCACCACGTCGGTGCCGTTGATCTCGCCCTTGATGCGCTCGTTGACGGGGTTGTCGGTCATCTTGCAGTCCTTGTCTCTGGTGCGGCCGAGCCGCTTGAATCAGGCGCCTTCCGGCTCGGAGGTCTGGAGCGCCAGCGCGTGCAGCTCGCCGCCCATGCGGCCCTGCAGCGCCTCGTAGACCATCTGGTGCTGCTGCACCCGGGTCTTGCCCTTGAAGGTGGCCGAGGTGACATAGGCGAGGTAGTGGTCGCCGTCGCCGCGCAGATCCTCGATGCGCACGTCGGCGTCCGGCAGGTGGCTCCGGATCAAGGTCTCGATCTCGCTCGCCGCCATCGGCATGGTCGGGCCCGCTCCTCTGAGGAGAATCTCGCGCGGCTCAGCGCGCCGCCATGTAGGCCGGCAGCCAGCCCTCGTGAGCCTGGCGCAGCCGCGCGACGGATATAAGACCGCCCCTGGGGAGTGTCAATTCGCCGCCGCCGGTGGTTCCCAAGGATTCCGCGGGCACGCCGGCGGCTTCGGCCGCGGGAAGCAGCGGCGCGGGGTCCGGCGCGGTCACCAGGTACCGCCCCTGGTCCTCGCCGAACAGCCAGGCGTGGAGCGGTGGGGCGTCGTCGGGCGCGTCGACAGTCGCGCCCAGGCCGCCCGCCAGCGCCATCTCGGCCAGGGCCACGGCCAGTCCGCCGTCGGAGAGGTCGTGGCAGGCGGTGACGAGGCCCGCGGCGATCCAGCCGCGCACCAGGTCGCCGGCGCGGCGCTCGGCCTCCAGGTCGACCGGCGGCGGCGCGCCGTCATGGTGGCCCAGCACCTCGCGGCAGTACAAGGAACACCCGAGCCAGCCGGTCGTGGCACCGACGAGCACGATGGCCTCGCCGGCCGCCTTGAAGGCCACGGTCGCCAGGCGGTCCACGTCCTCGACCACGCCGACGCCGCCGATCACCGGGGTCGGCAGGATCGCTCGGCCGTTGGTCTCGTTGTAGAGCGAGACGTTGCCGGAGACGACGGGGAAGTCGAGCGCCGCCGCCGCCTCGCCCATGCCGCGCACGGCGCCGACCAGCTGGCCCATGATCTCCGGCCGCTCCGGGTTGCCGAAGTTGAGGTTGTTGGTCAGCGCCAGGGGCCGGGCGCCCACGGCCGAGAGGTTACGCCAGGCCTCGGCGACGGCCTGCCGCCCGCCGGCCACGGGATCGGCGACGACGTAGCGCGGCGTGCAATCGGTCGTCATGGCCAGGCCGCGGGTCGTCCCGTGCACGCGGACGACGGCCGCGTCGCCGCCCGGCCGCAGCACCGTGTCCGCCATGACCATGTGGTCGTACTGCTCCCACACCCAGCGCTTCGAGGCGCCGTCGGGGCACGCCAGCAGAGTCAGGAGCGCGTCGGCCGGGTCGTGCGCCGCTACGTCGCCCGATACAAGGACCGGGCGGGGCGGGGTGGCGGTCCACGGCCGATCGTACTCCGGCGCCTCGTCGACCAGCGGCGGCACGGGGATGTCGGCGGTGACGTCGCCCTGGTCCAAGAGCACCAGCCGCCGCGTGTCGGTGGTTCTTCCAATGACCGCGAAGTCGAGCTCCCATTTGTCGAAGATCGCCCGCGCCGCGTCCTCCGCGCCCGGGCGCAGCACCATCAGCATGCGCTCCTGGCTCTCCGACAGCATCAGCTCGTAGGGGCTCATGCCGGTCTCGCGGCGCGGCACGTGGTCGAGGTCGAGCTCGATGCCGACGCCGCCCTTGTCGGCCATCTCGACCGACGAGGAGGTCAGGCCGGCGGCACCCATGTCCTGGATCGAGACGATAGCGTCGGTCGCCATCAGCTCCAGGCAGGCCTCGAGAAGCAGCTTTTCGGTGAACGGGCCGCCGACCTGCACCGTCGGGCGTTTTTCCTCGCTGTCGTCGGCGAACTCGGCCGACGCCATGGTGGCGCCGTGGATGCCATCGCGGCCGGTCTTCGAGCCGACATAGACCACCGGCAGCCCGGGCGTCGCGCCACGGGCGTAGAACAGACGGTCGGCGGCCGCGACGCCGACGGTCATGGCGTTCACCAGGATGTTGCCGTTGTAGGCGGCGTCGAAGTTGGTCTCGCCGGCGACTGTCGGCACCCCGATGCAATTCCCGTAGCCGCCGATGCCGGCAACGACGCCGCGCACCAAGTGCCGGGTCTTGGGGTGGTCCGGCGCGCCGAAGCGCAGGGCGTTCAGGTTCGCGACCGGCCGCGCGCCCATGGTGAAGATGTCGCGCAGGATGCCGCCGACGCCGGTCGCCGCGCCCTGGTAGGGCTCGATGAAGCTCGGGTGGTTGTGGGACTCGATCTTGAACACGGCCGCCTGGCCGCCGCCGATGTCGACGACGCCGGCGTTCTCACCCGGGCCCTGGATCACTTGAGGCCCCTCCGTCGGCAACGTCTTCAGCCACTTCTTCGAGGACTTGTAGGAGCAGTGCTCCGACCACATCACCGAAAAGATGCCCAGCTCGGTGACGTTGGGCGCGCGGCCCAGGATGGCGACGGCGCGGTCGTACTCGTCCGCGCTCAGCCCCATAAGGTCGTCGGGGCGCGGCGCGGCGCTCATGCCGCGACCAGAGCCAGGGCCTGGAACATCGCCGCGCCGTCGCTGCCGCCCAGGGCTGCGTCAACCGCGCGCTCGGGGTGCGGCATCAGGCCCAGCACGTTGCCGGCGGCGTTGACGATGCCCGCGATATTGTGGCGCGAGCCGTTGGGGTTGCCGGCGGCGCTGGCCTCGCCCGCGGGCGTGACATAGCGGAACGCCACCCGACCCTCGTCCTCGAGGGCCATCAGGGTGTCGGGGTCGGCGAAGTAATTCCCCTCATTGTGGGCGACGGGCAGGCGGATCGTCTGGCCAGGAGTGTAGCCGGCGGTGAACGGCGTGCCGGCGGTCTCGACCCGCAGATCTACGTCGCGGCAGATGAAGCTGAGGCTGGCGTTGTGCATCAGCGCGCCAGGCAGCAAGCCGGCCTCGGTCAGCACCTGGAAGCCGTTGCAGATGCCCAGCACCGGCACGCCCGCTGCGGCGCGGCGCTTCACCTCCGCCATCACCGGGCTCTGCGCCGCCATGGCGCCGCAGCGCAGGTAGTCGCCGTAGGCGAAACCGCCGGGCACGACGATGGCGTCGACGCGCGGGAGGGTGCTCTCGCGGTGCCAGACCATGGCAGGCGGCCGGCCCAGCGCGGCTTCCAGCGCCACCGCCACGTCGCGGTCGCAGTTGGAGCCGGGAAAGACGATTACGGCGGCGGACATGGTGTTACGTGTGCAGCGGGCGGAACTGGTCAGCTAGCAGGTCGGGCCCGCGAGTCGCAATCGTGGAGGGACGCGGAAGGCGGTTCGGCCGGTCCCAACGAAAAGAGGCCCGCTGGGGGGCGGGCCTCAAGACTGTCAACGGTGCGTCGACGTGTCAGTCGATGACCGACAGGTTTTCCGCCGACGACTTGCCATTGCTGCCAGCCTGCAGCTCGTACTGCACACGCTGGCCTTCGGCGAGGTTCGCGAGTCCGGCCCGCTCGACTGCGGAGATGTGGACAAACGCGTCCTTCGAGCCGTCATCAGGCGCGACAAAGCCGTAGCCCTTCGCGGAGTTGAACCACTTCACGGTTCCGTTCGTCATAGAGGTATCCATTCGAGATGTTGCTTCCGCCGGACACACCGCCCGGCGGTTCTTGGCTTACCGAAATCTCTGGGAAGACGGTAACAGATCGACCTTGCTGTGCGGCACTCTTCCCGCGTTTCAACGGCGATCACGGGATTGATATGAGGCATTGCGGGGCCAATGCCAAGGGATATTTCGGCACCGGGCCCTGCCGCGCGCTCCACGCGGGCCTTGGCGCCGGGCCGCCGGAGGCGGATACTGGCGCGGGGTCGCATCCGCCGGGCGCGAAGGGGCCCGCAGCACATGGCGGCAGTCGAGATCGCGCGGTGGTTTCTGGCGCTGTTCTTCGTGGGCGTCGCGGCGTTCTATACGGTCCGCATCCTGGCGATGAAGCGCCGGCGGCGCACGTCACCGGTCTTTTCCGGGGTCCCCGGCACCCTGCACTTCGCCACGCACATGACTTTCCGGGTCTTTCGCGTCGCTATCCTCGCGGTCTGTGTCGCGCGCCTGGCGTGGCCCGGGCTGGATCGCTACCTGGTCACCTTCGACGCCCTGTGGCACCCGGCCGTGCTGCTGGGCGGCTGCGGCCTGCTGGCCGTCAGCTTCGCGGGCGTCGTCGCGCTGCACTTCTACATGGGCGAAAACTGGCGCTCCGGCACGCGCGCCGACAACAGCACGACGCTGGTCACCTCGGGGCCTTTCGCGATCTCGCGCAACCCGATGATGTTGTGCGTGATCGCGGCCCAGATCGGCCTGTTCCTGGCCCTGCCGACGCTCTTCACGCTGGTCTGTCTCGTCGTCGGCGTCTGGGCCGTGACGGCGCAGATCCGCGTCGAGGAACGCCTGCTGCGCGGCCGCTTCCGGGAGAGCTACGAGGCCTACACCCAGCGCACCCCGCGCTGGCTCGGCTGGGTCTAACCCTCGGCCAGTCGGGTGAGCAGCTGCGCGTCGCAGCGGTAGAAGACGTTCGGATCGCGTGACGCGCCGAGGCGGTCGTAGAAGCGCTGCGCGCCGCGGTTGTCCCCGCCGGTCACGAAGTCGATGCGCGTGCCGCCGCGCTCCAGCACGCCGCGCGCCGCCGCGCGCATGAGGGCTTCGCCGACGCCCCGGCCGCGCGCCGCCTCGGCGACGTAGAGGTCCTTCATGTACCAGGCGCGCGTCAGGTCCCCGCCGGGAAAGACCTCGAACAGCGTGGCGAAGCCGAGTGGGGCCGCGTCGTGCGCGATCAGGAACAAGCCCGCAGGCCCGCCGTTCAGGAAGCCGCCGAGCCGCTGCCGGACAAGGTCGGCGGCGATCGCCGCGTCGCCCTCGTAGTGCCGCTCCATCGCGTGGAACAGCGGCACCAGCAATTCGACGTCGCCCTCGCTCGCTTCGCGGATGGTGAGCATGGCGTTGGCGTTCTCCCTGACCCCCGGCCGCAGTGTCCCCGATCGTCGCGTCGGCGAGCAAGCGCCGGTCCTCGCTTGGGCCGAAGCGCGCCTGCATCGGGCCGGGGCCGACGGCACCGTCGCCGGCCTTCGCCAGGACGTGCGTTCTGGTCCACAATCGCGCCCGCGTCGGTGTGAGGGGGAGTTCGATGACGGCGCTACTGCGCACGCTGTGGGCCCGGCTGGAGCGGACCTGCACGCTCGCCACGGATCCGGTCGTGGAACGGCGGCGCAAGGTGACGCTGTTCGTCCTCTCCGGCATCTGCTTCGTGGCCAGCATCGTCTGGGGCACGCTGTACTACGTGGTGCTGGGCCCGACGCTCACGGTCCTCATCACCTACGGCTTCACGGTCGTCGTCGGCGCCGCGCTCCTGGTGTTCCTCGCCACCAAGCGCTTTGCCCTGCTGCTCTACCCGTTCTTCCTGATGATCCTGTGGAACCCCATCGCCATGCAGTGGAGCCTGGGAGGCTTCGCGGCGTCCGGCGTCCTGATGACGTGGTCGGTGCTGGCGCCCGTCTGCGCGCTGATGTTCCAGAGCCGTCGCGCGGCCGCGTGGTGGTTCCTGGCCTATCTCGCGCTGATCGCCGTGTCGCTGCTGTTCGACGACCGGGTTCAGGCCTGGGCCGTCGACGTGCCGCACGAGACGTCGATGCTGTTCTTCGGCATGAACCTCGTCGGGCCCTCGGTCGCGCTGTTCCTCTCCATGATGTACTTCGTCACCGCGTTCCAGCGCGAGCACGCGCGGTCAGAGGAGTTGCTGCTCAACATCCTGCCGGCGCCGATCGCCGAGCGCCTGAAGGAGGGCGAGGAGACCATCGCCGACGGCTCGTCCGACGTGACGATCCTGTTCGCGGACATCGTCGGCTTCACCACGCTCGCGTCGCGCAAGACGCCGCAGGAGCTCGTGGGTCTGCTCAACACGGTGTTCTCCGCCTTCGACCGTCTGACGCTGCGGCACGGCCTGGAGAAGATCAAGACGATCGGCGACGCCTACATGGTGGTCGGCGGCCTGCCCCGGCCGCGGCCCGACAGCGCCGAGGCGGTCGCCGAGATGGCGCTGGACATGCACGCGGAGATGCGGCGCCTGGCGCAGGAGATCGGCGAGCCGCTGCGCCTCAGGATCGGCATCGAGTTCGGGTCCGCCGTGGCGGGCGTGATCGGCACGCAGAAGTTCGCCTACGACCTCTGGGGCGATTCCGTGAACATGGCGAGCCGCATGGGGTCCCACGGCGTCGAGGCCCAGACGCAGTTGACCGAGACGGCGTATCGGCGCCTCAAGGACAAGTACGTCTGCGAGGCGCGCGGCACGATCGACGTCAAGGGCAAGGAGCGGATGCAGACGTACTTGCTGGTGGGGCGGCGCGGAGACGGTTAGGCCCTCGCGGGGCTTCGGCAGCGCCGCGGTCGTTGCGCTCCACCGCGGGCCGAGCGAGGGACATTTCCTCGCCGCCGCTACTCCCCGACATCGATCGCGTAGTTCTCGATCACCGTATTGGCCAGCAGGCGGCGGCACATGTCTTCGACCTGGGCGCGGGCGGCCGTTACGTCGGTCTCGCGGAGCTCCAGGTCGATGACCTTGCCCTGGCGCACGCCGTCGATGCCGTCGAAGCCGAGGCCGGCGAGGGCATGCTCGATCGCCTTGCCCTGGGGGTCGAGCACGCCGGGCTTGAGCGTAATGTGGACGCGGGCCTTCATGGGGGTCGCTCGGTGTCGTCCGGGGGACCGGCCTCGTCCTTCGACAAGCTCAGGATGAGACCGGGGGTGGTAGTGAGGCCGTGGGAAACGACCGCCCTACTGCATGGTCGCGGGACCCTTCATGTCCCGCGGGCCGGCTTCGGGCATGATGCCCAGGCGCCGGGCGACCTCCTGGTAGGCCTCGGCGACGCCGCCCATGTCGCGGCGGAAGCGGTCCTTGTCGAGCTTCTCGTTGGTCGAGACGTCCCACAGGCGGCAGCCGTCGGGCGTGATCTCGTCGGCCAGTACGATGCGCACCTGGTCCTCGTAGTAGAGCCGGCCGTACTCCAGCTTGAAGTCGACCAGACGCAGGCCGACGCCCAGGAACAGGCCCATCAGGAAGTCGTTGATGCGCAGGCTCATCGACAGGATGTCGTCGATCTCCTGCGGCGTCGCCCAGCCGAAGGCGGTGATGTGCTCCTCCGACACCCCCGGATCGCCCAGCTCGTCGGACTTGTAGTAGTACTCGACGATCGAGCGCGGCAGCGGCTGGCCCTCGCTCATGCCGAAGCGCTCGCAGATGCTGCCGGCGGCGACGTTGCGCACCACCACCTCGATGGGAATGATCTCGACCTCGCGGACGAGCTGCTCGCGCATGTTCAGGCGGCGCACGAAGTGCGTCGGGATGCCGACCTCGCCCAGGCGCATCATCAGGTACTCGGAGATGCGGTTGTTCAGCACCCCCTTGCCGGTGATGACGCCCTGCTTCTTGTTGTTGAAGGCGGTGGCGTCGTCCTTGAAGTACTGGACAAGCGTGCCGGGCTCCGGGCCCTCGTAGAGGACCTTCGCCTTGCCTTCGTAGATTTTCCGTCGTCGCGCCATGTTCAAGCGCCCCCGAGACCAATGGGGCAACGGTGCGCACGAGCGGGGTGCCCGCCGGCGGCGCACCGCGCTGAGAGCGCTGATATAGCAACTCGCCCGGCCGCATACAATCAGCGCCGGGACGGGGGCGCGGGCCGGCGCGGCAGCGCAGGCCGCTGGCGCCCTACAGCACGACGTCCTCGAACGGCGTGCGGTCGGGGGGGCCGGCGGCGAAGCGCCAGACCGGTAGGGTGCCCGGCCGCGCCGTCGAGGGCAGGGCCAAGAGCGAGCTGGAAACCGTGCCGAAACCGGTTTCGGTTTCGATGCACATGGCGCCGCGCGGGCCGTCCTCGGGCGCGAAGCGGCGCGTCGCCAGCAACAGCTCCCAGGCGTCCCAGGCGCCGGCCTCCGGCTCCGGGGCGGGTGCGGCGCGGAAACGCGGCAGGTAGGCGGCGATGCGCGGGCTCGCGGGGTCGTTCAGGTCGTGCGCGGTCAGCATGGACAGACCGGTAGGTATGGACCCCGCGGCGATCTTGCCGTCGCCGGCGTGGCGCAGCCAGACGGCATCGCGGTTGTCGGCCACGACCAGGTTGAACGGCCGGTAGGCCGCGGGCTCGAGCGCCGCGAGGGCGCGCGCGGCGTCGGCCGCGTCGGCGTGGTCCAGCGCCTCCAGCACCAGCTCGCCGCGCGAGCGCTTGCCGGGCTCGGGCCCCAGCGTGCCGTGGCGGTTCATCACCGCGGCGACGACGCCATGGTCGTTGAGGCCCAGCCAGGTCCCGCCGGCGAGGTCGTCGCGCCCGGCGGTGACCTCGGGCCGGTCCGCCCAATGCCGCGCCGGCGGCCGCCAAGGCCGGTGGGCCATCTCGTCGCGGTTGGTCGCCAACAGCAGCGGCCAGGCGTGGCCGGGCCGGCGCAGGATCACCACGGTGCACATCGCTCGGCCCCCTCGCTCGGCAAAAGCCCCTACCATCGCCCGGGCTCGGCCGCTATATACGGGAGAGGAGAGGACCGCAAACAAGAGGCCCGCCTGGGGTGTCCAAATGAGCACATTCAGCGAACGCGAGACCGCCTTCGAGAACAAGTTCAAGCACGACGAGGAGCTGAAGTTCCGCGTCACCAACCGGCGCAACCGACTGTTGGGCCTGTGGACGGCGGAGCTGATGGGCCTCGGCGGCGGCGAGGCCGAGGCCTACGCCAAGGAGGTCGTCGTCGCCGACTTCGAGGAGAAGGGGCACGAGGACGTCTACCGCAAGGTCGCCGGCGATCTGGAGGCCAAGCGCGTCGACATCTCCGAGCACCGCATCCGGCGCCAGATGGACGACCTCATGGTCGAGGCCAAGCGCCAGATCATGTCCGAAGGCTGAACGCCTCTCGCGCGTCGCCGCCACGAGCGCGGCCGTCGTGCCGGCGTTCTTCGTTGCGGGGCAGCCTGAACTGGTCAAACCGCAGAGCGCGCAGAGACGCGCAGAGTGCCGCAGAGAGGCCTTGCAGGCGTATTCAATCAAATCGACGAATTGGACCACGGAGGCACCGAGGCACAGCGAACCGCCAAAACGGACCAGCCTGGTTTGGGGCGGATGACCGGAACTTCCAAAGGCAGCCTCGGCCGCCTTCAGGTTCAGCTGAATTCGTTCGGTCGACAGCACTGCGTAGCCAGGCGGCCGACGCGGCAACTCTGTGTCCCTGTGCCGCTGTGGTTCAACCAGCGGGTTTGACCGCGCGGGCGCGGCGGCCAAGCGCGTCATCTCCGCGGCCCTCTGCGCTTCTCTGCGTTCTCTGCGGTTTTCTGACGTAACGATCGCCGCCGGCGGGGCTCCCTCATCCGTCTCCGAAGACCCGGGCGAAGATCGTGTCGACGTGGCGGGTGTGGTGGTCCAGGTCGAAGAGGGCGGCGAGGGCATCGGGCGGCAGGAGTTGGGCGACCGCGGCGTCGCCGGCGAGGCGGTCCTGGAACGAGCCGCCCTCCTGCCAGGTGGCCATGGCGTGGCGCTGCACGGCGGCGTAGGCGTCGTCGCGGCTCAAGCCGGCCTGGGTCAGGGCCAGCATGACGCGCTGGGAGTGCACGAGACCGCCGAGACGGTCGAAGTTGGCCCGCATCGCCTCCGGATAGACCACCAGCTTGTCGACGACGCCCGTGAGGCGCGCCAGCGCGAAGTCGAGCGTCACCGTGGCGTCGGGCGCCAGCATGCGCTCGACCGAGGAGTGCGAGATGTCGCGCTCGTGCCACAGCACCACGTTCTCCAGCGCCGGCACGACGGCGGCGCGCACGACGCGGGCGAGGCCGGTCAGGTTCTCGCTCAGGACCGGGTTGCGCTTGTGCGGCATGGCGCTCGAGCCCTTCTGGCCCGCGGCGAAGAACTCCTCCACCTCGCGCACCTCGGTGCGCTGCAGGTGGCGGATCTCGGTCGCCAGCCGCTCCACGCTCGCGGCGATCACGCCCAGGACCGCGAAGAACATGGCGTGGCGGTCGCGCGGGATGACCTGGGTCGACACCGGCTCGATCGTCAGGCCCAGCGCCTGGGCGACGTGCGCCTCGACCGCCGGATCGACGTTGGCGAAGGTGCCGACGGCGCCGGAGATGGCGCAGGTGGCGATCTCGTCGCGCGCGGCGATCAGCCGGTCTCGGTTGCGCGCGAACTCGGCGTAGTGGCCGGCGAGCTTCAGGCCGAACGTCGTCGGCTCGGCGTGGATTCCGTGGCTGCGGCCGATGCAGACCGTGTGTTTGTGCTCGTGGGCGCGCCGCTCGAGCGCGGCGAGCAATTCGTCCAGGTCGGCCAGCAGGATTTCCGCCGCGCGGGTCAGCTGGACCGCCAGGCAGGTGTCGAGCACGTCGGAGGAGGTCATGCCCTGGTGCACGAAGCGGGCCTCGGGGCCGACATGCTCGGCGAGATTGGTCAGGAAGGCGATCACGTCGTGGCGCGTCTCGCGCTCGATCTCGTCGATGCGCTCGACCTGCCACTTGCCGCGCTGCCACACCGCCGCCGCCGCCTCGGCCGGCACCACGCCCAGCGCCGCCTGGGCGTCCATGGCGTGGGCCTCGATCTCGTACCAGATCTGGAACCTGGCCTCGGGCGACCAGATGGCCGCCATCGCGGGGCGGGAATAGCGCGGGATCATGACGCGTCCGTGTGGCGGTTGGCGGCGGCACGATAGGGTCGGGCCAGGTCGCCCGCAAGCAAGCGCGGCTTCGCGCCGGCCGGCCGTGGGGCTAGGATGCCGGCAAAACGGAGGGCGATGAGGTGAGCGAGGCGATCGAAGAGGCCCGCGTCGACCTGGCGGCGGCGTTCCGCTGGGCCGTGCGGCACGGCCTGCACGAAGGCATATGCAACCATTTCAGCTTCATGGTGCCGGGACGCGACGACGTCTTCCTGATCAACGCTCACGGCTATCACTGGTCGGAGATCACCGCCTCGAACCTGGTGCTGGTCGACCGCGACGGCCGGGTCGTCGAGGGCACGGGCGAGGTCGAGCCGACGGCGTACTACATCCACTGGCGGGTCCATCTCAGCGCGCCGCACGCGCGCTGCGTCCTGCACACCCACCAGCCCTACGCCACGGCGATGGCCAGCCTGAAGGACAAGCGCCTGCCGATCATCAACCAGAACGCCATCCGCTTTCACGACCGCGTCGCCTACGACGAGGACTACGGCGGCGTCGTCCTGGACACGGACGAGGGCGACCGCCTGGGCCGCAAGCTGGGCAACAAGTCGGTGCTGATGATGGGCAACCACGGCGTCATGGTCGTCGGCCCCACGGTCGCCCGCGCCTTCGACGACCTCTACTACCTGGAGCGCGCCTGCCTGACCCTGCTCTTGGCCATGTTGACGCGCCAGGAGCTCGACGAGATCGACCCGGAGGTCGTGCGCACGACGGCCGCGGCGATCGCCGCCGAGCAGGACTTCGCGGTCGTGCACTTCGCGGCGCTGAAGCGGGTGCTGGACCGCCAGGAACCGGACTATCGAATCTGAGCCAAAGGCGCCGCAATTTGTGATAGCGCAACCGCGTTGAGCGGTGGTCAGGGCCGGCCGGGGATGCTCAAATGGGGCTTCCGCGACGCGCTCGCGAAGAGGGGATCGCATGGCACAGGATCCGTCCGCCCTGTCCAGTGGGCCCGTTCAACAGCACTCTTCGGCTGACTCGGCGACGGCCATCGCCGAGTGTCTGCTCTATCTCGAGGACGAAGCGTCGCGGGTCGGGCTGCCGCTGTTGGCCCACCTGCTGGCGGTCGCGGCCTTGGAGGCCGAGCAGGCTGCGATGCGCGAGAGCGTCGCCGGGCACGCCTGAGGGCGGCGGTCGACCTCAGGCGTCTTCGATGCTGATGGCGCGCAGCAATTCGACCACGTGCGGCCGCAGGCGCTCCGGCAGGTCGTAGTAGAAGCGCACCAGTTTCAGCGTCTCGCGCCGGGACAGCACGTCGGCCGGGGCGCCATTGATCCGCTCGGCCTCGGTTTCGTCCTCGCCGTCGGCCTGGGTCTCGCCGGTCTCGCTGAAGAAGAACTCGATCGGCGCCTCCAGCGCGCGCGAGACCGTGAACAGCCGGCTGGCGCTGATGCGGTTGGCACCGCTCTCATACTTCTGCACCTGCTGGAAGCTCACGCCGATGAGCTGTCCCAGCTTGTCCTGGCTGATGCCGCGCAGGGTGCGCTGCTGGCGGATACGCTGGCCGACCAGCACGTCGATGCCGTCGGCGCTGCCGTTCATCTTGATCTCTCGCACGATTCCAGGCTTCCTCGGATCGCGTTGAAGTTACATTTTTTGTGAAACTGCTGACTCGACTAACTAGAGCGGGATCGCATTAGGCGGAAGCGTAGCCGGCGTTTGCGAAGAAGGCGGCGCATTGGGTTGGCGGGAAGCGGTCGATGATGCGGGCTATGGCGGCGTGGAGCTC
>Ga0209678_1000225_pt1 | contig 22182 bp, 20 predicted proteins | sample WorMetilvaeELBA1_FD_187404 | JGI IMG/M metagenome (GOLD analysis project Ga0209678, IMG submission 187404) | Marine gutless worms symbiont microbial communities from Max Planck institute for Marine Microbiology, Germany - Olavius ilvae ELBA.1... ...
CGAGCTCTCAAACAATTATGCGATGTCATGAATCAGGAGTCATACGTCTACCCCGGCACCCGAATGAAATTGGTATTTGCCGCGCAATAAGTTGCAATTGAAATTACGCGAGGTCAGGAGCCCTGATATTGGAATTTTAGATGATTTTACCTAGGCCTTAAAAAAACATTTTGGGGCCATCGTATTGGGGAAAATTAACATGTCGTTATTTGCATATATTATCAATGACAGTCCGGTGCACATCTGGGGATTGACATCCCGGCAGCGTCAGTTGAGGGTGCTGAAAGCAGCCGGGGTCACCAATCTGGTGGATGATATTGCCGCTTTGCCGGAAAAAGGCTCGATCCTGCTGTTGCGGGGAGATTACCTGCTTGATGATCGTGTCATCCAGTATATGGTGCAGACCCAGAATATAGTATTGCAGATAACACAGGCTTCCGCCGCTGTTCCGGTGGCCGCCCATGTCGCTTGCGCACAGTTCGGTGAGGCACGGGAAGCCATTTTACAAAGCGATGGCGCTGTCTCGTTGCCGGGGATAAAAACCGAAACCCTGGAAACCCTGTCGGTATCATTTCAGCAGCGGCTGCTGAAATTCGAACCACCGTTTGTGCTGCCGGTCACCTCCGACAACAGCCGGGTACTGGAACGCCGGCTTTTTGACTGGTCCTACAAAGGCGTTACCGATCTGGTTACCAAGTGGGCCTGGCCCCGACCGGCTCAATGGGTTGTGGGGCAGTGCGTGCATTTCGGACTGCGGCCCAACCATGTGACCATCATCGGATTGCTGCTGGTTCTGCTGGCAGGGTGGCTTTTTGCCGATGGCCGGTATTTCTGGGGGCTGTTGGCGGGCTGGCTGATGACATTTTTAGACACCGTAGATGGGAAGCTGGCCCGGGTCACCGTGACTTCCAGCAAGTTCGGCCACTACTTCGATCATATCATTGATTTGATCCATCCGCCGGTCTGGTACATTCTCTGGGGGGTGGGACTGGGTATATCACAATTCAGCTTCTATGAATTTTCGCTTAACTCAGCATACTGGTTGATCGTGATCGGGTATGCCGCGGGGCGGCTGGTCGAAGGTACATTTCTGGCGTGGCTGGGGAAATTCGGATTATTTTGCTGGCGCCCAATCGACTCTTATTTCAGGCTGATCACCGCGCGGCGCAATCCATGCCTGATATTGTTGACGGCCGGCGTTTTGTGGGGACGGCCGGATTGGGGATTGTTCGCCGTAACCGTCTGGACTGTGGTCTCCAGCATATTTTTACTCCTGCGGCTGTTGATGGCTGTTATTTCCCGGTTGACCGGGGGGCCTATCAGGTCGTGGTTTTTGGATATTGATCAAGCCGACCGACAGCAACCCCTGGCTGTGAGGCTGTTTACGCACCGGGCCAATGAATGACTGTTTATATTCCAGCGAAGTTAAACTGGCAATATGACGCAAGAGTTTAGGCACCGGTTTCACGTGTCAGTGTTCAGGTGTCAGCCGAGCCGCCGGCCGCGAGCGTCCAGTCAGATCGAGGATAGCAACAATGTTCTCACATGCTAACGTAGGGTCGGCCACGACACGAGTGAGCTCGTCGCAGGCCGTGCCGACCGTTTTTGGCGGGCACGGTGGCCCGCCCTACGTCATTCGATTTCGAGGACGAGGACGAGTACGACGACGAGCACGATTTAAATACCCTGTTGGGGGTTAATATAGGTGTTTGATAAGAGGATCCAGCGCTTCCAGTAGACTTTCCTGACACCCGAAACCTGACACCTGACACCTTAATTCGTTGAGATGTTTACAGAAAACCAGACCATAGAGACCACCGAGATGCCGCCTGACTTTGTCAATTTCGATAAAACGCCGAAAATAGGCATACTCATCAATCCGCTAAGTGGCGGCAACCTAAACGATGTGGGAGCCATCCGGAGCGTAATCTCCAAATACCCCGATGTGATTCAGCGTGATGTGCAGACGCCGGAAGACGTTTTGAAGGCGTTGCATTACTTTGACAGCCAACAAGTAAATCTGGTGGCAGTCAACGGCGGCGACGGGACTGTGCAGGCGGTTTTAACAAACCTCTTCCATCACCGACCCTTTGCCAACCTGCCCTTGCTGGCGGTGCTGCAATCAGGCACAACCAGCATGACTGCCCGGGACGTGGGATTTACCGGATCGCATGTCAAGTCTTTAAACAAGCTGTTTAGATGGGCAGCCGACCGACAAGCCGCACCCCAGATCATCCAACGGCCGGTATTGCAGGTTCAGGCGCCCGGCCACCCGACCCGCTATGGCATGTTTTTCGGTACGGCCGCTATTTACCAGGGAATTCAATATTTTCACCGCAAGGTCAATACCAGGGGCTTCAGGGGTGAAATCGGGCCCGGTTTGACGATTCTGCGTTTTTTATGGGCCGCAGTTCGTCAAAACAGCGAATTTATACCGGTGGTTCCCGTAACCATCGCGCTGGATGATCATCAACCACAACCATTCGATTCATTTGTATTACTGGTCAGCACGCTCGAAAGGCTGTTCCTCGGACTCTATCCTTTCTGGGGCGATGAATCCGGCCCCGTGCATTATACCGCCCTGCGCGCCCGCCCGCAGTGTTTTCTGCGGGCCCTGCCGTCTATCCTGCGGGGACGCAAGGGACCGCATGGCAGGCCGGAAAATGGTTATTACAGTCACAATGTCCACGAAGTTAAAATGAATCTGGACAGCGGCTTTACGCTGGACGGACAACTCTATACACCAGAAACCCGGCAGGAGCCGACTGTAGTGCGGTATGGCGGGACAGCATCATTTTTGCGGATTTGAAAATGGACATACCCGACCAATTTATGAGCGTCATCAGACGCAATTCCGATCGGACCGCCCCGCCGGCAGTCCGCACTCTGATCGATGAAATCCTGCAGCGCCACGGTGATGCGGCTCAGGGGATCCTGTTTTACGGCTCCTGCCTGCGTTCCGGTGATGAATTTGACGGCCTGGTGGATCTTTACCTGCTGGTCGATGACTACCGCGGCGCCTTCAAAAGCCGCTGGCAGGCTATGTTAAACGCGCTGCTCCCGCCCAATGTATACTACCTGGAGCTCAAATTCGAAGGTCAGGTGGTGCGGACGAAATACGCGGTGTTGTCCCTGGCGGATTTTCATAAAGGAACGTCGCAGCGTTGGTTTCATTCCTACCTGTGGGGCCGGTTTTGTCAACCAACCGGTTTGCTTTTCGCCCGGGAAGAGGCGGTTGCCGAGCTCGTCTTTAAATGCTTTGGCCAGTCCGTTTTAACCTTTGTCAAACGCGTGCTGCCCCAGGTCTCCGATCAATTCACGGCGCAGCAGTTGTGGAGCCAAGGGCTGAAGCTGTCCTACAGCGCCGAACTCAGATCGGAAAAACCGGAGAAAAGGGCCCGCTTGTACGATGCCGCCCCGCAATATTATGAAGAAATCACCCGCCTGGCCTTGGACGCCCTTGGCGGACCAATTGAAAATGATGACTATTCAGGCACCCGGCACTACCGCCAGCAGGTATCCGCCGGAAAACGATTTGCCAGCCGCTGGGCCTGGAAGCTGCGCGCCTGGCAAGGCAAGCTGCTTTCCATCATGAGATTGCTGAAAGCCACCCTGACTTTCGAAGGCGGCGTGGACTACATTTTATGGAAGATCGAACGTCACTCCGGGGTCGCGGTCGAGGTTGAACCCCGGCTCAAGCGCCGCCCGCTGCTGGCGATGTTGGTCTTGCCCTGGCGGATATACCGGAAAGGAGGCTTTCGGTAGGATTGCACCTTTGCCGATAACTTCAATGGCCATGTTGAGTTTTTAAAAGTTGATGGCTCTCGGTGAGAACATTCCAAGCACCAAATAACAAAATACAAACAATGTTCAAATTCCAATGATCCAATAACCAAACGTTTTGAATTTGATTTTTTGAGATTTGAGATTTATTTGTAATTTGAGATTTGTTATTTGGAATTTATCTGCCGCCTAATTATTTCAGCGTCACCTGCTTTTTTGTACACCAGGTACTTCATCGTCGGTTCTCGATTGATCCGCTGATACCCTTGCGGGACGCTGCAGCCGCTCTCCTTGGCGATGATCAAATATTCGTTGTCCATCTTTGCCGTCAGGCTGCTCCGGTAAAAGCGCTGCATATCGGCAAAAAGCCAGTCATGATGAATCATACGCCCCGGACAAACGGATACGATGATCCGTTCCGGCATTTCAATCCCCTGTAGATAAATATCGTAATAAAAAGGCTTGCGGCGGGCGACCTGATCTTTGTGGTGGAGCATGCCGGCCAGGGCGGCAACTATAAAAATTCCTGCGGCGATAGCAACACCGAGACGCGCGTATTTTTTTTTCGCAATCACGGATTCGATTCGGGCGGCGATTTCTGCCGTGACGAACGCCAGGCTCAAAACGTAAAAGGGATAGGAGTGCAAAATGTAGCGGCCATGCTGGCGGGTGCTGACCAAAAACGGCAAACTGGCCGCCAGTGCGGTAAATAGGAAAAACAGGGCCGGGCGATCAAATCGAATTTTGCCAAACGGTACTTTGAAAACCAGCAGGAAGACCCCGACCACCAGAAAAGGGACGATCATTTCCGACAGCCAGCGTTCCAGAAGATGCCAATGGGGACGCTCGTATCCCCGTTCACTTGTTAAGCTTGCCACGACCTGGGCCTGCCAGAATCCCCGCCAGAACTTGATGCTGTCCGGGAACAAGTAAAAAGTAGCCAGGAGCAAAACGACAAAGGTCGTCAATGCGACCAGCGTTGCGGTTACGGCTTTGGCAAAATCGGCTTTTAACACCAACCAGCCCAGCATCGGCACCGCAAACGGGAAAAATGCCACCGGTCCCTTGGCAATAAAGCCCAGATAGACCGCGCCGCCGGCAAGTATGCTGACATACACCGTATGTCGGGTTTTTACGGTGCTCAGATAGGCCAGATAGGTGGCGATAAGGGCCAGCAGCGTCCACGTGTTGACAATCCGATTAATCGACAGGATGTAGGTGAACAGCGGCAGAGGCACCAGCAGCAGCGCCGGCCACCAACTGCCGACCATCGCCTGGTGAAAGTCCCGCCGAACCTGTCGCCAGAATAGACCGGTACCCAATAAAATTAACAGACCGATGAAAAAGCCGTAGAATCCTTCCAGATAGGGTCCGTTGCCGAAAAGTCTGAAGAATAGAGACTGAAGCCAGAATACGAACGGCGGGTGCTCGTGGAATACCTGGTAGCCAAAGTCATCGTGATACGGTTTCCAGAATGAACCCAAACCGTCCGCCATATTTCTGGCAACATTGGCATATTCGACGCCGTCGCCATGAATTCCCAGTCGCATCAGCTTGTAGCCGATCAGCAGGAAATATAGTGCGAAGACGAACAGGATTAATGTTTTTTTCGATGATAATTGTCGGAGCACGTGAATTGCCCTTTACTTTGTCGCAGAAAACCTGGTCTTTCGGGCCAGGCTAGATACTATCGGCGATGCCCTCTGTGTAAGTTATTTAAAGTTTCAGGTTTCAGGTTTCAGGTGTCAGAGTTGCGAGGTCCTCCTTTGAAACTACACATGTTTAATCCCAACACCTGGTTTTTAACTCGTGCTCGTCGTCGTACTCGTGCTCGTCCTCGATACTGAAGGCGGCTCAAAAGCTTCGAGGACGAGCCCGAGTACGACGACGAGTAAGAAACCAATAATGTGATTATGCGAAACGCCGGTTTGGCGCAGTTTCATTATTCGACGTTCGATGTTCGACGTTCATCAGTTTCTTTTCGATTTGATCGGCCATTTGTTTGGCCGGCGGCAGCGCTGACACCCGACACCTGAACACTGCTGGTAAAAGTTGCCAACCTCATCACCCCTTTTGGGTGAACCAATTCCGGGTCTTCTATGCTCGGATCTCTACTATGAATTTAACTAAGGGCTTTACCGTATGTTCCATTGTGGACGGCCGGTGATTTCTCCGGTCCGTTGACAAAGTAAAAAAAGAGAAACACCCAGGATGGCCAGATGTGAATGATCAACCTGTCCAACGAACTTTTCAGGTGCCATTGCAAGTTGTCCAGGTTATTGGAAGAAAATATCACATAAGTAAAAAAGTAGCATACCAGCATCAATACGAGCAATGCCGCTTGCATCCAAAACAGTCTATCTTTTAAAAGTACTTTGTTTAAACCGGAAACAGATAGATAGACTGCAAGAAGAATAAAGACGCCATCGTTGAATAAAATGATTTCTTCGGCAAAAGCAGTTGAAACGATTCGGTACCGGTCGAAAGTCAAAAGATTGTCCCAAAAATGGGAGAAACTGTTCAAGTTTACCATATCGTTGGGTGGCGCAAATTTCAACTTAAACAGTACCAGGGTTGACAAAACGGGCAGCAATCCCGATAGAAAACCGGCAAATTCTTTCATTGATCGACGCCAGTCGGCGATAAACACCGCATCCCAAAAATGAACCAGGATGATTAAAATAAAAAAAAGCAGGCCTTCATTTTTCGTCCAAAATGCGCAAGAAGTCGTCAATCCCCCTAAAAACATAAGCCGGATTGCTGCGGACGGATACCGCTGCTTCAGGCTGAACAAGATGATCGTGCTTAAAATATAGAAAGCCAGCGGTAGGTCACTATACTGGTGACTGCCTTCCTTGAGGAACTTGGTGGCCAGAAGCATCACGATCGCTGCCAGATAGGCCTGATTCGGCCCGCGCAGCATCTTGACGGCGGATAAAACGAGCAAGACCGACCCAAATGTATAAAAGCCGGCCATTAAAATCGGTGCCGTTACAATGTCTTTGCCAATGATGTTCCAAACCCGAAACACGGAAACCGGCAACAGCAATGGATAATCCGGGTGGGAATCAATCACATAATTTGAAAACGCGTAGGCCCATTGATCCTCGCCCCGAAATAACCAGCGCGCCCTGAAGTTCCAGATGGCCCAGGCATCCCATTTACCATGCGGAGAATCACCATATGTTTTTAAAAGGAATGATCCCACCGAAAAAATCAGCAATATGAGAAAGAGATTTTTCAGCCATCCCATCTGGTTGAATTCAGTGGCAGAGCTTGTTGCGGGATCACTTTGGGTCTTATTCAAAGTATAGACGCGGTAGACGGCCAGCGTGGCCAGAAAAACGCCCAGGCCGATCTCGCCGATATGGTAGCTGACAGTCAGCTGTCCACCGGCAGCAAGGAATACAAAAGCCAGAGCAGACGTGATTCCCAATCCCAATCCCAGCCCTATGCAAAAGACTATTGTTAGATTAAACTTTTTCAGGCTGCTTATTGGAAAAAGGATTACGATAATCGATGTGCCAATCAGAAAAGGCGAGAGAACCGCTAATGGCTGCACTAGTTGATACTCCTTGAAAATAGAAGGACTCCATTGCCATAATCTTTTTTCAAATTATATCCCTCATAGCTGGGAATCTTGGCCGGATCGGAAAACCGGACGACCAAATAGTCATGCGGCGGTTCCAAACCCCGCATCAAGCGAACTGGTATCAGCACATAGCGCGCAGCAAAAAAATCCCGTGCCGTATCTCCATCCGAGACAAAGTTGACAAACGCATGTCCGGGAAGATCATTTTTCAGGGCAGCATATTTTTTTTCATAGTTTATCATTGGGCTGCGTTCCTGATGAATAACAATTTCATTAAAGAAACTGAAAAAGTTAAAAATTATAACAATGACGGCCGGCAAGAGAATCAGCCAGACGGCCCCCCTTAGGGTTGGAAAATACCGATTGAATTGGTTCGCAATGTATAATTTATTCATTATAAACTAAATTCCTCAATCCCTAAATTTCGTATTTCCGATTCTGCTTCAAATTAGTTGTCGGGAATCGGAAAATCAAGTGCAAATAATTAATCCGCTGTGAAAAATTCCCCATCTTGGTGTCTATTTATTGAAATCACATCATGTTTGCGCATGATTTATGCCATAGCCAGATTGAATATCTTAGGACCGCTATCGATTTAAATAAAAAAGATAGAGCGAAGCGATTCAACAAATATTCAATTTTCAATTTTCAATCTTCAATTCCGGCTTGCCCGGGTTAGGTTTCAATGGTTTTTGGAAAATTAAAGGACTCTTCTAATTCTGACGCCGGCGGATTACCTATACAGGCTTACCTACGGCTTATCCAGGTACGAAAGGACTATATTAAAAGATACTTGATAATGATGAACGTTTAGGGTAGATTGGCCGAACTTAACTTATTAATATTAATAGAATAATTATATTATGTGGTGCTATGGTTAAACGAAAAGCCGAAATCTTCAAATCGTATTGCCAGTCAATCATGAAGCGGTATTTTCCGTCCGTGCGCGGGGCGGTTTTGCTGATTGTGGTACCGGCTTTTTTTATCGTGCCGGTCTATTTTTTGACGGTGGTCAAGGAGATTATCGTCGATAAGAGGTTCGGTCCGGGCGTGTCATATGAGGACCGGTTTGCCGTTGTCAGGAAAGACCTGCCGGCCCATGCCCCCGTCAACTTCGTTTCCGATCATCCGGACAAATCCGTGGACTATCTTTATGTGCGTTACGCACTGGTGCCCGCGCGTATCGTGAGGGGTCTGAAACCGATGCATGACCTGCTGATCGCGCAATATCTAAATACCCCCGGCATTCCCAGCTTTAAAGGCTACCAATTGTTGAAAAACTATGGCAACGGGGTCTTGCTTTTTAAGAGGAGCACCAACTAATGGAGATATTGGCGTTTATCCCACCGATTCTGCTCGGAACCGCTATCGTCGTCACGCTATTTCCACAATACGGCGTAAGGGGCGCCTGGGCTGTTTTTACGGTTTGTTTGGGGGCCGGCATCGGCCTTGGCCTGACATCGGCGACCGTCTTCTTGTGGCTGGCCTGGCTCGGCCGCCCCGGCCCGGCTTATATGGTTTTTGAGATCGGCAGCACCGTCCTGCTGGCCGCATTTGCCTGGTATCGCCATTACAAAATTCAGTCCGGCGGTGAAAAAAGGTCGTTTGGTGACGGTGCCGCCGCCGATGCACCGATCTTGTGGCTTAAACGGCTTTTTATCATCCTGCTGCTTATCTCGGCCGGATCATTCGGACTGAAGACCTTTATCGAGGACCCCTACGGCACGGTCGATACGCGGATAACCTGGAATTATCGTGCCCGCTGGCTATTCAAGGGGGCCGACCAATGGCAACATGCATTTTACTCGCCCGTCGCACGTGATGCTGAATACACCGATGACCAGGGACATGCCGCGGACTACCCGCTTTTGGTCACCGGCTCGGTCTACCGCGGCTGGGAGATTACCGGAAGTGATCGGGTCGCGACGCCGATTCTGATTGCCGGTATCTTTACTTTTGGGTGCTACCTTCTGATGTACGCTTCCCTGGCACTGCTGCGAAACCGCAATCAGGGATATATTGCCGTCCTGTTTATGCTGGTAACAACTCAGTTTTTGCATTTGGGAACCGATCAATACGGTGATGTGCCGCTGGCTTTTTATATTCTGAGCACCATCACGTTGTTCGCCCTGCAAGATCGTTTCCCCGCTGTTTCCCGGCAAGCGATCTTATTCGCCGGATTGACGGCGGCCTGTGCCGCCTGGACCAAAAATGAAGGGTTGATGTTTTTTCCGCTGGTCATCCTGGTTCGCTTTATCGGTCAGATCCCCCAGAAAGGGTGGTCCAAGGTATCCCGCGAGTTTTTTTATTTCTTCCTGGGCATGCTGCCGATCATGGGCACACTGGCATATTTCAAATTGAGCTTTGCCCCCCGCAACGATATGATCAACATTCCCACGTTAAAGGCAACCATTGTCCACCTATTGGACCCGAGCCGCTACTTTTATGTCATCGGGGAGATTCTTAAAAAGGTCTATTTTTTTAATGACAAGATCATCATCCTCTTGGCTGTTTATTTCTTATTTACCGGCCTTGATCGATCCGCTGTGGCCAAAAAACACATCACTTCCCATGTCATATTGCTGCTTTTCATGCTCTGCGGTTATATATTTGCTTATGTAATTACCCCCTATGATTTGAGATGGCACATCGATAGTTCGCTCAGACGACTGTTTATTCAGTTGTGGCCGGCCTGGGTTTTTATTTTCTTTTATGGCGTAAGGGGTCCGGAACTGTCAGCCGCCGAAGAACCGACGGGCGAATTGAGTCGTGGAGGCATCTAGGCGGTCCGCCGCGAACATCCAGTCAAGTCGAGAAAGAAATTGTGCCAAACCGACGTTCTTTGGAGCACATCCTTCGTTTCGTCCTCGTTCTCGAAGCTTTTGAGCCGCTTTCAGTATCGAGAACGAGTACTAGTACGAGGACGAGTACGACGACGAGTACGATTTAAACACCATTTGGTGGGATTAAAAATGTGAAGTTTCACACGAGCGCCGCCTCTGGCTAAAGGACAGCCGGTCTGATCGGAAAAGAAACTAATGAACGTCGAACATCGAACGTCCAACATCGAACATCGAATAATGCATTCTGCCAGCCGTGAGCTTTTTTTGCCGAACGGTCTATTGAAAACGACTGAGCGAAGCGATTCCACCCTTCGACATTCGATATTCAATATTCTGCGGTTCTGCGGTTCGCTTTTAACGTAGTTTCACACGAGCGCCGCCTCTGGCCAAAAAACGGCCAGTTTGATCAATGAAAGAAACTATGCCAAACCGGTGTTTCGTATGATCACATCGCTCGTTTCGTAATCGTACTCGTACTCGTGCTCGTCCTCGAGGCTTCTGAGCCGCTTTCAGTATCGAGGACGAGCACGAGTACGAGTACGAGCACGATTTGAAAACCCTGTTTTGGAGTTAATTTAAATGTTTCATAAGAGGATTCAGCACCCCCATTTCCTGACACCCGACACCTAAAACCTCCTGGTAATAGCTGTCCCCTTCGTCGCCCCTCCGGGGTGGACCAAAGCCGGCTTCTCTATGCCCGGATTTATACTTGGACAACCCCCGTATTTTGCATTATTATACCTCCATGGAAAAAGCAGAAGAAATTCAAAAACATCTCAAAATCGGAATCAGCAGCTGCCTGCTTGGCAATGAAGTGCGTTGGAATGCCGGCCACAAACTGGACAAGTACCTGACTCACACCCTGGGCCGGTTTGTGGAGTACGTGCCGGTCTGCCCCGAGGTGGAAGTCGGCCTCGGGATTCCCAGGGAATCCATGCGGCTGGTCGGCGACCCGGAGAATCCGCGCCTGATCACCTTCAAATCAAAAACGGATCATACCGAGCGCATGCTTTCCTGGGCTGCAAAACGTGTCAAGGAATTGGAAAAAGAGAATTTGTGCGGGTTTGTGTTCAAGAGTGATTCCCCCAGCAGCGGCATGATCCGGGTAAAAGTGTACAACGAAAAAGGCATGCCCCATAAAGTGGGTGTCGGTATTTTCGCCCGGGCCTTTATGGCGCATTTTCCACTGATACCGGTGGAAGATGACGGGCGCCTCAACGATCCGCTGATCCGGGAAAATTTTATCCTGCAGATTTTTACCATGAAGCGCTGGCGGGATAACCTGGTCGGAAGGCGCAGCATGGGCAAGTTGATTGATTTTCACACCCGCAACAAGCTCCTGCTTCTGTCTCACAGCCAAAAGCATTATCGTTTGATGGGCAAACTGGTGGCGGACGGCAAACAGATGCCCATCCGGGAGTTGTATGACCACTATCAACGGCTTTTGATGGAAGCCTTGAAATTGAAGACGACCATCCGGAAGCACACCAACGTTCTACAACACCTGATGGGTTATTTCAAAAAGCATTTGTCCCCGGACGAAAAGCAGGAACTCCTCGAGGTATTCGAGCATTACCGCCAGGAATTAGTCCCGCTACTGGTGCCGATTACCCTGATCAACCACTTCGTGCGCAAGTACGACCAGCCTTACCTCAAACAGCAGACCTACCTTAATCCGCATCCCCTGGAGCTGAAGTTGCGTACGCATGTGTAGTTTTGGTCAGCCGGTTTAGCCCGTAGGCCGGTCGGCCGGTTCTGCAGGAAGTCGATCCGTGCCTGGCAGCTAAAGTTTTGCTGACTATTGCTGAGATACCATTTTAATCTGGGATTTTATAATTTTGATTTTGGAATCGCGGTATCGCTCTATCAATTTATGAAGCAGATAGAATACAGTAAATCCAAAATCCGCAATCCGAAATCTAAAATCCCTGCACCGTTCATCATCAATACGAAATTTTGTCTCAAGCTGAAAATGTATGACAATCGCTATCCACGGCCATCAAACCACCGATGATGGTTTTTACCTGTTATAAAGCCGCCGATCCTCTCTGATTGACCAGCTGCTTTTCGTGTATATATTGTTTCCATGCAGGAAGTAAACTAAAATACAAGGAGATAAATCATGACTGAATCAAATAACTATATTGAAACCGATCAAGAACAAGAAGAAGGACATGTCGATACCCGTGAACAAAATTTCGAGTGTGAAGACAAGGATCCCAATCTTGGATGCGACCCGGGGATAGACGTTGCCGGTTGATGGTCTGATTCGATAGATCAACCCGGGCAATTTTCACTAACACTTAAAAGGGCGGAACCTCTGCGGTTCTGCCCTGTCCATTTTGCAGAGTGAAGTAATCAGGAGATCAGCATGACACTAAAAGAATACTTTGAATCGAATAAAGGTCTTGGAATCCTCTCAACAGCCGACAGTGAGGGGCGGGTTGACGCCGCTATTTACTCCAGGCCCCATTTCATGGAAGACGGAACCCTGGCCCTGGTTATGCGCGACCGTCTCTCGCATACAAATCTGCAGTCCAATCCCCATGCCATGTACCTATTTAAAGAAGACGGACCGGGCTACAAGGGCAAAAGGCTTTTCATAACCAAGGTCAAAGAAGAAAAAAATACGGAGCTGTTGGAATCTTTGCGACGCAGAAAATCGGCTTACGATGACGATGCGGACAGGTTTCTGGTTTTTTTCCGACTTGACAAAGAAGTTCCGCTGGTCGGTGATGGGAAAAAAGCTACATAATCTCGTTTAGGAAACGAAATTATTTGCTTTGCCCATTCTCCGCTGATAATGATATTTTGCAGACGAAGTCACATCGAATATGATTAATCCAATCCCCTTATGGTGAGCTCATATCGTGTCGGTTAACTCACATCCCATTCTGGTAACCGGTGCCACCGGTTATGTCGGCGGCAGGTTGGTACCGGCTTTGCTCGATGCGGGCTGCCGGGTGCGTGCCATGGGCAGGTCCCTTGATAAATTGGGATGCCGGCCGTGGGCACGCCATCCTTGCATTGAACTGGTGGCCGGGGACGTCCTCGATCCTATATCATTGAAAAAGGCTGCTTCCGGGTGCCAGATCGCCTACTATCTGGTTCATTCCATGATCGCCCAGAAAGGCCAATTTGTGGAAGCCGATCGGGTAGCCGCCCGCAACATGGTTGCCGCAGCCGAGGATGCCGGGTTAACGCGAATGATATATCTCGGGGGGTTGGCGGAAGCCAAAGACACGTCTTTAAGCAAGCACCTCGAATCCCGCATCGAAGTCGCTGAAATTCTTCAGGCCGGCACGGTACCGACAACGGATTTGCGGGCGCCGATGATATTGGGTTCCGGCAGTGCGTCATTTGAAATCCTGCGTTATCTGGTGGAGCGCTTACCGGCCATGGTCACACCCCGTTGGGTTCAGTCCTTGAACCAGCCGATTGCCATCCGCGATGTGATCGCCTATCTGGTGGGTTGCCTCGAACATGAGCAGACTGTCGGTGAAACCCTTGACATCGGCGGACCTGACGTGCTCACTTATCGCGATTTGCTGAAAATCTATGCCGAAGAAGCCGGTCTTCGCAAACGGCTGATCATACCGGTTCCGGTGCTCACGCCGACCCTCAGTGCATACTGGATTCGATTCATCAGTCCGGTGCCCACTTCCATTGCTTTGCCGCTTACCGAAGGACTCACCAGCGATGCCGTTTGCACCGACAACCGCATCCGGGACATCATCCCCCGCAAGCTGCTAAGCTGTCGCGAGGCGATTCGGCTGGCTCTGGACCGCTTGAATCAGGAGCAGGTCGACACCTGCTGGATGGACGCCGGCGAGTTGATAGAGCCCGAATGGGCGCACTGCGGCGATGCCGAGTGGGCCGGCGGCACGCTCATGCATTGCGGCTATCGAGCCCTTTTACAAGCCGATGTCGACGAGGTCTGGCGCCCGGTCAGCCGCGTTGGCGGCAAGACCGGCTGGTACCATCTGGATATCCTCTGGCGGCTGCGTGGCATGCTGGACCGGATGGTCGGCGGGGTGGGGTTGCGAAGAGGCCGTCGGCATCCCTCCGATTTGATGGTGGGTGACGCCCTGGACTTTTGGCGGGTGCTGGAGGTAGAGCCGCCCGGGCGGCTGGTGTTGCTGGCGGAAATGAAAACCCCCGGTGAGGCCATGCTGGAATTTCAAATTGCGCCCGTGGGGGAAAACCAGGCGGAGCTGCAAATGTTTTCCAGCTTTTTACCCAGGGGACTGGGTGGCATTCTTTACTGGTACGTGCTTTACCCGTTCCATGAATGGATTTTCTACGGCATGCTCAAATCCATTGCCAAATCCATCGGCAAACCGATCGTCGACGGACCGCAACGCTTTACCTCTAAATCGCAACTGTCTTGTCGTTATTAGTTATTGGTTATTCGCTACTTGTTGAAGGATATCTCCCATTTTTCTAACATGGGGTGAGGTTTCTATATTCAGATAGATAAAATCCGTTAACCAATAACGAATAACAAATAACCATTAACTAATATGGACTTCCAGAGTATTCAAAAAAGCCGCATCCAAGTCCTGAATGACGCTGAAATGGCCAAAGGCCGCTATGTCCTATACTGGATGCAGCAGTCCCAGCGAGCCGACTACAACCACGCCCTGGAATACGCGATTCAGCAGGCCAACCGTCTGGGGCAGGGGGTTCTCGTGGCGTTCGGCCTGACGGATGACTACCCCGAGGCCAATCTGCGGCATTATACGTTTATGCTGGAAGGTTTGAAGGAAACCCGCGATACTCTTGCCCGACGCGGCATCAAAATGATCATTCAGCGGGGGGTGCCGTCCGAAGTAGCCCTAAAAATAGGCCGCAATGCTTCGGTCATCGTATGTGACTGCGGGTACCTGCGGCATCAGAAAGCCTGGCGTGAAGAGGTCGCGCAGCAGGCCGTCTGCCGGGTCATCCAAGTGGAAAGCGATGTGATTATCCCGCTGCGGGTGGTTTCCGATAAAGCCGAGTATGCCGCTCGCACGATTCGACCCAAAATTCACAAGCACCTCGCTGATTATCTGATTGATTTTAAACCGACCACGGTCAAAAAATCTTCCCTGAAACTCGACGTCAAGGGCATCGAGATCGACAACATCGCGGCCGTCCTCAAAAAGATGAAGATCGACCACGGCGTGCCGCCGGTGACCGGTTTCTTCAGAGGCGGAGCTTCCCGTGCCAGGCAGATATTTAAATCTTTTCTGCACCGTCGCCTGGACAACTACGTCGCCAATCGCAACCAGCCCCAGACCGATGACATTTCCCACATGAGCCCCTATCTGCATTTCGGCCAAATTTCACCGCTTTATCTGGCCTTGCAGTTCAATCATGTCGAAAGCCGCCTGCAGGCCGCGAAGGACTCTTTTCTGGAAGAGCTGATCGTGCGACGGGAGTTGGCCATGAATTTTGCAAATTATGCGCCGCATTATGATTCATACAAGTGTTTGCCGAACTGGGCTCGCATCACCCTTGCCGATCACCGCCAAGATCCCCGGGAATATGTCTACACCCGGCGCCAACTGGAAAACGCCCAGACCCACGATGAATACTGGAATGCCGCCATGCGGGAGATGCGATATACCGGCTTTATGCACAACTACATGCGCATGTACTGGGGCAAGAAAATTCTGGAATGGTCCCAAACTCCCGAACACGCATATCGAACCACCCTGGCCATCAACAACAAATATTTTTTGGACGGGCGGGATCCCAACTCATACACGGGTGTGGCCTGGGTCTACGGCGTGCATGACCGGGCCTGGTTCGAGCGTACAATATTCGGCAAGATCCGCTACATGGCTGCCTCCGGTTTGGAACGCAAGTGCGACATCAAGGGGTATGTCCGGAAAGTTGATGACTTGGTAAACAAGGCCTAATCGTCACCAGGAGAAAGAAGTGGCAAAAAAAATTAAGGAACCTCGCAAATGAAAAAAAGGGACCGCTATAATTTTTGCATAAAGTCACTTAAAAAAACTCTTTCAAAATCTGATATTTGCTCCTAATGCCTAAAAAATTAGATCTCCGATTAAGCCACCATTCCATCTCTTCTCCATTCCAATCAGATCTAGGAAATTAAACAGGGCAGGGTGACCCGCATGCCGCAACAAAAAACACTGCGCCTGATACTCGGGGATCAACTAAACGAGAATCACGACTGGTTCAAACAACCTGACAAGAATGTGACCTACGCCTTGATGGAAATCCGTCAGGAAACGGATTACGTTACGCATCACATCCAAAAAGTGACGGCATTTTTTGCGGCCATGCGGGCTTTTGCCGAACGTCTGCTTGAGCTGGGGCATCGGGTGGTTTACTTGAAGCTTGATGATCCCAAAAACAATCAGGCCATAGACACGAATATCGCTAACCTGCTGCGTCAAAAGAAATTTACCTATTTTGAATACTTGTTGCCGGACGAGCACCGCCTTGATTTACAACTAAAGGAATTGACCGAAAAACTGCAGGTGCCGGTGCGACCTGCGGATTCCCAACACTTTCTGACCGAACGCCGGGATTTAAGCAGCTTCTTTGCCGGCAAAAAACGCTACCTGATGGAATCTTTCTATCGCTGGATGCGCAAGCGCTACAATATTTTGATTGAAGACGGCAAGCCCGTCGGCGACAAATGGAACTATGATCAGAAAAATCGGCAGGCTTATGATGAAAAAGTGCCGATTCCCGCGCCGTTTTTTTTTGACAATGACGTTGCTGACATTCTCAAGGTCATCCGCTAAAAGAAGGTGAAAACGATCGGTGAGATTCAGACCGGCAAACTGATCTGGCCCATCACCCGGGCCCAGTCCCTGGCGTTGTTGGATCGATTTGTCCGTGATTTTTTGCCCGCCTTCGGGACCTATCAGGATGCCATGGTCCGGGCCAACTGGCATTTGTTTCACTCGCGGCTGTCGTTTGCCCTGAATGCTAAATTGATGCACCCGCTGGAGGTCATTGATGCGGCCGTCAAGGCCTGGGAGAAAAAGGCGGCCCTAATCGAAATTCAGCAGATCGAGGGTTTCGTTCGTCAGATACTGGGCTGGCGCGAATACATGCGCGGGATTTACTGGGCTTTGATGCCGGAACTGGCAGAGACGAATTATTTTAACCACCAGGCCGCCTTGCCGGATTTCTACTGGACCGGCGATACGCGCATGACCTGCCTGCGTTCCGCCATCGGCCAATCACTGAGGCACGCCTACGCCCATCACATTCAGCGCTTGATGGTCACCGGCAATTTTGCGCTATTGACCGGCGTTCAACCGGATGCGGTGGACGAGTGGTATCTGGGAATCTACATCGATGCGATTCAGTGGGTGGAACTGCCGAATACCCGCGCCATGAGCCAGTTTGCCGATGGTGGATTGGTGGCCACCAAACCCTACATCTCCTCCGCCAAATATATTCATTCGATGAGCGATTACTGCAATCACTGTGAATAAAACTGGAAGCAGCGTCACGGCGACATGGCCTGCCCCTTCAACAGTCTGTACTGGAGCTTTTTCGAGCGACATCGCCCGCTGCGGCAGAAAAATCCCCGGGTGGGCATGATGTATCGGGTCTGGGATCGAATGGACTCCGGGGAAAAGAAACTGGTCTTGAAACAGGCTGAAAACTACTTGAAGGACGTGAATCAGCTTTGAGATAGTCTAGCGGTCAGAATTTAGCTAGCAGAGTTGAGTAGGAACACAATAGAATAACGACGATGGCAACGAAATGCTCAGTCCTCAGTTCTCAGCCCCCGGCACTCAGCAGCCACTCATTCCAAAATTGTAAACCTAACCCAATGGGCTTGGATTTCTAAATTGGTTAGAGCGCAGCGATTCATTCCTTCGATATTCGATATTCGATATTCTGCGGTTCTGCGGTTCGCTTTTCAAGAAACATCCTTACGGCCTGCAGGTATTCTTCACCCCCCACAGCGGCCGAGTTGTTATGCCCCCCGCCTTCGATAAATTTGAGTTGCTTGGCGGAAGCGGTCTCTTTGTAGAGATTCCGGCTCATTTCAGGGGGAACGAACCTGTCGGCTGTGCCATGCAGGTAAAGCACCGGCACCTGCAGACGGCCGACCTTGTTGATCGAGTCGAAGCGCTGGTGGACGATGAGTTCGAGCGGAAAGAAGCGGTATTTGGGTATCTCACGCGCCATGTCCGCTATGGATGTAAACGTTGCTTCGATGATGAGTCCACCGGCTGCCGGGTTGTCCAAGGCCAATTCGATGGCCACGGCACCCCCCAGGGAGTGTCCGTAAATGAAAATGGATGCGGGATCAAATTTTTTTTGCTCGGTCAGGTAGTTCCAGGCCGCCCGGGCATCCGAGTAGACCGTCGTTTCGGACGGAAACGATCCATCGCTTTGGCCGTATCCGCGATACGAGATCAATAAAACGGAAAAGCCCAGGCGCTGAAAACGCCGGGCATGGGATATATTGGCTCCGATATTCAAGGCGCTGCCATGCAAGTAGAGAAGACAACGGTCGCCGGGATTTTTAGAGGATATCCACCAGGCGTGAATGCGTTGGCTTTTACCGTTGCCGTCATCCACCTTGATATAGACGTCCTCGAAGGGCAGCTGATATTCAGCCGGCGTGGATCTAATGACTCGTTCCGGCCTGAATATATAATACGCCTGTCGTGCCCAAAGGTAAGTCGATGCAACGGCATAGATTACCAGCAAGACAGCGGAAGCCCCGATCAACCATTTCCAATATGAAGATTTTTTTCCCCTGGCCAACACACGCTCCATAATATCCGACTCTTGTTATTAGATTATCGGCCCGTATGCATATCCTAGGCATCAATCTTAACTATTCAAGCCAGGTGGTCAATCAGATCATCTGCAATCCTGGTTGTCGCTTCGACAATTCCGCGCACCATACTGGCGTTGATGATTTGCCCCCGTGTCATGGCCCCCACCGCATAGATGGCACTGGAGGTCGTTATGTTCCCATCAGACCCCACTTGCCTGATTCGGTGGGTTGCGGGGTCGATCCAGATGCTGCCTGTTTTGTAGGAATCGACTCCGGCGGCCAACCTGGACACGATGCCAGGGTCTGCGTCGGCTGCCTGCTCGACCGTTTCGACTTCCTCAACTTGAACGGTGCCAGACTGAATTAATTTCACGGCCAGGGCCGAGGGATTCGTTTCCAGGGATCTTTTCTGGCCGCGGGCGTTGACGACATATTGATAGCTGTCTCTTTTCTGTACTCCCTGAATATCCCGGTAGATGAAATCAAAACCATTTTCTGTTTCGTTGTTTGACAGACGGTAGTTTTTGCCCAGCTTGACGACATCTGCAATGCCGGCCCTCATCAGGGCCAGCAGTTTTTCAGCGTTGCCGGACGGCTGAGTGGCGGCATGGGTGAAAAAAACAGAGGTGTAGCGTTCATCAAATCGTTTTCGATCTTCCAGCTTCAGATTCAGGTATATTTCTCTGACCATATCAAAGGTCTGATGCAATACGGTTTGCCAGATGATCTCCCCATTGGGACCATCGCCCTTAATGGCATCTTCCAGGTATCCCTGCAGCAAATCGGTCGGGTTGCCAGTCGGGTTGATAACTTCCTGCCAATCAATCGGTCGGCCGTATGCCTCTTCAAGATCTGAATTCAGCAGGCTGAAGACTGCCTCTATTGTCAGCCGGCCGCGGTTTTCAGACAAAAGCCGGTCAATATTTTCACGGTTCAAAAACCGGTTACGACGCGCTCCCATTTTGCCCCTGACCTTCGGTAATAGACCCCTTCTGGAGTAAAGGCAAAATCTTCTTGGATTTTCAGAAGGTGCAAATACCAGCTCGCCGGTCCGCGAACGAACAAAATGCCCATCCGAGGCGAGCGTCAGCAGGGTCTCGATGGCGCTGAGGCTAGTGCCGATGACGGCAACTTTGACTCCTTGCGGTATGCTGTCGAGCAATTTTGCGGCCGGCCAGGGCGAAGTGAAAAAACGATCCCGATCATCATTTTCAAACCAGTGGCCTGTTGCCAGCAAAACCCGGTCGGCATCGCGTTTGTCAACGACTCCCGTACCAAGCGTCTTGATGCTGAGGCTGATCCGAGCACCGCTGGGCTTGAGATCGATGACTTCGTTTCCGGGATAAAGGTCTACCTCAAGGCCAAGGGCCCGCGCGGCTTGAAGGGCCTCTTCAAATCGAATATTTAAATACTCCCCCATGATTGCCCGGGGGTAGTGATAGCATTCCTGTCCCGCCTCATCCGGCCCGGAAGAAGTGCCACGGAACCAGGCAAAGCGAGACCGCAGGCGTTCTGAATTCTGGTCTGCCCACTTCTGGAAATCACCGGGCTCGTCATGCAGAATCCCCATGTCGCAGGCGCACATGTTCGTGATGTGAAACGGGAGTACGAACCGGTCGCTATGGGGAAAACCGGGACCGAAGGTATCCTGCTTCTCATAGACCTGGATACTGATCTTTGCCGGGTCCAAACGGCCCTGCTGCGCTTTTTGCCGGACCTGTTGCACCAAACGGTACAGCATGGCTGTCCCCGTCAATCCGCCGCCGATAATGGCAAAATTGAATTGCATGATAAAAGCTTGGTTCAGGGTTCAGAGGTTCAAGGTTCAGAGGTTCAAGGATCTGGGTTCAAAGGAATAAGCCGGTGGTAATCGGCTATAGTACAATTCATTAATTGGCCAACAAACTTATCCATAAATTTCAGGTAATAGGTTTTTCCTGTTAATCCACCGCCCTTCTTCCCATATTGAAGTTTTGAATTATATGCCAATTTTGTAGTCATGTTACAAGCTAATTTAAATCAAAACGGGTAAATGTCGATTTGAACTGCAGACATTACCGTCAGTCGCTGGCTGATTGAAATGATTTTCTTCGAAACGTCACTCAACCAAAATTTATGAAGCGGCAGGAGGTGTCAAATGAAACAACCCCAACCTAAAAAGTCGGCAATCATGCTGATCGCCATAGCTTGCTTATTGCTTGCTTCCGGGATCAACGCTGACCAGATAGACGGAGCCTATTTCGAAAAAATTCTCAATGTCGATAATACAACGCTGAGATTAACCGGTGCGAGTTTGTTGCGCTATTGGGGATTTAAGGCATACGTGGGCGCTTTTTACCTGGAAGAGGGGAGTACGATAAAGGAACGGAATTGGCCCTCAACGGCAACCTGAAAGGACTGATAGAGGGGGAGGACTTCGCTGCTGCGGTTTTTTCCATCTGGCTCGGTTCCAACCCGGTCAACAAATCCTTTAAAAAACAGATTTTGGGAATCAATTGAGATCGGCGTTTGGCGTATGAAAGGCTGTGGCTCATGAAAATCCAGCAGTAATAGGTGGGCACAGCCCACCCTACAAAAAATATCCGCTACTCTATGACTTGCACTTGGTGACAAAATGAGAAAGTTTACGCTTAGCCATAGTTTCGTAATTATTATGTTGACTTTAGGATGCCAGACGATGAAACCGATTAAAACCGTCGACTATGTCGACATCGGGACTTAAAATGAAGCCCAGATGGCGCCGGTAAAATCCTTTGGCGATGATTCCAAGCCAGATTATGTCGATGATAAAGAAAATGGGTATCGTCAGCGCAAATAGTTTGAGATAAAATAATAATCCCATCTTCCCCCCTTGGCTACAAAGCTGTGCGGACAAGTTAGTATTTGAGCAACCAAGTAATGGACTAACGTGGCCGGCTTTGTAGCCCTTTTTCAAGAATACCGGGCCCGTCCGCTCAGAGAAGCCCTCTGTTCTTCAGGGAGTGGATTGCCATGAAAGTGTTCCATGTCGGGTGTATTATAATTAAAAACGTTTAGATCAATCGCTATTGTATTAAAGTATAGTTAGTGCCTGAACGAAAAGTGGCCGTTTTTCCAGTTAGCCCGGCCGCTAATTATCACTCATTAAATTACTGCCGTTCAAAACGATGGCGAACAATAGCAAATCAATATTTAGCAGCGTTTTCTCTAAA
>Ga0209678_1000226_pt1 | contig 22068 bp, 19 predicted proteins | sample WorMetilvaeELBA1_FD_187404 | JGI IMG/M metagenome (GOLD analysis project Ga0209678, IMG submission 187404) | Marine gutless worms symbiont microbial communities from Max Planck institute for Marine Microbiology, Germany - Olavius ilvae ELBA.1... ...
CGCCATTGGCAGCCACTTTTCAATACATACAAAATAGCGCAAAAAACATCATATAAATCAACTACTCGTGGCTTGGTCTTCTTCCTGGCCTGCTCTAATAAAGCTTGTAGGGACTCAAACTGCTCTCGGCTTATATCACTTGGGTAGGAATGTCTCATCGCTCTTCCTTTGTGTCAAAATCACTTTGATACAAAGATCGTAAACAGGTTCTTAGAAACAGAACATACAAGGATGTGGTGAGCGCGGTATGTCATAACAGGACTACACCAACCCTGACCGCGAACCGCATCTTTGGATGGCCCATGCCCAAAGAGAAAACGACGAATCCCGCCAATCCACGCGAAAACCGATGCGTGCCGATGCACGTGATTCGTCGCTTCCCTTGATTGATTTAATTTGCGTTATTCGCGTTTATTTGCGGAAAAAAATATTTCCTCCTGAGTGAGGCAGATGGCCAGTGAGATCGCCGAACAGCCGCCGGACGCATGGCGTTTCCCCAACCAGGCAACGCCCCTGGGTTCGTCCACCTATTACAGCCTGCGCTTCGCCCCGCGGGAGTTAAGGGACGACCTGGCGGTGTTGTCGGCCTGGCGGGATCAGATCCGGGCGATCCCGGACCGGGTCGCGGAGCCCGGCCTGGCGCGGATCAAGCTCCAATGGTGGCGCGAGGAGCTGGAGCGTATCTTTGCCGGCACGCCGCACCACCCCTTGAGCCGGGCCCTGGGACCGGTGTTGGAGCGGCATGGGCTGCCCCAGGCTCCGTTCGCCGACATGGCCGACCAGGTGGAGGCGGAAATCCTGCGCTATCAGCCCGCTACCGAGGCCGATCCGGACGCCGCTTGCGAGCGGGATCTGGGTGCCCTCTTCGAGCTGATCGCCCGCTGTCATGGCCTGAGCGATGTCGATGTGCTGGGGGCGGCGCGCCGTCTCGGGGGTTTCTGTGCCCAGGTCTATCTGATCCGCGACAGTGGGATACTGGCGCGGCGCGGTCGGGCCTTGTTTCCGAGTGAGCAGCTGGGTGCGCTTGGTCTTTCGAACGAGGCGCTTGGCCGGCGCGAGTACCGCGACCGCCTGCCGGAGCTGCTGGCGCCCGCGGCGGACCGGGCCAAGGCCAGGCTCGCCGCGTCGGGTCCGGACCGGGACCTGCCGGTCTGCATCAGGGTCCGGGTACGCATTCTGGCCTCCCTGCTCGAAGAGCTGGCGGGCGCGGGCTTCGCGGTCGCCGACCGGCGTATCGGGCTCACCCCCCTACGCAAACTCTGGCTCGCCTGGCGAGAGAGTCGGCGGACGTTATGAGTTCCAGGATCTGCTCTGTTCGTCCCAGCTGGAGCGAGCGGGTTTCTATCCGCAGATTACGCAGCAAATTGTTTTTGGCTCTTTATGGATTCCGGACTGTTTTGGAGTGCGCCGGCAAAGCGGCGTGGCCGAATCGAACCTCAGCGATGGGGGATAGGAACCTGGACGCCGGCTTCCACTCGCGCCGCGGCGACGGCGCTTTCCCCTCACCGCAAGGCCTGGTTTGGGACAGATGAATCGCCAAATCCAAAGCGGCGGCGGGCAAGTAGCTCCTGGCCAACCCCGCGATTACCTCGGGTCCCACGGATTCCGGTAGGGACTGGGGTAAAGTTGCCGCCGCACTCCAAAGCGTCCGGGTGTGTCCTTCCATCATCGTGAGCAGTCCGGAATCCATAAAGAGCCTTATTTTTTACCATCCATGGCACTGGATTCCGGCACTCCCGGCCGGAATGACGTGGTGGGAGCCGAACAAACCGGCCTCGTAACTTTAAGTTAACGGCATTAAGCTTCTTGAGAGACCTAAAGCTTTACGCAAGTGTGTCTGAGTCATGGAAAACTATCAGCCGAATCCCGCTCTCCTCGCCGGGCGCGTCGTCCTTGTGACCGGGGCCGCGGAAGGCATCGGGCGTGCCGTGGCCGTGGCCTGCGGCCGGTACGGTGCGACCCTGGTCCTGTCGGACCGGGAGCAGCGTGACTTGGAGCCCCTCTACGACGAGTTGGAGGCCGGCGGTGCACCGCAACCGGCGCTCCTGCCCTTAGACCTGGAGCGAGTGGATGAGAAGGGCTTACGCGGGACCACGGGGTTGATCGACGGGGAGTTCGGGCGTCTGGACGGCCTGGTCCACTGCGCCGCCTTCGCCCCTTTCCTGAGCCGGATCGACGACTATGACGCGAGCGAGTGGGAGCGCGTACTGCGTATCAATCTCACCGCCCCGTTCCTGCTCACCCAGGCCTGCTTGCCCATGCTGCGCGCCGCGGACGACGCCTCGGTGATCTTCACCCTGGATCGGGTCGGACGCCGGGGCGCGGCCTACTGGGGCGCCTATTGCGCGGCCAAATTCGGGAGCGAGGGCCTCATGCAGACCTTGGCCGAGGAGACGTGGGACAACAGCAACCTGCGGGTCAACGGCATCGATCCCGGGGTCGTCCGCACCGGGCTGCGCGCCCGACTCTATCCGGGGGAAGATCCGAACCGTCTGCCGGACGCGGAGACGGTGACGGGGAGCTATCTGTATCTGCTCGGACCGGACGCGGTGGGCGTTAGCGGTCGGCGCCTCAGGGCAACCGAATGATAAGTAGATATAAAGCAATCAGGGGTTGTTGACATTTATCTGAGCGTGGGCGATTGCGAGGTATTTTTCGTGCTGACAAGGCGTGGCGAGGAAGAATAGCCGGCCTATTTTGACGAGCCGCAACGCTGTCAGCGCGGAAAAGGACCGCAATCGGACCGTGAACGATGAATGTCAACAGCCCCTAGTTAGGTAATTTGAACCACAGAGACACAGAGCCCGCAGAGGGCCCGGATTGTTTTCGACCAGGCCGTTGTCGGATGGCCGGTCAATGCGGATTTTCCGCGGCGTTCCGAGCGCACAAACCTTCTTGTTGTCGCTTCCTCTGCGTCCTCAGCGTCTCTGTGGTTCATCGCCAAGGCGATGTTTCAACAGTGATGATTATTCGGTAGCCCTAGTACCTCATTTCTCTTGATATTGCAGATGGAGTCGCTTGAGCTTGATGCGAACATCTCCCCTATGCATTCGCAACATCAGCCGAAATGGGGTACTAGTCGGCGCCTGTCCCTCTAAAGCTACCTTACCAATTGCTTGTGCGCACCATCGCACCTGGGTTTATCCCCGCTGCGCTTGCAGCCGCACAACCACACCTTCTGCGCCTCGGTGAGCGCCAGCTCCATGGGCCGGATACCGGTTCCCTGGTGTGAGCCGTCGCAGAAGGGTTGGTTCCCGGAGCGACCGCAGGCACACCACCAATAGGTGCCGGCATCCAGCTCCAGGGCATAGGGGCCTGCTTTCGGGCATTCGGGTTCTTGCATCGGTTGCCTCCGTTTTATCAGTAGTAGGGTGGGCTGTGCCCACCATAAGCGCCGCATTGGTGGGCACAGCCTACCCTCCGAATCTCGCCAATCGGCGCGAACAAGATCCCTCCCTTCGGTTCGGGATGACAGTTTCGCGGGGATTCGCGCGATTCGTAGTTTCCTCCTTTGGCGTTTCGCGACCAAGAACATGGAGGCGGGATGCGCTGCGCTTTCCCGCCCTACGGTTCTCCGGCAACTGCCCCCTGACAACTGATAACTATTTAACATATAAAAACAGTCGGTTGGAGTTAAATGTCAACACGACCTAGGGTTCTCCTTTAGGATAACACCGTGTTAGCCTACCAATCTCTACCCGGACCGCGAGGACGTACAACTGTGGACCAGCATGTGTGCCCGACCCGCTACCGCCTCCTTTCACGCGTTGCGGCTGCCCTTTTCGTCCCGGTTTTGCTCTCTGCCTGCACGGAGGACGAACCGACGGTTGCGAAGGAGGTCAGCCGTCCGGTCAAGACCGTTCTGGTGCAGGCGCCGGATGTCGGCGGCATCCGCCGTTTTCCGGCTCGCATCGACGCCCTGCACAAGGCGGAGCTGGCCTTCCGGGTGGCGGGAACCGTTCAGAAACTGGCGATTAAGGAGGGAGACCGGGTAAAGAAGGGGCAGGTCCTGGCCACCCTGGATCCCACGGACTACAAGATCGCGGTCAAGGACGCCCAGGCCGGTTTCGAGCGCGCCAAAAATGATTTCAAGCGGGCCAAGGAGCTGGTCAAGAAGGGCTTTATCTCCCGCTCCGATTACGATGCCAAAGAGGCCGCGTGGAAGAATACCCGGCTGGCCCTGGAACGCGCCAATCGGAATCTCGCCTATACCAAGCTGAAGGCATCCTTTGCCGGCACGGTCGCCCAGCGTTATGTAGAGCCCTTCTAGGAGGTCCGGGCCAAGCAGGCAATCTTCGCGATTCATGACCGCTCCCGGTTGGAGGTCAAGATCAATGTGCCCGAGACCGTCATCCTCGGCATCCGGGCCTCCGGCGGCGAAGGCCCCGAGCCCGGCGCGATCCCGGTCACCGCTGCCTTCGATAGCCGGCCCGGTGAGGAATTCGAGCTGACCCTGCGCGAGGTCGCCACCCGCGCCGATCCCGCGACCCAAACCTTCGAGGTCACCTTCACCATGCCCGCCCCCCAGGATTTTCTGGTGTTCCCCGGCATGACCGCCACCGTTACGGCCGACTTCAGCGGCGTCATCGACAGTGCCCCCCGGCTGTTCCTGCCCGCCACCGCCGTCACCGCGGACTCGGATTTGAAGCCCTTCGTGTGGGTGGTGGACGAGGCGAACATGAAGGTGACGAAAAACCCGGTGGCGGTGGGACGCCTGCGCGGGAGCTCCATCGAGATCAAGACCGGCCTGGAGATCGGCAAGCGGGTCGTGGTCGCCGGGGTCGGCTATCTCGCCGCGGGCATGCAGGTCCGGCTACTGCCGGAACGCGAGGAGGCGGAACCCAGAGCCGACGAGGGTCCGGGCTCGTGAAGATCGGACCCTGAGAGCGACGAGCAAACCTTCGCTACCTCCCGTGTTGATGCCGAACCACGGGTGATGACGTGGAAATGCCGACTTACTAAGAAAATCGGGTGGCGGGTGAGTTTTGAGTGGGACCCTATTCGATCCCCTCACCCCAAGCCCCCTCGCTGCGCTCGGGGCAGGCTCTCTCCCGGCGGGAGAGGGGCTTGTGCGACACCCTCGGTGGGAGAGGGGTTTGTTGTGCCGATGGGAACATTCGGGGATAGTGGTTAAATTTCAAGTGGCATAGTTGTGCGACCTAATGATTCAAACCCCCACTGTTCTCTGCTGGCTCCCACGCTCCAGCGTCGATCAGCAATCAGGTAGACTAGCACCAATGCCTGTCGGCACAGAGCAACGCATTCCGCTGGAGCGGACAAGCGAGCGTTCCCACGCTGGAGCGTGGGAACGAGCCAAAAATCAATAGGTTAGTTTTTAGACAGCCTCTTACGCTATGAATATCGGTGAATACTCGGTCAAGACTCCGGTCATCTCCTGGCTGTTGGTGGTCATCCTGCTGGGGGGCGGCATCTGGGGCTTTCAGAGCATGGGCCGGCTCGAAGATCCCGCCTTTACCGTCAAGCTGGCCAAGGTCATCACCTTGTATCCGGGGCCTCGGCCCAACAGGTGCAGGACGAGGTGACTTACCACGTGGAAGAGGCCATCCAGCTCATGGAGCAGGTGAAATGGATCAAGAAATCCATTTCCCGTCCCGGCCTGTCCGACATCACCATCGAGTTCAAGGGTAAATATCGGGGCGCGGATTTTCCCGGCATCTACGACGAGCTGCGGCGCAAGATCGCCGATATGCTGCACAAGCTGCCGCCGGGTGCCCAGCCTCCGATGGTGGTGGACAGTTTCGCCGACGTGTACGGCGTCTATCTCGCCCTGAGCGGTGAGGGCTACAGCTGGCGCGACCTGTGGGACACCGCCGACTACCTGAAGCAGGAGCTGGTGCTGGTACCTGGCGTGCGCAAGATCGTCATCGGCGGCGAGCAGCAGGAGGTCGCTTATCTGGAGATCTCCCGCGCCCGGCTGGGCGAGTTGGGGATCTCGTTGGCGGCATCCGTGGCGTGCTCCAGTCCCAGAACGTCGCCGCCGATGCCGGCAACGTGGACGTCGGGGACGAATACCTGCGTATCTGGCCCACCGGGGAGTCGGTCTCGGTACAGTCCATCGGCGACGTGCTCGTGAGCTCGGCGGACAAGCGGCTGGTGCGGCTGAGCGACATCGCCGAAATTCACCGTGCCTACGTCGATGTCCCCACCAAGTATTACTACCACAACGGCAAGCCGGCGGCGCTCACCATCGGTATCTCCATGCAGGCGGGCAAGAACGTGGTGGAAGTGGGCAAGAGGCTGGACGAACGGCTGGCGGAGCTCACCGCCAACATCCCCATCGGCATACAGCTGGACGCCATCTACGATCAGCCCAAGGAAGTGGACAACTCGGTCACCGGCTTCGTGGTCAGTGTGGGCCAGGCGGTACTGATCGTACTGGTGGTACTGCTGCTGTTCATGGGCCTGCGGGTCGGCCTGATCATCGGGCTCGTGCTGGTGATCACCGTCGCCGGCACCCTGTTCATCATGGCCATCTACGGCATCGAGCTGCAACGCATCTCCCTGGGCGCCCTGATCATTGCCCTGGGGATGCTGGTGGACAACGCCATCGTGGTCGCCGAGGGCATGCTGATCCGCATCAACGCCGGCATGGACCCGGCGCGGGCGGCCGGTGAGACCGTCGGCAAGACCATCTGGGCCCTGTTGGGGGGCACCGTGATCGGGATCCTGGCCTTTGCCGGTATCGGCTTCTCCCAGGATGCCACCGGGGAGTTCGTCAACTCCCTCTTCTATGTCATTCTGATCTCGCTCACCCTGTCCTGGATTACGGGCATCAGCACCACCCCCCTGTTGTGCACGCTGCTGCTCAGGCCCAACCAGGCCGCCGATCAGAAGACGGATGCCTACGCCGCGGCTCCGTTTCGCATCTATCGCGGCCTGGTGAGCACGGCCCTGCGCTTCCGCTGGGTGACGGTGATCATGACCCTGGGTCTGTTCGTACTCTCCCTGTGGGGCATCGGGTTCGTCAAACAGGCCTTCTTCCCTAATTCGAACACCCCCCTGTTTTTCGTCGACATCTGGGAGCCGGAGGGCACGGATATCCGCAAGACGCGCGAGGATACCCTGCGGGTATCCGAGTATCTGCGTGGGCTCGAGGGCGTGACCCGGACCAGCTCGGCCATCGGCGGTCCCCATCAGCGCTTTACCCTAGTCTACAATACCAAGGACACCACCTCGGCCTACGCCCAGATCATCGTCCAGACCGAGACGCGGGAGCAAATCGACCGGGTCTGGGAACAGGTCGAAGCATTCCTGCGCGAGGAGCTCTACTGGACCGACCCCATTCTCAAGCGCATGTTGATCGGCCCCGGTCGCGACAGCAAGCTGGAGGCCCGCTTCCACGGCCCGGATCCGCAGGTATTACGCACGCTCTCGGAACAGGCCAAGACCCTGATGCGCGCCGACCCCGACTCCAAGGAGGTCCGCGACGACTGGCGCGAACCGGTCAAGGTGGTACGTCCCCTGTTCAACGAGCAGGTGGGGCGTCAGCTCGGCATCACCCGCACGGACCTGGCCGATGCCCTGCAGTACGCCTTCGACGGGATCCAGGTCGGCCTATACCGCGATGGCGAGCGCCTGTTGCCCATCCTGGTCCGGGCCACGGCCGCGGAGCGCGCCAACGTCACCAACATCCAGGACATCCAGGACATTCAGGTCTGGAGTCCGGTGCTGGAGCGTGCCGTCCCCATCGCCCAGGTGGTGAGCGGTTTCGAGATCCGGTGGGAAAACCAAGTCATCGGTGGACGGGACCGGATGCAGACCATCATCGTCTCCGCCAATCCCGAGGGCCCGCTGGTCGCCCCCCTGTTCGCGCGCCTGCGCCCGCAGATCGAGGGCCTCGAACTCCCGCCCGGATATAGCCTGACCTGGGGCGGCGAATACGAAGATCAGATCATGGCCCAGGGCTCCCTGTTCGGCGCCCTGCCACCGTCCTTCCTGGCTATGATCCTGGTCAGCATCCTGCTGTTCGGCAAGCTGCGCCAACCCCTGATCATCTGGATCACGGTACCCCTGGCAGTCATCGGTATCATCGCCGGCCTCCTCGGCCTCGACGCCTCCTTCGACTTCATGTCCCTGCTCGGCGCCCTATCCCTGGTCGGTCTGCTGATCAAGAACGCCATCGTCCTCATCGAGGAGATCGACCAGGAAATCGCCGCCGGCAAGGCCCCCTACGATGCCATTCTCGACTCGGGCGTCAGCCGCATGCGTCCCGTGGTCCTGGCCGCCGGCACCACTATCCTGGGTCTCATCCCCCTCCTGCCCGATGTCTTCTTTGTCAACATGGCGATCACCATGATGGTCGGCCTGGGCTTCGCGACCCTACTCATCCTGATCGTGGTCCCGACCCTGTACGCCATTTTGTTCCAAGCGAATAACAAGCCATCGCCTATTCAGCAATCCTGAATAATTCGGCGTTGTTGGGGGACCGGACGGGTTGCGGGTGGGATCCTGAATTGGTAGTGGTAAATTTTTAAGTGGTCAGCGTAGAAGGGTTCATTAACCAGGCTCCATAAAGAGCCTTCTTTTTTTGATCCCCCCTCCCCAGCCCTCTCCCCCGGAGGGTGTCGCAAAACGCACCGATCTCGCCCTTTGCCCCCCTCACCCCAACCCCTCTCCCGGCGGGAGAGGGGCTTTTGCGACACCCTCGGAGGGAGAGAGGGGGTGGTGCGTGGCCGGCCCAACACACTGCTGGTAGCTAAGCTTCCATTTAGACCTTAACCACTACCCGCTGCGCAGTGCGCATCCTGCCAGGCCTCGCGGTTTCGGAATCTGCGGGGCATGACCGCCGCCTCGAGCCCAGCTCGCCGGGCGCCTGCTTTGCCCATCCTACTCGATGTCAACGCAGCCTAATAGCGTCGATCCCCATCCGAGCGAGTAGGGTCTTTAAGCGCTGGTCCATGGATAGCAGGGTGCACCCGGTGCGTCTGGCCAGGACGGCGTAGAGCAGATCGTAGACGGGATGCCGATAGCGTACCGCTTCCGTGAGGGCCTCCGTCGCGAGCCCCCGATCGGGGGTGAAGTCGTCGATCAGGTCGATTGCCTCTGCATACCGCTCGAGCGCTGTCTCCACCTCCAGGCTGCCGGCCTTCACATACTTCCACAAGGCGTTGGCTACCTCGCTCGCATAGAGGCTCGGTGCGATCACCACCGTCGCCGCCGAGACGGGGCCGAGCAACTGGTCCGCGGCCTCGGCGCGCATCACCAATCGCACCGCGGCGGAGGCGTCCAGTACCAAACGCATTCGCTAACGCCCTCGGTCCTCACGCACCAGCGTCTCGGGCGCCGGGCTCAGGGGCGCGTCGGGTTGCTGCTGCAGGGTGGCACGAATGCGGGCGAGCACGGCCTGGCGACGCTCACCGGCGGTCAATGCCGGGACACGTCGCAGTTCGACCACTGCCTGTTGGACCAGGCTGCGGTGTTCCTGTCGGGCTCGGAAGCTAAGGGCCTGGTACAGATCATCGGGCATATCACGAATTTGCAGCGAGGACATGGTGTCGAGTCCCATTGGTTGCATCAAAATACATGCATTGTGATGATACACTGTTTCGGAGCGCCCAGCTACGCCGGACCAATGGTCGGTGGGGTTACCGAAATGGTAGTTCGACGTGTTGGGTTACGGCGCGTTCGGCCCTGTCACTCTACTTAGAGGTCGGACGATGCGCCTAACCCAACCTTGGCGTTCGTGCTTGCTTCCAATAGTACAGGATTAACAGAATGGATAGTGGTGGTTTCCGAAGTGATAAAGTAGACGGATTAATCAGTAATCATTCCGATTGCCACCGTTTTTCTCGCTACCATCACTTCAAAAATCACCACTACCGTATTCCGCGGCTAACTGCCGCGGCCTCATTGAAGCTCCGGTAACTCTCCGCGCCTCTGCGCCTCTGCGCGATGTATTGCTCGTTCCCACGCTCCAGCGTGGGAGCCAGATGAAGCCCCTCCTCTGCGTCCTCAGCGTCTCTGTGGTTCATTGCCAAGGCGATGTTTCAGTAGAGATTATTATCCGGTAGCTCTGCATGGTTGGCGGGGCTACCGCAAGTATAATCACTGCTGACAGCCGGCGCTGGCACCGAAGTCATCGTCCAGGCCCCGGCAGCTACCGGTAGCGGGCGCCGCCATCGCGCCATTGGCCCCGGAGCTTGTCGCACAAGGCGTCAGGCGTCTTTACCGGAGAGCCGTTGCCGGGCCTGTTGGTCCAGCTCCTCCCAGCTCAAGGAAGCGGTAACCGCCTGTTGGCCGCGTCGGTGCACCAGGACCGCCGAGCACGTGTGCATCCGCAGCAGCCGCATCTCCTTGTTGGGGGTGATGAACAGTGGATGCAGGCCGAACTGGCGCAGGGCCTCGATGATGCGGGCCGCCACCGCCTGGGAGCTCTTGGAGAAGGCCTCGTCCAACACCACGGTGCCGAACCGGGGCCGGCCCATGTCGTCGGGACACAGGGCGTAGCTCAAGGAAGCGGTCAGGATATAGCTGGCGATGATCTCCTTCTCGCCGCCGCTGCCGCCCTGGGAGCCGGTGCGGGTCTCGATGACGTGCCGACTGTCACGCTCGATAATCTTGACGAAGAACTGCAGGCGATAGCGCGGGTCCAACAAGGCCCGCGCGCCGGCGGTCTTTCTACGCTCTACCGCATCCCGCAGCTGCCGCACCAGATCGACTAGGGCGCGATAGTGGGATTCGCCCTGGTCGTCCCGGAGCGCGGCGCTCCGCAGCACCTTCTGTGCCCGGTAGACGTCGGTCAACGCCTGATGGATCACCTTGCGCGGCTCCAGGTGCAGATAACGCCCCGTCTGGAAATCGACCTGGATCAGGGTCTCGTTGAGCCCGGCGATGCGTTCCTCGATGATGGATACCTGGTTGTCGATATGGGCCAGGAGCTGGGTGACGCCCTCGTCGGAGGATTTGTTCAGGTAGCCGAGGAACCGCTCCAGCTTCTCGGGCAGCGCCTCCTTGGTCAAGACCTCGAGCCGTTGCAGGTAATTGGGGATGTCGCGGATCTCGGTGCCGACCTCGGCTAGGGCCCCGGTGTCCTCCTTCTGGGCCTTGCCCATGAGACCGACGAGCTTGTTCTCCGATCTGGTCAGGCCGGCATTGGCGGTCTCGGCCTCCTGCCGCAGCCGGGTCTCGGCCTCCCGCTCCAGGTCGTCCAGGCGCTCAATGGCCCCGGCGTCGGGCCGTTTCAGATAACCGTCACCCAAGGCCGTCTGTTCGTCGTTGAGACCGCTGTCGCGACGGTTACGCGCCGCGCTCAGGCGCTGGTCCGCGCGTGCCAGGTCGGCTTTGAGGCGACCGATGGTCTCACGCTGGGTCTGTAATTCCCCACGGTGCCGTTGCAGGGTCTGCCTGGCCTGCTCCCAGGCCTGTTGGGCGCGGGAGGTCTCGGATTCCGGGTCCTGCAAGGCCCGCAGCTGGGCGTGCAGCCGCTCCAGCTCGGCCCGCGCGGATGCGATGTCAATCGCAGCGAAGTCCAGGTCATCGAGCCGCTCCAGCAGCTCTAGCTGCTGTCTGAGGGTCTCGTGTTCCTGCTTGGCCTGGTCGAAGGCCGCCGCCTGGGTGCGGACCTGATCTCGTGCCTGCTCCAATTCACCTGCGAGCTGCCGCACCCGATCCCGGTTGTCGAAGCCGGTCATCCAGCCCTGGTCCAGCGCCCGTTGGTCCTGCTTGTCGAAACGGCCCCGTTTGCCGGAGATGGTCCCCTGCACGGTCAAGGCATGGGCGGTCCGGTGTAGCTGGTCGGTGTCCGCCACGCAGTGCAGGTCATGCTCGGCCAGAAGGCCCTTCAGGGCCTCGCGCAGCGGGTGCCGGGCGAAGTTGAGCTTGTGGGTGAAGCCGTCGTCGAAGAAGCGCGCCGGCCCTTGGTGCTGAGCCGCATCCAGCAGGCGCACATGGAGCCGGTTGTGGCGTTGGTTCACCCAGGCGAGGGCCTTGAGCATCTGCTCCCCGGGCACGATCAGCCGCAAGCGTTGGCCCCCCAAGGCGCGCTCGATGGCCCCCCGCCAGACCTGCTCTTCCGGCTTCACCTCGACCAGCTCGGCCACATAGGCCAGGGCATCGACCGGGACCTCCAGGGCCTCGGCCAGGTCGCGTTTGAAGCCCAGATAATTGCCTGGCAGATTGGAATGGGCGTGCGCCTTGGCCTGGTCCAGTTCCTGTTCCAGATTCCGGACGGTGGTCCGCGCGCCGAACGCCAGCCCGGACTGCTCGTCGCGGCGGTGCTCCAGCTGTGCGAGCAGGGGCCCTTGCTCGGCGCGCAGCCGTCGGGCCCGTTCCTGATTGTGACGCAGGGCGTCGGCGTCGAGTCCGGGGTCCAGGCCCTGTCCGGCAACCAGCCGTCGGTAGTCGGCGACCGTGTTTTAGCACAGCCGGAAGATGCCCTGCTGGTTGGCGATGAGCCGTTCGATCTGCTCGAGGTTGCCGCCGCCGGCCTCGATGTAGATGCGGTGCAGGTCGTCCGCCTGATCCTGCAACCGCTGTTCCTGTTGCTCCAGGGCCTGGGTACGGTCCTGCAGCGCGGCGATCTCGGTGCTGATCTCCGTGTGTCGTTGTTGCCACAGGCGGCAGGCATGGGTGGCAAACCAGATGGGCAGGATGCGTTGCAGATTCGAGAGCCGCTCGACCTCGGCGACCTGGCGGCGGCGCGTCTGCTCCTCGGCCTCGATGGGCAACAGGGACCGCTGCTGGGCGCGGGCGATCTCCAGCTCATGATGGATGTCCGTGAGCACGTCGAAGCCGGCCACTACCTCCTCGGCGCGTTTGTAGGCGGATTTGTCTTCGAGTACCAGCTCCCGGAAGAGCTGGTCGACACTGTTGAGCTGCTTGAGACCGGCCGCCCGGTTGAACAGGGCAAAGGCGTTCTTGCCGACCTCGAAGAAGCGCCGGATCTGGGCCAGATAGGCCGACTTGGTGTCGTGGGGCGAGCTGCCCTGATCGCGCAGGAACTGTTTTAAGGCACGTGCACCGCCTGCGCGCAGCACCGGCAACCAATCGCCGACCCCGAGTTCGCCGTCGCGGCTGAACAGCCACAATCGCCTCAGGTCGTTCATGGCCGAGCTGGTCCCGTCCAGCCACAGGAGGGCGCCCAGGGTGACCGGCTGCCGGCCGTCCTCGAAGCGTGCACTCAAGGCGGTGACGGTCGCGCCCTGACGAGCGATATGGGTATTGTCGCCGCTCTCGTTGCCCTCGCCCGATACACCGCGGATGTAGGACATCAGATCGCGGTCGCTCTCGTGGCCGCCGGTGGAGGCCAGGTTGTACAGGGGCCACTCGGCGATCAAGGTCATCAGGGCGTCCACCAGGGTCGTCTTGCCGCTGCCGGTCTGGCCGATGACGGCTGTGCCCTGGGGATCGATGCGGATGCGATGCAGACCGTCGAAGGGGCCCCAGTTGAAGACCTCCAACTGTTCGATGACATAGGGTCGAGCAGCGGCCTCGGGGTCCGCACCGAACAGGTCGCCGACTACGCTGTTGACGGCCGAGTCGGTGCCGCTATCGAAGGCGAGGGCCGATTGCTTCATGGACAGGGCAGGCGATTATCGATCGCGACCACTCTCCATTACGATACGCCGTACATCGGCATGAATTAAACCAGCGACAGGACGATCTTTCCGAAATGGGCACTCGCTTCCATCTCACGATGGGCCTGGGCCACGTCGTCCAGCCGGTAGACCTGGTGAATCAGGGGCACGATCTTGCGTTCCGCCAGCAGGGGCAGCACGCGGTGTGAGAACTCGGCGACGATCGCCGATTTTTCGGGCACCTGGCGCGATCTGAGCACGGAGCCGACGATCTGCTGGCGTTTGACCATCATCAGGCCCAGGTTCAGCTCCGCCTTGATACCACTGGTCACGCCGATGAGCACCAAGCGGCCGCCGACGGCGAGCGATTTCAGGTTGGAGGCCAGATAGGCGGCGCCGATGTGGTCGAGAATCACCTGCACCCCCCGCCCGCCCGTAACGCGCCGGACCTCCTCGGCGAAATCCTGGGATCGGTAGTCGATGACCGCATCCGCCCCCAGCGCCGCGACCCGCTCCAGCTTGCCCGGCGAGGCTGTGACCAGGACCTGCGCGGCGGGCGTCAAGGCCCGGCAGAGCTGAACCGCGGCGGTGTTGACGCCGCCGCCCCCGCCGTGTAGCAGGACGCCGTCACCGTCCTCGAGGCCACCGATCATGAAGACATTGAGATAGGCGGTGATATAGGCCTCGCAGATACAGGCCGCTTCCTCGAAACCCATGGATTCCGGGATCTCCATCAGGTGGTCCGCGTAGGCGACGGCATATTCCGCGTAGCCCCCACCGCCCACCAGGCCCATCACCCGGTCGCCGACGGACCAGCGGTCCACCCCCGCGCCGAGCGCCCGGACGGTCCCGGCCACCTCCAGGCCCAGGACCTCCGAATCCCCTTTGGGTGGGGGATACTTGCCCTCGCGCTGGACGATGTCCGGGCGGTTGACCGAGGTGGCGGCCACCGCCACCAACACCTGGCCGTTACCGGGCGTCGGCCGCTCCGCCTCCCCGATACGCAGGACCTCCGTCCCGCCGAACTCGCTGATCAGAACTGCCTTCATGTCAGGTCTCCACGAGTCTTGGCCGCCGCGGCAACCAGAGATTTTCCAGCTCGATCGACACCGCATCGAATGGTGGTGCAACCACTTGGTCGGCATCGGTGAAGCGGTCGATCTCGAGCCAGGCACCGGCGTCGAGTCGGTACGCCTCCAGCGTGCGTGCGACCGGATCGATCAGCCACGCATACTGCACACCGTAGCGGGCGTACAGGGGCATCTTGATCTCACGATCCTTGCTCGCCGTGGATAGAGACAGGATCTCGCAGATCCAATCAGGGACCACCTCGATGCGGTGATCTTCCGGTAGGTAAGGCACCCGCTCGCGCCGCCAACCGGCCAGATCCTGCACGGTCACCTCCCTATCCCGCGCGAAGTGGACTTCCGGCTCGATGAAAATCCACCAACCGCCGGGGCCGCCTATACCATCGTCATAAGGACCGCCAATCCTGGAAGCAAGCTTGAAAGACACACGGCCATGTGGGAATGATGGACGTGGTTGAGTGTGGAGTTGTCCGTTCAGGATCTCCCCGGTCACACCCTCGGACAGAGCCTCGAGGAGCTCGTAGAGGGTCGGTTGAAGTGCCGGTTGCATGATGGTTTATCGCTTAGCGTCTACGCTCAAAGCGAGGTCCGCGCGGGCAAACAGTACGGTGGGCGACCCAGGGGTAGGTTGCGTTAAGGAACGGGTCACTAACGAGTTATCCATCCGCTGGGTCATGGTGACGCCCGTGTCAACTATCACACAAAGACACAAAGGGATGGGGAGCTGCAGGAGAACCACTTGAACTTTGGCGAAGCCCTGATGAAAGACGGTATCGCGCGGATTCTCAACGCAAACATAGAATAGTTCTTGGTGGCTTTGTGGCTTGGTGTGAGAAAAAATGAATCGACTCACGCACATCGGCACGCATCGATTTTCGCGTGGATTCGCGTGATTCGTCGTTTTCTCTTTGGGCACGGGCCATCTATTGATGCGGTTCGCCGTGGCCCATCCCTGGGACCACCGCTCACCACATCCTACACGCAAAGCGAGGTCCGCGCCTGATCGCTAACCCCCGAGGACCGATTTCAGGGTAGTGCCCAGCTCGGACGGAGAGGCCGAGACATGGATGCCCGCACGCTTCATCGCCTCGATCTTCTCCTTGGCGCCGCCCTTGCCGCCGGCGATGATCGCGCCCGCATGGCCCATACGGCGGCCCGGTGGCGCGGTAAGCCCGGCGATAAAGCCCACCGTGGGCTTCTTGGTCTTGGACTGCTTGAGGAAATCCGCGGCGTCTTCCTCCGCCGTGCCCCCGATCTCACCGATCATGATGATGGACTCGGTCTTGGGGTCCTTCAGGAACATATCCAGGCAGTCGATGAAGTTGGTGCCGTTGACCGGATCGCCACCGATGCCGATGCAGGTGGACTGTCCCAGACCCACCGCCGTGGTCTGTGCCACCGCCTCGTAGGTCAAGGTCCCGGAGCGGGAGACGATACCCACGCTCCCCGGCCGGTGGATGTGGCCGGGCATGATGCCGATCTTGCACTCATCGGGGGTAATGACGCCGGGGCAGTTGGGCCCTACCAGCCGGGTCTTGGAGCCGGCGAGTACCCGCTTCACCTGCACCATGTCCGCCACCGGAACGCCTTCCGTGATGCAGACCACCAGCGGGATCTCGGCATCGACCGCCTCCATGATGGCGTCCGCGGCGAAGGGCGGCGGCACATAGATTGCCGTGGCCGTGGCGCCGGTCTTGGCCACCGCGTCGGCCACCGTATCGAAGACCGGGAGCCCCAGGTGCTTGGTTCCTCCCTTGCCGGGGGTGACCCCGCCGACCATCTTGGTCCCATAGGCGAGCGCCTGCTCCGAATGGAAGGTGCCCTGGGCGCCGGTGAAGCCCTGACAAATGACCTTGGTATCTTTATCGACGAGAACTGACATTAGTGTGCCTCCTTCAGGGCCGCGACGACCTTCTTTGCGGCGTCACCGAGACTGTCCGCTGCTACGATGTCCAATCCGGATTTGTCGAGGATCGCCTTGCCCTTATCCACATTGGTGCCCTCCAGGCGCACCACCAGGGGCACATGGATATCGAGCTCCTTGGCCGCCGCTACGATACCCTCGGCGATGGTGTCGCAGCGCATGATGCCGCCGAAGATATTGACCAGGATGCCCTTCACGTTGGGATCGGAAAGGATGATCTTGAAGGCGACGGTCACCCGCTCGGCGCTGGCGCCGCCCCCCACGTCCAGGAAGTTGGCCGGATCGCTGCCCTCGAGCTTGATGATGTCCATGGTCGCCATGGCCAGTCCCGCGCCGTTGACCATGCAGCCGATGGAGCCGTCCAGCTTGATGTAGTTGAGCTCGTGCTGGCTCGCCTCCAGCTCGGCCGCGTCCTCCTCGCTCTCGTCCCGCAGATCGGCGACCTCCTTCCGGCGGAACAGGCCATTGTTGTCGAAGTTCATCTTGGCATCCAGGGCCAGCAACTCCCCGGCGCCGGTCACCACCAGCGGATTGATCTCCACCAGGCTCGCGTCCAGCTCGGTATAGGCCTTGTACATGCCTTGCAGAAAGGTCACCGCCGAACGGATCTGCGGACCCTCCAGGCCCAACCCGAAGGCCAGCTTGCGGGCATGGAACGGCTGCAGGCCGACGGCCGGGTCGATGGCTACCTTGATGATCTTCTCCGGCGTCTTGGCGGCCACCTCCTCGATGTCCATGCCACCCTCGGTGGAGGCCATCACCGTCACCCAGCTGGTGGCGCGATCCAGCAACACGCTCAGATAGAGCTCGCGGGCGATGTCGCAGCCCTCCTCGATATAGACCCGCTTCACCTCCTTGCCCCCAGGTCCGGTCTGATGGGTGACCAGATTCATCCCCAACATCCGGTTAGCGGTCTTCTTGACTTCATCGCGGGACTTGACCACCTTCACCCCGCCGCCCTTGCCGCGACCGCCGGCGTGGATCTGGGCCTTGACCACCCACACCGACCCGCCCAGCTCCTGAGCGGCCACTTCCGCCTCGTTGGGCGTAAACGCGACTCGGCCCTTGGGTACGGCGACGCCGAACTTGGCTAGGAGCCCTTTGGCTTGATATTCATGGATATTCATGCGTTCGTCATCCTCGTGTATCCGCCCGAATGCAAAGAAGAAACCCCGGCTATTGGCACCAGGTGTACCAGCTTCCCCCTGTCGTAAGCAGTCTGAGAGCCCGTCCGGCATACGGCTGTTCTACTGCGGAATCAAGGAGGCCGGTCAGATTTCCCGCTCGCTTTCGTTAAATAGACCTGCTATTCGCCTCAATCGAGTGGAAAATCTGCCTCGACCCCTTGATCCCTCGCTACGAACGCGTAAGCCGGACAGGCTCTGATCGGACCCAAACGGCAGTTGCGGATCGGGCGGCATCGGCTTGATGAGATTTTTCGTTTGTCGGAATCCGGGAAACCTTGCCGCGCTGCGGCAACCCCTAAAAATACCCTACCGACAGGGTTTAACGCCAGTCCGAATCAGCCGCCGGCGACCGGCCTTCCGACTCGTCATACCCAATTTCCGCACTTCCCCCCAAGTCCGAGTGATATAAATTTTTCTTTAATTTCATATACTTGATTCACTATCAGGGGGATTGTTCGAAGACATTCTTAGAAGATTATGAGGTAGTGCTGCAATCTATAGGGTTATAGGGCGGGCAAAACCTAGTACCCCATTTCACCTGATTTTACGATCTCAGAGTCCCTCCGGGCGCGGCGAGAAGCAGCCATCTGCGTTGTTGCGCGAGCTTGAAAGAGGACTGGCTATTCCTGCGCTCGCGCGCCTCGCATCTGGCCACTTCTCGCCTCGCTGAGAACGCAAAATCAGGTGAAATGGGGTACTAGCGTGGCTTGGTGTGAGAAAAAAGTAAGCCGCCGGGTCATGTCGACACCCCGTGTCGAACAGCATCCCCACCTGTCATTTATCCACTACCATATCCTCTAATCGATATTCGTGGGGGGAACGGCGACGGGCACCGCTGTTTTCATTACGGCCAGGACAAAGGGGTCTGAATGGCGCGCGGAAAAAGGCTTGATCGTCAAATCGATCTTCTGCTCCCCGAGGATGTCTTTGATTTCCACCAGGGCTGTGATCTTGTCTGAAAAGGTCAGCTGTTCACTGAAAACCAGAAGGTCTATGTCCCCACCTTTCAGCGCATCATCCGCGCGGGAACCATACAGGTAAATCTCACAGTGGCCATCGAGTTTCGAGGGCACATTGAAAATGGTGCTCCATTCCGGGGTGGAAAGTCTCATAGCAGCTTTGCAATATTCAGAATAGTCGGCGTTAACGAAACCAATTCCTGATAGAGTACATTCACGTCATCCGTTGCATATTCGTGAGCCGCCACATTTCTCAACGCGCGGATACGCTTACATGTCCCGGCAGAGCCGATATGACCGGATTTTTCGCCCAGGTTCAGCGTATCGACAAGGGATCCGCGAAAGGCGGGATCGGCCTCCAAACACAGGATGCGCAAATAACGGGACACAAATATATCGGAAGTCCGCGCAAACCGACCGGAGAAACTTTCCAGGATCTCCAATTCCTCTTCCGACCACTCGTGGCCATCAAATTTGAAGTGCCTGACTTTTTGGTAGCTGTAGTCAAGGTGCCCAAGAGCTGTTTTCAGATCCCGAATCACCTGATCTTTCAAGCTCACGGATACCACGGTATCTACCCCTTGGAAAGCAGTTATCAGTCGTCAGTCGTCAGTTGTCAGGGCTCAAGATGTTGGAAGATATTGGTTAGCGGACCTGTATATCCTAGGGGGTGTTCTCAATCAGCAAATCGAAGTCCTATCGAAGGATAGCAACTGGTAGGAGCCGGCAAGTAGGCCGTCATTCCGGCTGGAATGCCGGAATCCGGACGCCAGGGATGGCAAGTCGGCGAGAAAACCGGGGCCACTCAGGAACCGGCAAGACCTGATCTCGGTTCCCGGCGAGGAGTTGGCTCAATTGAGAACACCCCCTAGTACCAAGTTTCTTCATATTTTGCACATATCCCGTAGGGTGGGCTGTGCCCACCATCTAGACACGGTATTGGTGGGCACAGCCCACCCTACGGTTCATCCTCGCGGATGCGGGGAACACGTTTTAAGCCCATAGGCGACCAGCCAATAGCCCCGGTTCACCCCCGCGGGTGCGGGGAACATGGAGGCGGGATGCGCTGCGCTTTCCCGCCCTACGGTTCTGTCCCCTGACAACTGCCCCCTAACAATGGAGTTCCGACCGCTCAAGTCCGATGCCCGCGGGAAAACGGCAGGTAAAGGTGCTCCCCTGTCCCGGCTCGCTCTCGATGGTCAGCCGTGCATCATGGCGATTCAGCACGTGCTTGACGATCGCCAGACCCAGCCCGGTTCCCCCCGAGGTTCGGGAGCGCGCCTTGTCGACACGGTAGAAACGTTCGGTCAGGCGCGGAATATGCTCCCGCGCAATCCCTTCTCCATCGTCCTTGACGGCAAACAGGGGCCCGTTCTCGTCCTCCCGCCAGGTGATCCGGATCCGGCTCTTCGACGGCGTATGCTTGACGGCATTGAACACCAGGTTGGAAAGGGCGCTGCGCAGTTCGAGCCGGTTTCCTTTCAGGAGCAGATTCGGGGCAATGTCCTCGATCAGCTCATGTTCGCCCGCGTCCAGCAGCCGGGCCTCGTCGAGAATCGAGCGCAGGGTCTCCGGTACGTCTACCGGCTCCGACTGGGTTGTAGCGTCTTCCATCTCCAACCGTGAGAGGGTAAGCAGATCTTCGACGATGGAGCGCATCCGCTCGGCCTGGCTGCTCATCAGCTGCAGTGGCCGGTGGTGATGCTCGGGCGTGAGCGGGGAATCCAGCAGGTTCTCCAGAAATCCGGCGATCACCGTCAGCGGTGTCCGCAGTTCGTGGGAGGTATTGGCCACGAAGTCGCGGCGGATCAGATTGAGGTGAAAGACCTTGGTGATATCGCGGCCGACGACGAGCCGCTGGCGCCTGCGCTCGCCGAAGGGCGTGACGCGCACCGAGAGCGTGAGGGCGCGGTTGTGCTCCGGTGCCAGCTCGATGGGCCGCAAGCACTCGTCAGCGACCAGGAACTCCCGGAGTGGAGCGTGATGGAGGAGCTCCGTCAGGTAACTGCCCTCGTCTCGCGGCCAATGAACGTTCATCAGCTCGGCGGCCATCGGATTCGCCCACTCGATACGTTGGTGCCGGTCGAGGATGACCAAGGCGTCCGGCACCGAGATCGCCGCCTCGCGAAAGCGGCGGATGAAACGGACCTGGCGCTTGCGGCGTTTACGCCCGCTTTGCTGATGCTGGGCCACGGAGCGGTAGATCACCCCCCAGAGACCGTGGGGGAAGGGTGGAGCCATCCGATGGCGGCGGTGGATGAGCAGGGTCAGGCGGCCCAGATAGAAGAGATTGCGCCCGAGGTAGGGCAGGATCGCCAGGAGTACCGCCAGGGCCAGGTCGAGGCCCAGCCAGGGCAGAAGCAAGGCCGGGGCCAGGGAGACCAGGAGCAGCAAGACCTCAAATAAAAGGGATTCGAGCATAAAAGAAATGGCTATCTATGGATTCCAGACCGTTTTACCCTCCATCCCCGGCATGATCGTAGGGTGGGCTGTGCCCACCGACCGGGCTTCTAGTACCCCATTTCACCTGATTTTACGATCTCAGAGCCCCTCCAAACGCGCCCAGGCAAGGCACCGCGCAGGGAATAGGGTCTCTATTGCCAAGCGCTGTAACGCCGCCTGGGCGCGTTTGGGGGGCTCCCTCCGGGCGCGGCGAGAAGCAGCCAGCTGCGTTGTTGCGCGAGCTTGAAATAGAACTCGCTATTCCTGCGCTCGCGCGCCTCGGAGCCTGTCCGGCTTGCGCGTTCGTCGCGAGGGATTGAGGGACCGAGGCAGATTTTGCGCTCGATCGAGGCGAATAGTTGGGCCTATTTAACGAGATCGAGCGGGAAAGCTGACCGGTCTCCTCAATTCCGCAGTAGAACAGTCGTAAGTCAGACAGGCTCCTAACATCTGGCCACTTCTCGCCTCGCTGAGAACGCAAAATCAGGTGAAATGGGGTACTAGTCACCAGCGACCAGTCGCCAGCTTTCAGACCATTGATGCGGTTCGCCGCCGGGCACGGGGCGTGCCCGGCAGCCCACCACACCCTACACTCCCGGCAAGACCGCCGTGCAACTGCGGGGTGTGGTGAACGCGGTGGTAGGCTGGGTCGAGGGACGAGACCCGGCAAACCAGGCCACCCGCAAAAAAGCTGGGTTTCGTTCCTCAACCTAGTACCCCATTTCGGCTGATGTTGCGAATGCATAGGGGAGATGTTCGCCTCAAGCTCAAGCGACTCCATCTGCAATATCAAGAGAAATGAGGTACTAGGGGTCGTTCTCAATTAAGGATAACACTATGATTTTACTTGGTATATTAGAAGTTAGCCACTTCATCCCCCGGCTGAAACGGGCAATCTGAATATATCGAGTAAACTCATACTGTATAATTTTG